>Ga0136643_10016175_pt1 | contig 11208 bp, 6 predicted proteins | sample TergutLab28metaG_FD_96883 | JGI IMG/M metagenome (GOLD analysis project Ga0136643, IMG submission 96883) | Labiotermes labralis P1 segment gut microbial communities from Petit-Saut dam, French Guiana - Lab288 P1 (version 3) (version 3) | ecosystem: Host-associated > Arthropoda: Insects >... | reverse complement strand
ACATACATACACACATACATACATACATACATACATACACACATACACACATACACACATACATACATACACACATACATACATACATACATACATACATACATACATACATACATACATACATACATACGTACATACGTATGTACGGACGGACGGACGGACGTGCGTGGCAGCAGAACACAATTCACACATGTTCTTTCCCCGCTAGATTTTGTCAAATACTGTTGGTACTCGGCTTTATAACCACACGACATCACAAAATCTTGCGTTTACAATGCACGCCTTTTCTTCTGTAGTCGGCACGGCACTAGATTTGTACTTATCAATAATTCCACTTTATGCCCATGCAGGCCAGAAAACATCATAAAGTGGTTTTTACGCGTTTCTAAACTCACGTTAACAGAAAATGTATATTGGAATAGGGTGTCCTGCCCTTGCTGTTAAAGGTTATTTGAACACTGGAGAATAACATACATGGAAGAAAAATATGCAGTACTAAAGAATTATTTTTTAAAATTTCTTTGGTTATCGATTCTTAAAGAATAGCTTCAATATAAAGAATTTATGGCCCGAAATTGTCATTTTCCTACAACAGGAAACTTATTGTTGGTGCAGCTACAATCAGTTACCTTTAAATACAACCCATAAGGATGAGCTATTTCGTTTCAAGGTGTAAAGAAAATCTCATATATTGTCACGAATGTTAAGTCACGAAAACTTTGTCCCTTAAAGCTCATTTGTTTTAGTATAAGAAATAACAGTGTTTTTGCAAGATATTAAATTCGAATTCGATTGAAATTCAATGATGAACTGTCATAACGTTAATAAAATATTTAGCGTGCACTTGCGTTATGAAGAAGGCGTTACCAGAGAAGGGTTTTCTCAGTTTTTACTCCAAGTTACGAAACATTTATTCCGCAAACAAATTTAAACACGTTCTAAAAGGGAGGAGATCTGTATGGCACAACAAAAATGTGCTCACTCTCTAACTGACAAAATTCCATGTCAAAAAAACCCTCGATTACGTTGACATATGATTTAATACCAAAATGTTCTATTATTATTTTCAATTTCGTGTTCGTGTTCCAAATCTGTTTCAAAACACCGGCAAATGGATATTGTAATTTTAAAGAGCTGAAATTTACGTAAATACAATTTCAATTTATGTCATTCAGGATCACTGCACTAACACAGTACCGCATGACATCAGCTTTAGTTACACATTGAGATGTGAGAAATACGTAAGAAACACTAGCCTAAGAGATATTCCAACAGACAGCGTTGAGGCTGGGAAAAGAACAGTGTATCTGCTCTGTTAAGATAAAATAAAGGAGGTAATCTTTCTCTCGAAAAAAGAGGCGTTGATTTTTTTCGCGTGGACGGAATCTTAGAACACAATCCACGCAAAACTTCTGTCTTTACCAAAAAAATAGTGCGTTCATTTTAGCGCTCTTCCTTACACAAATTAAAGCGTATAAATAAGTAATATTGTACAGAAATTGACGATTATTTAAATGTCAGCCTAGTTAATTCCCTGGTACGAAAGGAAGGATATGCGAGACAGAGCGGGGTCGTTGTAGAGAAGGGCACGTAATAGAATATTTAAATCTATGACGGAAGAAGTAACAGAAGTAACAGAAGTAACAGAAGACAGAAGAAAAGTTCACAATGAGAAGAGTAATAATTATCACCCTTGCCTAATTCTTCAAATATAATACAATTTCGTGTGTTTGTGATTTTTTAAAGATGGGGCAAACATTTCTGGTTTATTCTGCACGGCTAGGCATAAGCTAACCTCTCCTTTATTCTGTACATGTACGTTACTCTAAGAATACCTTAGTATTTATAGCAACTTAAGAACAGCGTTCCAAATGTTCATACGTGAGCATACTGTCTATTACACGTAATAGTGTATTATTCTTTGAATAAATGTAGCTAATTCTATTAACTTAATCTCCAGAGGAAAAGGACACAAAACGTTTCGAAATTTACACCATAACTTAACAGAATTTTATTTATGGCTACAGCAAGATTTTATAGAAGATAACACATCAATTGGTTTTGTCCTTTAAGGTGTACAGATAGTTTTTTCTATCTGTTGGTATTGTCACTTCTCATTTTATGAGGGCTGAACGACTCATGTAGCAACTGACATCCGTGTGTTGCCATCTACTTACACCTGAGGATTTCACTCTAAATTTTCACGTGCAAAACTTCAGAGTAAATTTCGGCGGAACCTGTATAGAGAAGGAAACTGAAGCTGGCAGGTAGGGAAGGTAAGATACGCAGTTAATCCTGAGTGCAGCTATGCCTTCCCGTCTCTTTCTATTTTAAGAGGAAAGAGAACGGGCGGGAAGACTATTTAGCGAGGGAAGTAAACCAAGCCCCGTGTGTATGTGACAGAGAATATTAATGCCTACACTGCTGTACATCTCGAGGGAGAACTTCTGGTTCACGGATAGGAAAGGGTATAACGAGATGGAAATCATAGTGGAAAGAGGAAGGTGAACTTAATTGCTTGTTTTCCTTTAGAGTTACCCACCACAATTTTTTATGCTAATAAAACCTTGTCATACGTAAAATGTTCACCAGCGAAGCTAGGAAAATCAACCAAACACAGGAACATAAGAGACGGAGAGAGAACATAATGTTTTGTGGTCACAAATTGCTCTAAACCAATTCCGACAAACATTTAACATTAAGCAGATTGAACAGAACAAATTCAAAGTGTTTGCCCCTGTTTAGAGCAACCTGGATCGTAAATTTTCGATGTAGGAATTTTAGAGTCACAAGGAGTAAGTTAAAGATTTATTTTCCATATAAACTTCAAGCGGACTTTTCATCTCAGCTTAGAAAATTTTTTATAACCTTTTTCTCCTGGGTGGCATGAACACTTAATTCATCCCAAGTATTTTTTTATGATTACGATGAGTGACAGACTTTAAAGCTGAAATATACAATGGCTAAGTCAGCAGTTTGAAAGAGAGTTTTTCCAGAAACTTCTCTCGGTAAGAGGCAGCTGGAAAAGTTCCAAAAATCCTTCAAGTGCACAGTTATTTTAACAGAACTATTTACGTTCTGGATTTTAATTCGTACATAGAAACAAATAAAGCCAGAATACACACGCAACGTGAAAATAAATCGAAGAGCGAAAATAACGCTTATATTTTATGTAATGATATTAGTCGAAACAGTTAATGTAAAAGTTAATTTTTGGAAAATAAGAAAGACGTTCCATACATATTAATAAAATTTTAAGAAGTGTCCTAAATTTAAGAGATTATTAATAATTAAAATTTCACGTAAAGATAAGTTACTAAGTCTATATTTGTTGTGAAACGACCCGAACCAGACGTAAATTCCAAAGACGTCTAAAAACTTCAATTACATTATTTTATTATTAAAATCACACTTGTCAATTAATTAATAATCTTCTACCATTCTTCTCTACTTGTGTATGTTTATATGATATTCTCAAGGCGAAGATTGCAAGTAACTTTCAACACAGGAATTTTTAATTGAATATGTAACCAAACTGCAATTTCACAAAACCCTTTTAATATATCAAGTATTTACTCTCCCTACATATGTCACTATGCACTGTTATAAAAAGAATAGACAAGACTATCTCTGCTAAGGTAGATAAGTTGGAAATAAATAATCTTAAACACAATGAATTCCAAGTACTTAGCAGAGTAAGTTCTCCGAAACGAAATTGATAAACAGAGCAAAAATCGAGACATATGAATAATTAACACCAATTACCCTTCCGCTTGACTGTAAACTACACTGAATTCTACACACAAAATTTTCTACGCGCATGTCAACTGCTGTTCATTGAAATGACAACTGAGAGGTGAAGTCCTTCAACAGCAACGTGAAACGTGTGGTATGAACTGTGTCACAGACGCACTTGCTTGTAATGCTCATGCATCCCATCATGCACAATATGCCTTTTTGTCAAAAATGCATTATACTCACATAGAAAGGGCAGGGCACTATAAAATATTTCTGTTTCCAATCTTCCAGCATAATTTCCTCTAATAACGTTTACTTTGTACTCGCCTCATCATTACCAATCCGAATACTTAAATCCATATATATAAACCACAGAAACGGAAATGCGGCAGAAACTCATAACATTCAAGAGCAGTCTACTTTCAACTGACAGTTGCACCGTAAATTATCCTGATAAAAGAACCCGACACCAGAAAACAGTCTGAAGAATTAATCATTTAAGAATGACTTTGAATGGAGCCAGTGTTGTCAAGATGATGGACTTAATTTTGAAGAATGTCAGAGTACAACAATCCACTTGTTATGATGCTCAGACACGAGGCAGTAAAATTTTAAATGTAACCAATCTGTGTAAATCATAAATAAACTCCACATCCCCCCCCCCCCTCTATTATGAATCCGCTACATTGTACGATGCAGTACATTCGATTTAAAAATTGAAACGTGTGTTTAAATAATCATTAAAATGTAACATCCTTAGAAAACCAGACATAACTTATTTTCTCTGAATAGTGAAATGTTTTATTTTCAGTTCAATATTTTCTGACACGTGTGAAGTATTTATTATAAATTTGAGGAGAAGTAACTCAGGGCAGCAAGCGTGTTATACACAGCCAAGTAAAATTCTCTACCAAACCTTAGAGACACAAAAGTCCCAGAGCACTTCCGAAGATGAGCACCCGTTTCAAAAATTCATTCAAGAACACATCATTTCAGATTGCGGTTTTCTGTATTATCCCACCACCTAGTCTGGTAGTTGTATACATTCCGTTATGAGACATAGCCTTCTTGTGAAGATACGGCTCCAGTTTCCTTAAACATAGCCGCCAAGTTAGAGTGGTAAGTGTCCTGCTACTGTCTTTTTAGTCCTGTTAAAGAAGCGGTAAGTACGCATTAAACAGAATGTTGAATAAGAACCAAAGCCAATTTTGGCGCGGTAGTAGGGAGAAAAGTAATCATCCACGTCGGAAAAGAAACCCAAAGTACCTGGCTATCGAGTCCGCAGTGTAGTCGCCATATTAAGTTACCCGGATGGTGGTAGTTTGATACCTACTCACAATGTAGTACTCCGAGTCACGACACTTCGGTCTGCTAAGTCCATACCTACTCGTAGCCCACATTACAGGATAAAATTCATAGCAGTGGAAAAGTGGAATGTCAATAACTTGGCCTGTAATGGTTTGACGCGAGAAGGGTATAGAAAATATTTTAATTTATAATCCTATTATTTTCCTAACGAACATTTAAAATCGGCCTACGAACAATATCACGTACCGTCCAGACAAGAACAAATTAAAGTACATTATTAACTATATATGTACATAGTGTGATTAGGTGCATGTTTCGGCACATAACACCACTATTCGGTCTATCAGGAAACAGAAAATAGGAAGTTACTGTCACTATAAATTTGAAGTTTGTCACAGATTATGCCTCTTCTTATACATAAAGAAGACTGTTGATCTGATTTACAAACAAAGGTGTTAATGAAATAATAGTATAATTTAAGGGATCTGAAATAAGAAGCAATTATTTGGTAGTATGTGTAACAAACAAGTCAAAATAAAATATTTTGTATATAGATAATTAATCAATACTTCTACCATTTGGCGTGCGTAACACAGTCAACAGAAGGTTAGCAATTATTTATAGATTTTTAATAAATTATTGAAATTAATTTTCTTGTACATAAAGCTGGAAAAATTGTATTCATCTGGCATAAAGCCAAATGAAAACGAAGCTTCAGACACAAAAACTGTAACCTAATTCAATTCGTTGACATATTTATTGATTTTGGGTACAGGAACATTATTGGCATAAAACTACCAGAAATTGTGCAGAAAAATAATCCCGCTTATCAGTGTTGATTTCCACCCAGCAAATATCGAAAATAACTTCCAATGCATTAAGGTCTAACAAGAGAATTTAACTCCCCCTTCCAAGTTTTCTGTATATAGTATCGTATTATACACTCTTATGTTACATCGAACGTGCCAACAAATCAAAACCCAGTCTAAACAAAAAAATATTTTTTACAATGCCATTTGTGGACATGTAATACAAACATTTAGGGATTCTTTACCCAATGTTGGCCTTAAATTTTCGCGATATATAACGTAACATGCAGAGAAGAAGCCAGTTAAGTATGTTTAACTGCAAAGAGCAAATGTTACATGTACTTCATACTGCTCACATTGAATCACCACTTTACACCTCGCTAACAGAAAACTGCCCTCGCTACCGGCGCGCTGAATTTTTGAACCGGTAATCGAAAGGACATGGTAAATACAGAATCTACATAGGCTGAGCTGATCTGACAGTCCTTGAAAACGATACTGAAAAGGATAATAATGGGTGAAAGTAATTAATTACCAATGAAACGTTCAGAAAGAAAAATAACGTCTCTTCACACAAAAAGCATACGAATTAACGAGAGTCATAAGCGTATTTTTGTTTTGAGGATTTATGTGGGATTTAAAACTTGTCTAGAGTCGTTAGAGTATGGAAAGCTGTTGTACCTTGGGTCAATCTTTGGTTTTCATTTTTCTGTGTGAACAGGATTACATATTGCAAAGTTTACAATGCGGCATAATGTTGCACATGTATCTGACAAATGAAGTATATTTTTTATTTCAGCATTTCTTTATACATATGAGTGCTTTTGACATATTAAGGGGAGAAGGTAAAGTGACAAAGGGTAAAACATATGACTGTACCTTGGATTACCCCATCTTGTACCTTGAGTCAGAATTCAAGAGAAGAGTAAAATGAGGAATAAGTTTATTTTGCACACCCTGTGTAGGTTCAGGGCCTGTAGCATGTTATGTTAATGAATACACAACTTACATCATCAGGAGTAACAGAAGAAAAGTGTACACAATCAGTGTTCTTCCAGTAACAATTGTTTAACATATTTACACACAAAGAACATGAAATATGAAAGCTCAGCTCTATCTGTTTTACAATATATTCAATTACATTCACTCTTACATATCTAAAGAGGCACTAAATACACTAAAATCAACTACAAAAAAATCAGTGATGCTTGGAACTTGGGACATTCCTGCTAAAAATGGTCATGGAAGTTTCTGTAATGTATCACTTCTCTCTCTGTCTCTCTCTGTCTCTCTCTCTCTGTCTCTCTCTCTCTCTCTTAAGTAACTTTACTGGTGTTCTCCAGCCATTTGTAATAACTGATTTCTCATTCATATCCATTCAGATCATTCATTACTTCAGCTGTGTAGTAAGAAATGCTCCTATTCCTGTCAACTTTACTAAAATACAGTCACATCTTGCAACATCACCAACTGCAAAACATTCTTCAGTAACATTTGCAATTCCTTTTTCACTCATTTCTACATAACCATAATAACTTGATTCCCGCATATGGAGTCTCTTAAGGCTCCTCTTCAGAGCTGCCAACAGTAACCAACTTCTTCTTCAAAGTTTTTTTTCTTTTGGGGGGGGGGGCATTTTCCCTGAATATTTTCTCTTACCCCTTGTGGCTCTTTGGTTTGCAATTTCAGTCTTCTCTGTTGTGTCTGTTAGGATCCTGCTCTTTCAATGTTTTCTTCTCCATTTTTTCTTGGTCCATCTTTAGGGAAGGGTTGTATTATTCCAGGGGACACTTTCATAAATCCAGCTGATATTCCTTCTCCATTGTTGTCCTTGGAACTTGAAGGTGCACTGGCTAGTCTGTTACATGATTGTAAGTTCTGTCGGTGACATACGAGGAAAGGAATTCATCTTCACCAAAAATATGTTTATTTAGTAGTTAAATCCCTGTCACATGAAACCCCTTTTCATTGTTGTGTTTGGTAAATGGCTTGCTGAAAGATTCTCCAATAAAGTCTGCAACAACGTAAATGGTTACATGTTTGCCAGGGTTTGACAATATCCAGTCATTAATACAAGCATTTAAGGTGCTCTGTATGGACCATAGATGGTGCAATCGAATGGCTGTAACTTATGTGGTGTATGGTACAGCAATGTAAGCAAGAAAATGCCATTTTATTTTGCCACATTGATGGCCAGGATTAAGAAGTGGGACTCATGATTATGTAAAACCCAAAGAACTGGGTCTTCCTTACAAGACCTTTCACATGCAATAAAATGCTTCATACAGTCAAAAATGGTCTCCCACTTGACCAACCTGTTGGGTTTGCACCTCCAATTAAAACTGTAGAAGCACCAGTCAACATGTGGTTCTTGAAATGCACACTAGGAAATATCAAAATTGGACAAACATTGTTAACAATGGCATTACAGCAACAATCTTTGTGATCTTATAAATCTTTGTGATATATACCCCTCTCTCCCCGGAAGTCTCAATCCCAATGTGCTTGATTCGCTTAGCACAGACAATGTTGGGAGGAACATGAACAGTTGAATTACCAGTTTCATCTAAGTTGCAGTTTTTATTATCTATGAAATTGTGTCTTAAGTTCCTTTAAATTTTCAAAATATTGCTTTCACATTCTCATGATTAAAACTTGTAGATCAAGTGAGGTTTTCTCGAACACAAGGACTCATGACATTTCCTCATCACCCGAGCCATGTTTTAGCAGCACATTCATTCTTCAACCAACCGTTTGGCACAACGAAACCATTTTCTTTGCCATACTGAAAGGTAAGTGTTACAGCTTCCTTCATTGTGTGAACACAATGTAATTTTGCAACCTGTTTTGAAATACTCAACGAATGTAAATTCATGTGTGGCACCAACAGTTTTAATCATGAGAATGTGAAAGCATTTGCCATTGGTAAAAATGTTTGTCCAATTTTGATATTTCCTATTGTGCATTTCAAGAACCACATGTTGACTGGTGCTGCTACGGCTTCAATTGGAGGTGTAAACCCAACAGGTTGGTCAAATGGGAGACCATTTTTTACTATATGAAGCATTTTATCGCATGTGAAAGGCCTTGTAAGGAAGATCCAGTTCTTTGGGTTTTACATAATCATGAGTCCCACTTCTTAATCCTGGCCATCAATGTGGCAAAATAAAATGGCATTTTCTTGTTTACACTGGTGTACCATACATCACACAAGTTACAGCCATTGGACTGCACCATCTTTGGTCCATACAGAGCACCTTAAAATGCTTGCATTAATGACTCGATATTGTCAAACCCTGGCAAACATGTAACCATTTATGGTGTTGCAGACATTACTAGAAAATCTTTCAGCAAGCCATTTACCAAATATAACATTGCAAGGGGTTACATGTGACAGGAATTTATCTCCTAAATAAAAATATTTCTGGTGAAGATGAATTCCTTTCCTTGTATGTCACCGAAAGAACTTACAATCAGGTAGCAGAACCAGCCAGTGCACCTTCAAGCTTCAAGGACAACAATGGAGAAGGAATATCAGCTGGATTTATGAAAGTGTCCCCTGGAATAATACAACCCTTCCTTAAAGATGAGCCAAGAAAAACTGGAGAAGAAAACATTGAAACAGCAGGATCCTAACAGACACAACACGGAAGACTGAAATTGCAAACCAAAGAGCCACAAGGGGTAAGAGAAAATATTCAGGGAAAACGCCCCAAAAAAAAAACTTTGAAGAAGAAATTGGTTACTGTTGGCAGCTCTGATGAGGAGCCTTAAGAGACTCCGTATGCGGGAATCAAGTTATTATGGTTATGTAGAAATGAGTGAAAAAGGAATTGTAAATGTTACTGAAGAATGTTTTGCAGTTGGTGATGTTGCAAGATGTGACTGTATTTTAGTAAAGTTGGCAGGAATAGGCGCATTTCTTACTACACAGCTGAAGTAATGAATGCTTTGAATGGATATGAATGAGAAATCAGTTATTACAAATGGCTGGAGAACACCAGCAAAGTTACTCTTGACACAAAAAACACCTTCATAGTGACACATTACAGAAACTTTCACGCCCATTACTAGAAGGAATGTCCCAAGTTCCAAGCATCACTGCTGCTTTTGTAGTTGATTTTAGTATATTTAGTGCCTCTTTAGATTTGTAAGAGTGAATGTAATTGAATGTATTTTAAAATGGATATAGCTGATCTTTCATATTTCGTCTCCTTTGTGTGTAAATATGTTAAACAATTGTTACTGGAAGAGCGTTGATTGTGTACACATTTTTTTCTGCTACTCCTGATGATGTAAGTTGTGTATTCATTAACATAGCATGCTACATGCCCTGAACATACACAGTGTGAAAAGTAAATTTACTCATTTTACTCTTCCCTTGAATTCTGTCTCAAGGTACAAGATGGGGTAATCCAAGGTACAGTCATATGTTGTACCCTTTGTCATTTTACCTTCTCCCCTTAATATGTCAAAAGCACTCTTATGTATAAAGCAATGCTGGAATAAAAAATATACTTCATTTGCAAGATACATGTGCAACATTACGCAGCACTGTAAACTTTACAGTAAGTAATTCTGTTCACATAGAAAAATGAAAACCAAACAATGACCCAAGGTACAACACCTTCCCCTACACCTTCTATGTCTTGTCCTAAGGCTGCTAGATATACATTATGCCTTGTTTTTCCTGACTTGCTTCGTAGCATTCTCCTAGAAACAAAATAATTTTTTATCCTGAATGTACTGTCCTATGTTGTACCTTGGCCCATAATCCAATGTACAGCATGACATGATGGCCCAAGGTACAACTATAGACCAAAAATGGATTAATAACACAAATAAATTAGGTTAGATTAGCAAACAAACTGGCTACATCAAACAAGGAGCATAAAAAATAAGTTATCACCTCTGCCATAAATCATACAATAAGTCAAAACAATGGTACACAAAACTCTGTAACATTCTTCTTGAAAATTACTGTACGCAATAAAAATTTTCAAAACGTTCTAAACAGTCAACAACCTTCCACCGAACACAGATTATAACACACATTGCTAACAGTGAACAAATTTTAAAGTATTTTTTTTTTTGGCCATGCAAAGATATCACTGTTTTCAAACACCAGCTTGTTGCACTATTTATATAACGACAAGGAACAGGCAACGTTCAGTCAAACCGTACACAACATAACCTACACAGCCACATGCATGTCGCCCTCATACAAAACCTTCAATAGAAAGACTCAATAACTTCATATAAAGGTACTGCTTACTCCCTGAGGATGATCCGAAAGGATTGAAACATGTAGGAGTGTTTTAGTAAGAATTTAATGGACTAAACGTACGTATTT
>Ga0136643_10016173_pt1 | contig 11208 bp, 11 predicted proteins | sample TergutLab28metaG_FD_96883 | JGI IMG/M metagenome (GOLD analysis project Ga0136643, IMG submission 96883) | Labiotermes labralis P1 segment gut microbial communities from Petit-Saut dam, French Guiana - Lab288 P1 (version 3) (version 3) | ecosystem: Host-associated > Arthropoda: Insects >... | reverse complement strand
CTTGAAAATGTTGCTACAAGGCAGGAAGAAGCGGATAAAAAGGAGTGGTGAGCGTGAAATAGTGTGTACAAATTCATGAAAACTGCATCTGAGGTGCGTATCACAGTCCCTCTTTCAAAAGTGCAGAATAGAATCGCTGAAGCAACACGTGTTAGCAGAAGAACTTTATGTAGGGTATTATTGAAAAAAAGGTGAAAATTTGGAAACTGGTGTCACAATGGCATTTTCAACTCAGCGCAAACTCAGACCAAAAGTTTGCACTAAAAATATCTTAGATAATTTCGATAAGGCTGTTTTGAGAAGAATAGTTCATAATTTTTACCTCACTGAGAAACAACGACCAACTCTGAAGGCAATCCACAGCAAAATGTGCGAATCCACTGGTTACGGAGGAGTTGTATCCTCACTGAGATTGGTGCTGAGAAAAATGGGATTTAGGTAAGTTTAATTCTCTGAATAGGTGTGCGTTATGAATACTAGCACTCTGTCAAGATTCCCTGTATATTCTGAACTTTAGTTACATGTTGCCTCTAAATATTCTTCCTTCAATTTTGGAACATTTTGTATTGTAGGTGGAAGAAGAATTCTGATAATCGAAAGTTTATCGTGGAAAGACACGATATCCGGTCACTCGGATTCAAGGACCTGCGTACTATCAGAGCATATAAGGAAGAAGGGAGGCCAATTGTATACGCAGACGAAACTTATATACACACTTCACATGCAAAATCCTATGCGTGGGATAAAGGGTCAGGAGCAGGATTGAAGGCTCCTATTTCCAAAGGACGACATCCCGTTATCGTTCATGCTGGTAATAGCACATTAAATTCATTGAACTAAACACACACATCTCACTGTTCAAATAACGGTTTCTTGCTTTTTAATAAATCGGTTCTTTTTCAGTTGGAGAGCGAGGTTTCACACCCAATGCTCTTTGAATATTCCGATCTGGTTCAAAAAGTGGAAATTACCACGACGACATGAACCACGTGAATTATAAGAAATGGTTGCAGGAGAAGCTCATTCCAAATTTGGAGTCCAAATCAGCTATTGTGGTCGACAATGCATCTTACCACAATGTACAGCTCAACCAGCACCCAACCAGCAATGCCAGAAAAGGTGAAATGCTGTTCTGGTTGGATAAGCATGGTATACGTTACAGCTCCAACATGACAAAAGCAGAGCTGTACGATCTCATAAAAATGCATAAACCGTAATATGAGACTTTTGCAATTGATTGTTTGCTCACCGAGCATCTACCACAGTGATCAGAATACCTCCCTATCACCCTGATTTAAACCCCATAGAAAAAAATTTGGGTTATTGTCAAGACCAGAATAGCTGCAAAAATGTTACTTTTAAGCTGCGAGATGTTCAGCAACTGGCAGAGTAGAATTTTGCCTCTGTGACAATGGAGGAGTGGGCTGCTGTTTGCAGACAAGAAGAGTACATGAGTAGAGAGCATGAGATGGACAGTGTCATGGAAAGAATCATAATCAACGCCGATGGTGATGATGATGATGATGACAACGACAATGATGAAACACAAGGAGTTGATCCAACCATCAGTGACAGCGAGTGAAGTGAAGTGAAATGGGTAGTGAAGTGAAGTGAGTTACGGTGAAGTTTTTGTAGATAAAGTGAAGTGAAGTGTGTTATGGTGAATTTCTTGTGAATAAAAGTGCCATTGACCTTGTACTGAGGGTACTTGATTAAAATGTGACTATTTCATTTGGGTATATCTTGTACTGTGTTTGTTTTCACTTGTATTGTGGTTGTTTTAAATTGTTTTGTAATGTGTGGGCGTGTGTGTGTATGGTGTGAGTGTGTGTATGTGTGTTTTGTAATGTGTGTGTTTTGGAAATATGTATACTAGCACTCTTCGGCTACCCTGACTGAGGTTTTCCGTGCTTTTTTCCTCGGTTGTAAGGCAAATGCTAGGGTAAAACTTGCAAAGCCAGGGCATGGCCCATACTCCTCCCAGTTAGTTATTTGTGTTGTTCTGTTGTTATTTGTGTTTTCTGTGTTGTGTTGTTCTATTTATTTTTTGTGTGTAAATGTGTACAGAACTACTGCCATGCTGGCGTCAACCCAATTGCAGTTGACAAATATATCATATCATATATCATATCATATCATAATACTGGAAACAACTGAAATGACTGTGTCATCAGTAAGCTAAGTGTTATATGGAAACAGAGATGTTGAAACTGACTATTTTTACTGCTTAATTCACAACTTACCATGCTGCTAGACAGCTTGTTGTATGTTTTTATTGTTGTTAGAAATGCTGGACAGACCATGTTCCGAGGTAGAGTGCTAGAGTACTGGCTACCCACTCCATTTGCCTGTTTCCCCTTCACTTCCCCTCCCACATATCACCATGTGCCATCAGGTTTCAACTGAGCTCTACCTTTGCCATTTGTAATTACTGTTGTATGTGTGTATGAATTATAAAATGATGTATATATTTTCAAGTTGTGATAACTGTGTGAATTATTATTGTCCTCTTTTGGGTTGCTGCACTTTGTACTGTGTTCTTCAAAGATAAATTTAATGCATAACTGATTTATAACCAGCACTCTGCACTGTATAACCTTACATCATAAATGTCTGGTTGAGAAGAAATAGTTGGTGACATTCTAACAGTGTGTTGATTTCTGACATCTCCCGTAATATCATTTCAGTGCACAATCCATTTACTGTGTTGATGAATTGTTTATTGTATAAACAATTACAGATGTGTATATTTATCTGTACATTTAAAAATCTAAAAACCAATGCCTGTGATGAAAGGAAATTGTTGAAGGTTTTCCTATCCTACCTGTAATTATTCATTATGAATATTTGTTTATTTCCATGACATGTATTTCGTGTAGTCAGATATGTTTCAGTAAGGTGAGTTGCAATTGCTGTTAATGAAGTCTTTTTTCACATGGACACACATCAAACAATGGCAAGAATTCTAAATTTATTAGTTGGATTAATACCAATTCAGATACAGGGGTAGAGTAATGAAAGTTATGATATGCATACTGAGAAGTTTATACTCTTCTATAATGTATTTACCAACAACCGACACTTTTTTGTGTTCCATTCATTGATGTGTGTGTTTTCATGCTAAATACTGCAGCATCATCAGTGCCATGAGTTGTGTTATTTTCTTTCATTACTTTTATGTTTTTCTTTATTTTTGTCACTGTTTCTTATTATTGCACTCACATACGACTTCTTACATATATTGCTGTGTAATTTCTATAATTGTAATTCATACCTATAAGATTCTTCTGTTCTATGTGGCAATAATTATCCAACAAGATGCAACAATATACAGTTTATTTATATCTGTAAAATGCTCTACAGGTTTCAGGTGGTATCTCCACCCATCATCAGGAGCTCATATCACTGTATCTACAGTACCTGACATTAATGAGACTCTTACTGCTACCTGTTATGAACGTGACCGGATGGGAACTGGTTTAGGTGTCACTGGTTTAGGTGACACTTAAACCAATTTCTATCTGGTCACGTTCATGACAGGTAGCAGTAACAGTCTCATTAATGCCAGATACTCTGGATACAGTGATATGAGCTCCTGATGATGGGTGAAGATACCACCTGAAACCTGTAGAGCATTTTACAGATATAAATAAACTGCATATTGTTGCATCTTGTTGGATAATTATTGCCATATATTACACGATGCACAGACCTTTGAACATAAAATTCTTCTGTACATTTGGTACTTTACCTATCGTATTTGTATGTATGTTGCAATAGCTAGTATAAAAATGTACCTCTCAATAAATGACACAAAAAAGCATGTTGGTGAGTATGGAATGGCACAAAAGGTTAACCTAGTAGATGGCTTAATATGTTCCACATCCATGCATTAAAGGAATATTTAAACTTATAGAATAAAACCAACAAATGCACAAGTTTATGATATGTTTTGTCACATGTTAACTGCCAACATGTTTATCAAGCTACCCCAATGAGTATCGCAAAAGCAGTCGAAACATGTCAGTAATTAATAATCTGTGCTAATACATGTTGTGTTAACCATGAAATTTTAGTAGATAAACAAGAGTTTTATGGAAGTAGTGGGAAATTTCAAACTTTCATACAATTTTATCTCGGAGTAAGATACCAAACAGTACTCGTCGATAAAATTAATTCATTTGATACTGTTTCTTCTAGATGGAAGAAGTTACAAATGGGGTTCCTCAGGGTTTTATCTTGGTGCCATTACATTTTCTTATTTGTGTTAATGATTTACCCAGAAAAACAGATAATGATGCTAAAGTTGTGCTCTTTGCAGGTGATACTAGCACTATAGTAACTATCTCTAATCAAGGGAGACTTCCAACAGCATTAAAAAAACTGTCTGATATAATCTCATGGTTGAAAGTTAGTTTCCTATCATTCAACTTTAATTAAACTTATTACTTAGAATTTAAAACTAAACATTGCATTGACATTGTATTAGACATTAACAGTTTAAATAAAAATATGGCTAATATTCAATGTACAGAGCTTATGGGTTTAGTGATTGATGAAACTCAAACTTGGGATAATCATATTGACCAAAAGATATCCAGAGTGAACTCTGTGTGTTGTGCAACAACAGCTGTAGAGCAGTGTTGTCGAGGAAAGTTTTGAGAAAGATATATTTTTCTTATGTGCATTCTATCATATCCTACTGCATAATTTTGGGGGTAACACCCCAAATAGTATTAAAATATTCAGAATGCAAAGAGAAATATTATGAATTATGACTAATTCGAAGAATACGGATCTTTGTAGAGACCTGTTTAAAACAATGGAAATTTTATCTTTCTGTTCTCAGTATATATTTTCTTGTTTAATGTGTATGGTGAACAACAAACATTTATTTACAGAGAACTTAGAAGTCCATAACCACGACACTAGATCTGCTAATAATTTTCATATACCCAATTACTAATTTAACCAAATACCAAAAAGGAGCTCATTATGCATGAATTAAAATTTTTAATCACCTTCCTACTCACATACAGTGTGTAGAAAATTGTTATAAATCGGTTTCTTCTTTCTCACTCATTTAATTCTTTTGAGAAATATTTTACTTCTAATAAATAATACATATTCCAGTTTGTTATGTTTAAATCTTATAATTAATATTATAACCTAACTCAGCTCATCAGTCATTTTGCATGTCTTAATCTCAGGGAATCTAAGTGTTCTAAGTAGCAGAACAGTAATTTTATAAATAATTGAACACTAGTAATATTATTTGTGTTATTTCAAGGTTATTAAAGTTTATGTACGTTTGCTTGTATGGATGTGTCTTTGAAAAATGTATACACTGCTAGCCTTGGTATCACGTACACAGCTTATTACATCCTGGGTAGGAAACAGACTATTTGGTTACGTTAAGGTTTCAAACTTGCACAGTTCAAATCCCTGCCCCCTTACATAATCTTGCTCTTCCCATTGAGTGTTTAAATCCCACTACTCCCTAATACAGTGGGCCAAGTAGCTCAGTCAGTATAGCAACTGACTTCTGGTTGGACGGTCCTGGATGGAATCAGTCTGCTGTGAGCTTCAGTACGGAGAAGTTGTCGATAGTAAATAATCTTCCGAACACCAGTGAAACCAGTGTAGTGATGTGGTTACATGTGTGCCTGCATACCTTAAGTTGTTAGTAGTGAAGTGGAGTTCAGTGAATCATGGCAGAACGACATATTATTCTAGTTTGATCCTTTGTCCCTTCTAGCCCCAGATAACGGCCTATGACATCCACAAGTGGATCTACGCCTCTCTGCGGCACCCGGAACATGAAGTCACTATGATTCAGATCGATGGCATAAAGAGGCAAGTATACATTAAAATGGTTGTTAGTGTTAGTGTGCTGGCCATCCGTCGAGACACAGGTCGACAGGCTGAATATAAATACCCTACTGGTGAGCTGTTGGTGGCGAGTCTCGCCGTGGCTGCTATGGGCACAAAGCGTATCCGCGTAGCCAATTTACCACCCGAAGAGCCCAAAGAAACACTGCGAGCGGCGCTAGCCCCTTTTGGAAAGATTCGAGATATATACATATTCCGTGGCGAAAGGTATTCGGCAGGCGATGGTAATGCTGACCCGACACTTATCGTCCCATTTAACCGACGCCGGGGGCAGAGTCTTACTGTCCTATGAGGAGCAGCTTGCCACCTGCTACGGCTGTAGCGAAACCGGGCATCTGTACCAGGGGTGAACAACGTGCCAGAGATCGGGAATGTTGAGGCCGTACTCAGCTAATGCTACGCATTGATCCATTTTATCGGCTACCGGCGCACCATCGGAGAAACCAGAGGAGGACATGATGATCGAAATGGGCTCACTACAAACCACGAGAGCGCTGTAAACACAACGCCCGATTTGCATGAGCCTAGCAAAGGCACGGACACTAGTATCGTAGACTCAGGGGCCCCTCATCCTACGGGCGTAGGTGCCCCATTCCTTCCTGTAGAAGGTCGAGACGCTGCTGACAACCCATAACCAAAGCACGACAACTACATGGAACCCAATGACAAGATGGAGAAAGACACAACGCACATCGCATCTTCTAGGAGGTGATTTTAATTGTGCTCTACACCCAGCCGACACCATCGGTCCTTTCTTCACAAGCCGAGCCCTTTCGTAGATCGTTCGTACCTTCGCTCTACAGGACATGGTAACTCAAGACCCCTACGGGCTACCTTTACTCACCACTCCCCCACTGGGGCCACCAGGATTGATAGATTTTAAATGTCTATAGAATTAATGGGCGCGCAAAATAGGGATAGAAATCGTTCCCGCAGCGTTCACAAACCAAAATTCGGTCATCCTCCGCGTTACCATACATAATCATGACGTGGGGGAGAAGGCGGGGTCGTTGGAAGTTGAATCCGATACTGATGCGAGACGAAATACTTAAAGGAAAGATACGAAACGCGTGGATGAAATGGCGGTTTCAGAAACGGTACTATCCAGACGTCATGTGGTAGATGCGGTGCGTGAAGAAACAACTCTAGTGCCTCATCCGACAGAGAACCCGAGCGTTACAAGAACCACAGACTCGTGGAAACCATTTATGTGAGTGCGCAGCGATGTCCCCGAGACTGAAGAATTCCCAGCGTTGAAGCGTATCAAGGTAAAAATTGTGCACCTTCACGTATCGAATAGGGCGAGAATCGTGCTAGATACAAAAATCGGAACAAGATGGATGGCGAAGAACCGTCCCTGTTTCACGTTCTTCAAATGCGTCGACGCCGTGACATCCGTGAATGTAGGACACGTATGTCAAAACTTATGCCACACACAATGAAGTTACCAAAAACTTTGTGAAACTTCTGAGCCATAAATACGGCCCCAATGACGCGGATAAAACATCTATGTCTACGCTACTGAACTTAATACACCTTGTGTGTCCAACGAAATAAGCGGATCTATTGGAACAACCTATTACCTCCGAAGAGATTATCACAGCCTTGTGCTCGGTGCTCGTCACAAGTCGCCTGGAATTGACGACATTTGTCTCGAATTTTACACCGCCAATTGGGAGATGATAATGCGCACCTTGTACAGTCATTGAACCACATGTTCCAACGCAAATAATCTTCCCTGGCAGAAACGTGGAGTCATAATTTGCCATCCCAAGGATAATAGAGACCACAGGCCTGATGGTTACCTTCCCATTTCCCTCTAAAAACCAAATATATAGTACTGGCTCTCATCACGGCCAATCGCCTTCTACCCATCCTTGCCGATCAGCTAAAAGACAGTCAATTTTTTGGAGTCCTCTGCAACTATACCTTGGATGCAATCTCCAGTGTCCGCGATGTCCTCGCCGATGTCAAGGTGACGGGAACGTCTTTGTGGTTGCTAAAATTGGATTTCAATAGCGCCTTCGACCGTATTTCTCACCAATACCTGTTTCACATTCTAAGGAGGTAAGGAATAAGTCAACGATTCATCGAGCGAATACATTCCCTGCTTGACGAGGCAACGGCTTCCGTACAAATCAATGGTTCCTTGGCAGGTCACATCTCCATCCAGTGAGGAATCAGACAAGATTGCCCCTTAAGCATGATCCTCTTTGCACTGGAGGTAAACCTGCCAGGATTTCATATTGAAAGATCTAAGCAGCTTGTACCGGTCCTAGCATATGCGGATAATGTGACGGTTTTCGCCTCCCATCCTGCTGCTTACCACACGATACATAAGGCAGTACGGTACTTTTAACTGGCTGCAGGAGCTCGTTCAACCCCAAAAAATCTAAAGAGCTGGCTGTAGGTGCATGGAAGGAACCTGCGACGATACTACTGATTGAGTTCCAATATTGAGTTGACATGCCCGGATTAATATTCGGACCTAACTTGGCTCTCTCCATGAAAGACAGCTGTACCGGTGTCGTAGGCGCTGTGCGCGCTCAAGCGAGGGAAGCTTATGATCGGAGCCTGTGCTTATTCCAGAGAACACGTTATGTGCAGCTGTGCCTGCTGGCGAAAATTTGGTATGTTGAGCAATTTCCCCCACAAAACCCACATACGTTCTCAGCATCTCATGAACATTTGCTCATGGTTAATCCTATAACTACACTTCAACGTCCAAAACACGAAAGGGGCTGGGACCTTCCGAATTTTGAGGTCAAATGCAAGTCCCTCTTTGCAACATGATCCAGATGTTAGGTGCCAGGGGCGGATCTATGTTCTGAGAGCCTATGCGCACTTGGGACCTCATAGGCACACTACCGAACCCGCCTCTCGCGTATAGGCTTCCATCTCAGCTAGTCTATCAACGGCAATATGGCATTGACATGACCTATATGACTTCGTTCGCGCCCGGCGAAACACGGCAGAAGTTCAAGAGGCGGGTGCAAGATGTGTTACTCACAATGACCAACAACGCTAGCGCACCCGGTGAACTACGGCTAGTTCGAAAATTTCCCCGTGTTAATTGGAAACTCGTATGGAAGAAACCTACACGCCAGCGTTTTTCGTGACGTAAAAATCCATATGGTATGCCGCGCTACATGACATTATGCACACCAATGACCGTTTGGCAGCCATCCGGCTGACTGATACCAGAGCTTGTACGAAGTGTGCGCACTCCGACTCTGTCCAAACCAAGATAACTGAATGTGGAGATGGAACTATAGTATGGAATTGAAGGAGGTACATAATGGGAGTCATACTGCGCATGGACCACAAGTTCATCCCACAAGAGTGGAAGTTCCGTCCGGCCTTCTTTCACTGGCCGCTGCAAAGTCAGAATGCAATTCTATGAATCCTAGCGCACCTCGTCCAATGCCGCCTGGAGACTCACGGGCTACTATATGGAATTTCTGAAGCGGTTTCGATGGAAGTTGTACCCGAAAGCCCTCACGCGCCCCACACAAGGTAGGTACCTGAACGTGCTCCATTGCCCGCAAACCTGGCTCTTTTCTCGAAATGGCCCACACCTAACAGGCTGCGAGCAATGATGCTGTACCTATCTTCTTCCTCTGAGCGATTAAGACACTGAACAAAGTGGACTTTCACCTCTAATTTCCAACGCACGGCCTATTGTACAAACACTGACTACCTTTGTATACACACGAGAATTATAAAGATAAGGCTTTACAAAAAAAAATCCCGGTGAAGAAGAGAATTTCCGCCAGTCTAGACGGGCCCTGTGGCCCACACAGTCTCTTGTAAAATGGGTATCTAGTGTTCCTCAAGAGTCAAGTGCGGCCACGCCGTCCTGCATCCCACTCACCCCTTCTAGTGCTGCGGTCACTTAAGAGTAGAGCTAGATCTAAACCTAAGCTCTGGGCCAAAAAGGACCTGTAACGGAATCACTTTGCATTTACCTTTAACTTCTTAATACATATAAGAGTTACTAAAGAGTTATTTACCTCCACATGAGCTAACAACAAGGTTGTTAAACAAATGTAGTGGGCAAAATTCAACTCAAAGTAGCGAAAATGTGGGTTCTCATTTTCCGGTCAATGTGTATAAGGGAGTTGAAGATTTTGTTGAAACATTAATGACCACCTCCAATTTCCTTTCTTCGAGAGTCACCCTGGCCGTAAAAGATAATTTTGACATTGCTGTGCCTGAACCTATATACATTTACATGGATATTATCAAGCCAAATTTGGTTAGATATTCTTGCGTGAGACTACTGACTTCCTTGCACTTCCTATCCGACACAGGTTACCATGGATTTCACTTCCCATTTTACAAACCAATGGAATAAAATTTTATAGACTCAATTGCTATTCGTCCAGATAAGAAAACTAGCGAAATTGTGGTCGATGAAGATAACGATATTCAGTGCTTTGTAACATTTCACTTTAAAAAGAAGTCCTCAACGCAATAAATCTCAGTTTGTCAGTTACCGTAGATCGATATACATGGTACTACGTAAATGAAAGCGGTGTTCGGGATTTTGGTCTTTTTCACTGGCTATTTTAAGAGAGTGGATGTGTAGCGGTATAGGGTCATTCTCCAGAAGAATCTTCCGTTTCAGTAAACCTCTCTTGTATTCAGGGGCAAAGGCTGTGGGAAAAGAAGCCTTAAAATCAGGTTCCAATATAGTAGCCGACATTCTTAATAAGGAATCAGACAGCCTGTGGGTGATATTTTTAAAACTTGTTTTAGTGAAGCAAAGGGTACCCTGGAGGTAAAGATTAAAGAATGACTGTGTCGGGCTTGGGTTTAAACGAAAAAAAGGCTCAGTCCCAGGGTAAACATAGAAAGGTGAATGATGTTTTCACAGGGAAGAAGAAGGAGTTGTAATGGAGTGTTTAAAATTGGGTCTGGATAACTTCCTCAATCGCAGCATACAAACATATGTTGTAAATACTCACACCGTTACATAGAAGCCTATTGCGCCGGCAGACAATCCTGACCAGCTGGAATTTAATTGCTAGGGTCATAGTGATTACTACATTGATTTAAATTCTGTTCTTCAAAACTTGCACATCAAACTTGTGAAATCGGACTGTTTAGACAAACACCGTCGGTTGTTATATTTTATGTTTATTGTCTCATCGAACGGTAAGCGAGACAATCTACCATTAACCTTTAGCTTACGGCATTTAATTTAGTCTTCGTGCCCCCGGTACGGTGTTTATATTAGACAGCCCTTTAAATAGTTGCGCGTGGTTGCCTATAAACGTTTATAAATCATGAACCGAAGGTGATGAAACAATT
>Ga0136643_10016171_pt1 | contig 11209 bp, 10 predicted proteins | sample TergutLab28metaG_FD_96883 | JGI IMG/M metagenome (GOLD analysis project Ga0136643, IMG submission 96883) | Labiotermes labralis P1 segment gut microbial communities from Petit-Saut dam, French Guiana - Lab288 P1 (version 3) (version 3) | ecosystem: Host-associated > Arthropoda: Insects >... | reverse complement strand
CTTTTAGTTCCCCTATTAGTTTTTCAAGTGTTTCCAACTCTATATTGCTTAGTTTTGAAAGCTCTGACTTCAGAGTCTTTAATACCTCTTTGCTCTTGTTTGCTTTCATTTGTTTTTCTCCTTATATCGTTATGTATTTTTTTATATAAGACTATTATACACTTTCTTGGAAGGATTTTCAAGAGTTTTTTTAAAAAATTTTAGATTTTTTTGCAAATTAAGTGGTGAATTTGTAAAAATGTATATAATAAGCAATTTTCTATATAGTAATTTATACGTAAAAGAGTAACAGGCGAGTCTGAAATCATCACGTTTCAAGATAATTTTCAGATGATGGCTGTTACTACTTTGAAGTAAAATTACTATAGCGTTTGGTATACGAATGAAAAATAAAAATATTTGACCTATTCAAAGAAATGTAGTATAATACAAGCATGAGAAAAATAGAAAAACAATTGCTAAAGCACATACTAAAAATAGATGATGTACAGCTTATGCTTTTAGAGGAAATTCCAGAACAAGCAGAGGAAATATTAGGAGAGCTTTTAAAACGATATAATGAAGGAGAGCCGTTAGAGTATATAACTAATGAAATTAACTTTATGGGGCTAGATTTTTTTGTAGACCAAAATGTGCTTATCCCTAGACCAGAGACAGAGCTTTTAGTAGAAGAAGTTTTAAAGTATGTAACGAAAGAAACAGAAATATTGGATCTTTGCACCGGTAGTGGCTGTATTTTGGTTAGTATTTTGAAATTAGGAAACTGTATAGGCACTGGGGTGGATATTAGTGAAAAAGCACTTCAAGTTGCTAGGAGAAATGTCAAAATACACGGTGTTAAAGCTGAGCTTAGAAAAAGTGATATGTTTAATATGGTTGAAAAAAAGTATGATATAATAGTGTCTAATCCCCCTTATATAGAAACTAAGGTGATAGACATATTGGAAAACAGAGTGAAGAACTATGAGCCGTATATAGCATTAGACGGGGGAGGGGACGGTCTCAATTATTATAGAACAATTAGAGAATTTTTCGCCTCGAATCTTAAACCGAATGGTATGCTTTTTCTAGAAATAGGACATGATCAAGGCCTAGCTATAGAAGAGCTATTTAAAGAATTTGATACACAGATCAAAAAAGATTATGCAGGGCATGATCGAATAGCGATTATTAAATTGTAATAAAAAAGCCTAATTCTAGCAAACGATAATGAAAAACGTAGACGGCAAATTTTTAATTTAGCGGCTTCTGGCTGAATTAAAAATGAAGGCGGTTACGATTTTGAATGTCGGTTGCTATATTAGGCTTTTTTTGCTATATTACTCAATACCGACCATTTTCATAAGATAAATGGCATTTCTAGTCGTACTTATTCCCTTTCGCATTTTATAATCAAAAGAAATTTTGTTATCCACATACTCTTCTTTGAAATGGAGGTTTACAAAACCGTGTTTGCCTTCAAAATTATTAGAAACTTCTAAATCATGTGTTGTAATTAAACCTAAGTTCTTGTTTAGTTGTTCTAGCACTTTTTTTGCACCAGTTATTCTATCTTCTGAATTTGTTCCTCTAAAAATTTCATCTATTAGAAAAATCATTGGCTCTTTTGTTTTACTTTTTTTAATAATTTTTTCTATTCGTATAAGCTCTGCATAAAAAGTTGATATACTTTCTTCTAAATTATCTGCAATACGCATAGAAGTTAAAATTGCAAGCCTTGGGGCTTCAAATTTAGTTGCACATACTGCAGATCCTGCATAAAATAGAACTAGATTTATTCCTATTGTCCTAAGGAAAGTCGTCTTACCACTCATATTGCTTCCTGAAACTATGGCTATACCATCTAAAGTTATAGAATTAGCAACTGGATTTTCTATTAAAGGGTGTGCTAGTAATTCTGAGGTAATTTTATTTTCATGTGTAAGCTTTGGATAGCTTGTGTTTTCTTGCATACTAACATTAGCCAAAGTGAGCATAGCTTCAAAATGTGCAACTTGTTTAAGCCATTTTTCTATGTCTATTTTGCCTCTAAGCTCTTCAAGGTAAGTAGCTATATTTATATCCCATAGAAACCCAAAGTTTAAAATTAAATATAAAATAAAATTATGGCGAACATTCACGGCTTCTGCTAAGAAGCTTATCTTATTTATATTTTTTAGAGCATCTTCATTTACTAAAATTTCTTTTGTTTGCTTGTTTAATTCTGCTTCAAATTCTGTTTTTGTAATTAGTTCTACTATGTTTTTAATATTTATCATTGCCTTTTTAAACTTGTATAGAGGCGAGATAGAGCGGCTAACAAAAATGAAAAGAGCCAAAAATAAAATAATATTAAGAAAGAAAGTGATTATAAACATTTCAAACCAAGAAAAGATGATAGTTCCTATTAAAACGGTAGGCAACAGCACTGCTAAAATTTTTATAATAGGATTTTTTAAAACTTTTTCATTAGTTCTAAATAAATCTATTAGTTCTTTTGGATTTTCAGAGATTTCTTTATTTAGAGAGAGCTCTACTTTTAGACTCGTCATTAGTTCTCTATGTTTTAAAAGCTCTTTTACTGCTTCTTGTCTTTTTAGAATTTCTGAATTCGGTTCAGTTAAAAGCTCTTTTACATATCTTCTTCCAAAATAAGTTTTTGCTTCGTTGAATTTTTGGAATAAAGACGCCTTACCGAAAACGTCTAAATCAGAAGAGTATTCATGGTCTGAATTTATAAATTCTGTTCCAGTATCTTTGAAGTCTTTCCATTTGCTTGTCGTTCTCGCTTCTTCTAGCTTTATTATTTCTTTTGCTAATTCTTCTTTTGCTTTTTTAGTTTTATGGTTAAAGTCTCGTATTAGTGATAAAATAAATGTTATGCCAAAAGGTATAAATGCTAAATAAAAGCCCATAACCCAAATAATTGCAAAAATCACTAAGTGCAACAGTTTCATGTTGATATAATTGTTTTTCACAAAACCTCCTTGATTTTTATTGTTAATAAGCATTTATTAACGCATTTTTTTCATAGCCATTATACTCAAAAATTATTCTGAAAAACGGAGCAGCAATTTCAGAACTTAAAAGGTCATACACTATGTCTACACTTAAAATTGTAACTACCTTGTCGCTTGATTCCCGATTAATTTGGTGTAATCTCATAAAATTAAGTAAAATTTCATCTATTGGTCTCAGAGCTCTTTCAGGTCCAAAAAATGAAGTGATTGGTACGTAATTAAATTCAATGGAATACAAATTGCCATCGGTTACCGTTATTATCATATGATTACTGTATATAATTTCACCCAAATAGTAGCTTCTATAAGCTAAAATAAAGCCATTTGATTTATTTCTGATATAGTCTAAATTCATATTTAGACGTAGCTCTGAAAGTCTATCCTCAGCAAAAGATTTAGTAGCAGATATATCACTTAAAAGGCGTTCTTCACCTAAATTTTCATATAAAAAACCAGTAGGGGTAAATGTCATTCTCTCTGTTACATTAGAAAATATATTATCGTCTAGGTTTATGTTTTGATTATTCAAAAAAAAGAACCCTGTTATATTATGTGGATTTAAACTTCTAGGTGAAAGCTCAATTTGCCTTTTAGCTTCTGGTGTTATAAAACGAAAACCTTCACTTAAGCTTATACCATTTTTATTTAAAATATACGTAATAGAATCTATTCTTTCTGTACCTAAGCCAGGTTCATGAAAGCGAATGATTAATAAAATAGCATTCAAAATAAAGAATGCTACTATATTTATATTTTTTGCTTTTTCCCAATTCATTTATGGAAACCTCCAAAAACTACTGTTGTTTAAAAATCGCCCAATTTATAGTATTATTTACATATCCAAAACTTATATTATATTCAGAGCCAATTGTATCTATTAAATTTATAACATCCATGTTGATACTAACGGTTTGAGTAGGATCAGGGTTAAGTATAAAAGGCATTTTGCGAATATAAGAAACTACAACACCTGAATCTACTATTACAGTTAAAAAAGGCTCCTCTAAATAGATAGGAAAATTTCCTATTACATAGTCAAAATAAAATGTAGTTACTTCCTCGGAATGCTTAAAGCCTGCTAGAACAACAGTCAAAGCATCATTTTGCATAAAGCTTCTTGCTGCATTAAAATTTGTTAAAATATCTGTATTTTCTAAGCGATTAGGTCTATGATTTGTATATGTTAAAACATCATCAAACACTAATACTGAATTTGACGTTGAAAAGCGATAAATCCCATCATTATGCTCTGGCCATACTTCTCCAGGACTTGGAAAGAGCCTACTTGCAATTTCGAAAACATTAGGAAGACCAGTGAATGTTTGTTGTTCTATACCGAAAACTGTAAATTCATCATCTTGCCATCTTGCTAAAAAATTATTTGAAGGAAGATTAAAGCCCATAAGCACACTACTTTCATAATATATATTTTCTATATTTAACCTAGCATTTGCTTCAGATATTCTATTAACTAGAAGACTGTGATATTCACTATTTTGTATATTAGTTAGGATAGCTACATTATTGACGGAATCGAAGAAAAATATATTAATTAAAGTTGAGTTTTCTTCAGAAGGGCTAAGGAATATACCGGTGATAAATTCTAATTGAATAGGTCCAAAATATTGTTCAAATAAATAGCTAGGAATAGAGAGGTTATAGTCAAAAAAGATGCCTCTATTTATTAGCCATCTGTAGTCTAATTCGGACGAAATATAGTCATTTCCTATAGCCGCTTTTATTATTTCATGTAATTCTAAATCTGGAGCAGTTAAATAATTAGCTGCGAAACGGTATCCAGATGTAGAGGTAAACATTCTTCTTGGCATGAAAAAATAGCTTTCAAAACCTTCATTTTCTGTGTCTCTTGCTATAAAAAAGCTATGACCATTTGTTAGCCATAGCTCAGAAGAAAGAAGCACGGAAGATAAAATGAGAAAGCATAAAAGTATACTTTTTAATCCCGACTTGCTTATTATTTTATTCATAGCTGAAAGCTCCTGAATTATAGCAAGCGACATTCAAAATCGTGATCGCTTTCATTTAAAATTCAGCCAGAAGCCGCTGAATTTTAAATTTGTCATTCACGCTTTTCATTGTCGTTCGCTATATCAATTAATTACATTACGTGTACGCTCACTTAGAAGATCACGAATTTCTACTGGTAAACGGCGTATTAAAGAAGCAAGAGATCTGTCGCCATATTCTATAGGACTTGTAACTAGAACAAGGATAATATTATAGCCTACTTCTAAATCAACATCCATACTAAATACGCCAGAAGGTCCTACTGTTAGAGTTCTATCAAAATGAAACCCCTCTTCTTTAGTAAGTGCTACGAAGCGGATTTCTGTGCCAGGCAAGACATTATTACCTGTTATTGTACGAGTTCTGTCAAAAGTTACTTCGGAATCAATAAGAACGTTCATTAGTATATCCCAAAGTAGGCTTGGATTGCTATTTGAAATAAATAAATCTATTCCTTCATTGCCGTAATTGTCACTTGAGCTATCTGAAAAAACTATTGAAACATCAGTAATATCAATTGCACTTTCTAGCCCTGATCTTAATTGGAAATCATCTGCATAAGCTGTCTGTGCAAAAGTGAAAAATAATGTAAAACAAATAGACAAAGTGATTCCTAACTTTTTTACCATGTCTTTCTACCCCCTTTTTTAAGTATTTATTTAGTTATAGTATACACTATCAATATTACAGCGCCGTTACAAGTGCATTACAATTTAAGAAAATTTAGGAATTACAGTAATTTCACTTCGAAGTAGTAACAGCCATCGTCTGAAAATCATCTTGAAACGTAATGATTTCAGACTCGACTGTTACTCTTTTACGTAAAGATTACTTTAGACTTCCTCTTTCTTAAATACCATCTCAAAAGTTGTGCCTTTGTCTTTTTCGCTTTTTACTGAAATAGAAGTTTGGTGAGCATCTAAAATTTCTTTAACGATAGAAAGACCGAGACCAGAACCGCCAGCTTCACGACTTCTTGCTTTGTCTACTCTATAAAAGCGTTCAAAAATGTGGCTTAGGTCTTCTTCTGGTATACCTATTCCTTCATCTTTAATTGTTATGTGGAAATTGTTTTTCATAATTTTAGTTTCTACTTTGATGGTTATATTTTCACCTGAATATTTTACTGCATTAGAAAGTATATTTACAAAAACTTGATTTATACGGACAGAGTCCACATAAGCTATCATATTTTCTTTTATTGTAGAAATAATTTTTTGATTTTTTTGCTCTGCCAAAACGCTTACTTGTTTAATACTATTTGAAAGAATTTGTCCTAAATCTCTATATTCAAAAGTCATCGTCATTTGATTGTTATCAAAATGAGAAAGCTCTAAAAGGTCTGTAGCCAGAAGGGTTATTCTGTCTACTTCTGAATCTATAGTTGTTAGAAAACTTTGGGCTATCTCACTTTCTATGAGTTCATCTTTTAGTGTTTCTGCATAAGTTTTTATTACTGTTAAAGGGGTACGAATTTCATGGCTCACATTTGCTACGAATTCTTTTCTCATTGTGTCAAGTTTATTTAAACTTTTTGCCATATTGTTAAAAGTTGTCGTTAGTTGTCCTATTTCATCTTCGGAATATACTTTTGCTTCTGTTTTCAGTTTTCCTTTACCCATTTTTTTGGCAGCACTTGTAAGCTCTCTTAAAGGTTTTGTAAATGTGCTGGCATATAGGTATCCTAGAAATATTGCAAGAATAGTAGATATCAATATTGCTAGAAATATCGTCCTAGATATTTGGTCTAAATTTTCTACTATGGAAGAAGCGTCAGAATTGATGTATACTATATAATTTATGCCGTGAATGGTAACGGGCGTTGCATACTGCATCCATATGCTTATTCTGCCTTGTTCATTTTGCGTTTCCTGCCAAGGCAAAAATGTACTGTTTCCTCTCATGGCACCTATAACTACTGCGGAATTAATAGCTTCTTCGCCTGGAATTGTGTAACCTTCTGGTGTAAGAAGTAGAATATGCAGGCCTGGTCTAAGTGGTATTTCTGATTCTGAATCTGCAATCATTCCTGCATAAATATCAGCAAAACTAGAAAGCTCTTCACGCATTCTAGTTTCTTCACTTCTGCTTATACTAACATGAATAAAAGCACCACCGATAATCATAACCAAAAGGACTAAAGTAACGAAAAGAGCGACTAATTTTAGTTTTATGCTTTTTAATTTGAATATATTCATAATTCTTCACATTTTTTATTCTGATACAAAATAATAACCAACACCACGTTTAGTTAAAACATATTTTGGTTGTTCTGGTTTTGCTTCTAGTTTTGTGCGTAATCTTCTTATTGTAACATCTACTGTTCTTGCGTCTCCAAAATATTCATAACCCCAAACTTGTTCTAATAATTGCTCTCTACTAAAGACTTGACCTTTTTTCTTTGCAAGAAATGCTATTAAATCAAATTCTCTTGAAGTTAGTGATAGTGGTTCATTACCTTTCATAACTGTATATTTTTTCAAATCTATAACGATATCTGCACTTGTGATAACATCGTCTTCTTCTTGTTCTACACCTTTTTTTCTTAAATTTGCTTTTACTCTTGCCATTAATTCACGTGGAGAAAAAGGCTTTGTTACGTAGTCATCTGCTCCAATTTCAAGACCTAGCACTTTATCTACTTCTTCACTTCTAGCTGTTAGCATAATGATAGGTACTTCTGAAGTTTGGCGAATTTTTTTACAAACGTTAAAGCCATCCATTCCAGGCATCATAATATCTAAAAGGATTAATTCTGGCTTCTTTTCTAAAGCTAGCTTAAGACCTGTTACACCGTCGTAAGCTGTTAGAACTTCGTATCCTTCTTTTTTTAGGTTAAATGCTATTATTTCCGATATACTCTTTTCGTCCTCAACTATTAGTATCATCTTGTTCTTCCTCCTCTTCATACTCATGTTTATATTCTTCGGGCTCTTCAAGTTCTACAGGTTCTTCTACATCATCGAATGTAACTGTTAAAAGCGGTCTATACACTTGGACTGTTAGAACCTGCCCTATATATAAACGGTAAGGCGTTAAGCCAGGATTTAGTGATAAAATTTCTTCCACTGTTGTATTTGCACGAACTGCTATACCCGATAAAGTTTCACCAGCTGAAACGGTATGTTGTTCTATGTGCATTCTAAATTGTGTTAAAGTACTGAGTGCCATTTCAAAAGACACTATATTGTCTTCAGGAAGGCGATTGTTTACTATAATTTCTGCATTTTGGGCAACTATATTTTTAGGGGTTGCTCTTGCACTTCTCCTTGCGATATATTCTATTAGGAGGTTAGCTTCATCATAAGAAGAAACTGTTACAATTTCTTCACCATCTATAAAAAATGTTGCTGCAGTAATATAATAAGTGCTTGCACCAACTGCCAAATTAAGTGCCTGTTCTACAGTTAGAACACCAGAATTAGCTCGTACTGGCACTAGGCGGACATCTTCTATTAATACAATGCCTGAGTTGGAGTTCAAATTTGCAATTCTAGCCAAAAGATTTAAGCGGAATGCATTTTCTGTAGTATCTCTTCTTATGGTTGTTATACGCTCCTCGCCTAAATAAATGGCATATGCATTTGGCGAAAAAAAGAGTAAGTATGCTATTATAGCTAAAAAAGTAGTTATAATAGCATACATGATGAGGCTCAAAAGGCTCCCTCTTTTTTTATTTCTTTTATTCATTTGTTTGCTCTTCTGCTTATTTTTATGATTTTTTAGGCTTTTTTGTTTGCTCATAATTTAATTTAGTACGCTGAAGCTTAAAACCTCGCTACTATCTAATTGGAAACGAACTCTACTACCAACGTAAACTCCTGGAAGAGTACCTCTTCTATAAAGTGTTCTTTCACCTGATGAGGTTTCTAGCACGATAGTTATAATATCATTCACCATATTAAGTGAACGGATAGTTCCGTCTACTGTGCTTCTTGTCCCGAATGCAAAAAGGTTTGTTGCTATGTTGTTTTCTATTATAATGTCTATTTCATCCCCTATTCTAAATGCTGAAAGTGGCACAGTTCCTTGACCTTGACGTTCAAAATTAGTATTTTGCCCTATTCCTACTTCGTGCATTTCACTATTATAATTAACAATTATTGCGCTATTATGAGTAGCAACTAAAGTAGCGGTGAAAGAACGATTTCTTTCAGTTGCTATGATTTCGGTTATTCTTCCATCCACTATAGTTAAATTTACTGCGTCCCCGATATTTAAATCAGAAAGAGGGATATCTTCATTGTTTTTAGTTATCTCAAAGCTTGCGGCAAGTCTTAAACCTAAAATGCTAGAATGCTCAACGCCTGCTGGCGTTAAAAAACGTATGGTTGCTGCTAAGAAATTAGTTTCTGCATCTATTTTGTATACTACACCTGTTAAGCGTGTAGAAACGTTTGGGATAGTTGGTAACTCTTCAGGAGTTACCTGTGTAGGTGGAAGTGAAGGAGGTGGAACAGGATTTGGTGGAGCAGGGGTTGATGGAGGCGGCACAGGGATTGGAGGTGGGACTTGTACAGGTGGTGTAGGAACTTCAACTTCAATTTGGTGAGACCAATAGAAGCCTAGCTCAGATTGTAGATTAAGTGTACGATAAATCATTAAAGCCATAGCAGCACGGTTTACGGCTGCATTTGGAACAAAATTTCCATAACCATCACCTGAAATAATACCATTTATACGAAGTAAATCTATATAAGGTCTTGAGGCAACTGCTATTTGATTATTATCTGTAAAAGGTGCTACTGGTTCCCTACCAATTTCTGCAGATAAATTAGCAGCACGCACTAGAAATACAGCCGCTTCTTGTCTAGAAAGTGCTCTTAATTCTTCAGCATTGTTGCTCATTACTATGAAATTATTTATATCTGTATTTGTTAAAACTCCTAATTCCATAAGAAATGCCACTTCTCTATTAACGGCAGAATTCCAGCGTGAAAAGCGGTTAGAAACGGAATTTAGTGCAGTTTGATGATTAGAAACAGCTTCATTTATAAAATCAGTACTTGCTTCATTGAAGCCAGCGGCTAGTGCCAAAATACGGCTAGTTTCAAATTTATCTACAGGAGAGTTTGGTCTAAAAGCACCTGCTGCATTTGGATTCATTATTCCTCTATCAGTAACACTCACTATTGCTTCATATGCCCAGTGTTCGTTTGTTACATCAGTAAAATCACTTGCGTAAACATTGCTTGCAAGTGAAAAACTAAAAGCTAGGACAAGTGGTACTATTTTCTTCTTAATTTTTCTCGTTTTTTTCATCTTATGAATTTTCTCCTTAAATTTCATTTTTAGTACAATTTTATAGTAAATTTGTGAAAAATTCAAGTTTTGTAATTGTATTGTTATTAGATTCGTGGGAAATTTCATGGGCAAAATTTTATATATTTTTATAAAATAATCATTTCAATTTTGAAATAACAAGTGCAGCTAAAGGTAGAATGAATGTTGGAATGCTAATAATTACAAGACTTGTAGTAAGTATGTTTCCATTACCTCTCCACATATGAGGTAGTCGATTGAGTCCACTGACATTTAACACCACAGCTTGTCTCATTATTATTTCATAAGCCCCTTCCGCTCCAAAACTTACCATGTATCTTCTTGCACGGCCACCTCCATATGGAAGAATGACATTATTAAAGCCATGGATTTCATATCCCATATTTTCGCCAAAAGTTTCAACAATGTACTGATTTAACGAACGATAATAAGACCTATTTATATCTATTATATTTAATACTGTTAGTAGTAATAAACCAACTATTATTACTATTGTTGTACTTATTATTATTTTAATTTTCTTTTTGTTTTTCATAGGTCACTCTCAACTATATAGAAATAGAATTAATATCATCTGAAAGATTTACATCTATTTTAAAATTTGCATTAGCCCTCGTTATATAGTTATAGTAACATAACTTCAAAATCGTATTAGCCACCGTCTGAAAATCGTCTTGAAACGTAATAATTTCAGATTTCACTGTTACTTTTTTTCAGTAATTTATAGCAAATTTATGGCTAAATCAAGCTTTGTAATGGTATTGTTATTAGATTTAATAAGAATGAAATATTAATTAGGCATCATTAGACCATATTCAATAATAAGCACAGGAAAATGTCTATCTATTGTAGTACCATCTCCTAGTTGGCCGTGGGTGTTGTTTCCCCAGGCCCAAAGG
>Ga0136643_10016169_pt1 | contig 11210 bp, 5 predicted proteins | sample TergutLab28metaG_FD_96883 | JGI IMG/M metagenome (GOLD analysis project Ga0136643, IMG submission 96883) | Labiotermes labralis P1 segment gut microbial communities from Petit-Saut dam, French Guiana - Lab288 P1 (version 3) (version 3) | ecosystem: Host-associated > Arthropoda: Insects >... | reverse complement strand
GGTACGTAAATTTATATCAGTACACGCAGTGTAGTACTGTGAATAGTAAGGAGTTAGGTATATTAAAACTTAACGTCGAAAGCAACTATATTTGTTTTTTTTACAAGGAGTTTACAACGACATGTTTCGGCCCTATATGTTGGCTATCATCAGGTTGTGGTTAGACATGCAGCTTAGGCTATACCACAACCTGATGATGGCCCACATATAGGGCCGAAACATGTCGTCGTTGTAAACTCCTTGTAAAAAAACAAATATGTTTGTGTTCGTCGTTAAATGTTAACATACCAACTCCTTAGTATTGTGCAAAACACAACTGGGATGACGCACGTTAGAATTAGTACTGTAAAATTAGCCCGAAACAATGGGCGATTACGTCAATTTCTATATGGCACACGTAATGTAGTAGTGTGAAATCAGTCTGAAACTCCGGGTGGAAGAGCTAATTTTTCTTGGCAGGCAGTGCTAGTTTTCGGGTCGTCCCATTCAGACCGATGTAATATTTTCCATAGCAATCAGCAGGAAATCCCTGCTTCCAGTATTTGCTCATTTAAAACGCTCGTTAATAATTTAAAAACTGCTAATGAAATGGTGCTTCTGGCGATCACTACGTGACTCACAACTGCAACGTGATCCATCAATCGACAGGTACTTTTTTATTATTTGCAACTTCCTGTGTTCAAGGACGCCAGTCAGACCCGAAACACGTAGGAGCTTGCTTATTAAAACATTATTGCAATTATAAAGAAGGATGTGAATTATCTGGTCACATTGTAACAATTAAATCATAATGCACGGAATTTAATATGTGGAATTTACTAGAGGAGTTTTTATGTCAGTCCCCTTTATTACTAACAATCTCTTTTAAAATACATTGATAAAATTTCCCAACTTTAGTAGGGGACTGTATATCGGATTGCGGGTTCGAATCGTGTATTTTATAATTAAACGTCAGTACTGCAAATACAGCATCGAATGATAGGATAATTAATGAATAATGAATTGGGAAGAACGTGGAAGAAATCTGATGCACTATTCCAGACACACTGCAAGCGAAACGTTGAGAAATGCAACAAAAAGATTAGACAATATATTCGGCATTTCTCCAACACATTTAGAAGCCGTGCCTTCTGATCGAGTTTTATTAGGTATTGTGTTGTCCTCTAATGGTACAAGCACATCGGTAAATTTTTCTTCCATACACAAAGCTATATCATTGTGGTGCAGTGCATGATTATCAAGAAATAGTGGTCACTCAAGAAGGTCGAATTCCCAGTTTTTCAGTTATTAGGGGGGGGGAAGTTAGAAGTTAATATTTGTTTTACAAGAAACAGAATGCGGATCATTAGATTTTATATAGAACGCTGGCAATAATTTAATTTCGTCTTGACGTGAATTTCTGAATTCCCGTAACTATGGACCAACGAATTCCATAATATCTAATGCCATAATGAGCGACCTTTAACTAACATCGTTTAATTGGCTAAATCCAAAATAAAATTAGAGAAAATATAACTTAATAAAATGTGAAATTTGAATTAAAGGAGGTCGGGAAACCTCAATAAAATATGACAAACGGTCGACACAAGCAAGAATATGTGAAAAAATTCAATTTGATTATTCGAGAAAATCGGTTGGAATTTAAAATTCTTGAATATGTATGTAGAATTTATTTCGCTTTATTTTAAGTAAATGAAACAGCGCTACTTCGCACAACTAAGAATCACCCTGTACATACGTGTGTGTATAAATATATCAGAAATTTACAATATAATACTCGTATTACTCTTTCAAGTCCGCGGTACCTCAAAAATAGGGGCCGTTGCAATTAGGCATGAAACAAGTACTCAACGTGTAGAAACTCTCTGAAGCCTCCTACTGTATACGATTCCCATTGATATGGCAGCATAATGTAGAGATGGCATCAACTGAACTCTCAACTACGTGGTACATCGAGCAGAACTGATAGTGCGAAGTCTCTAATCACGTCATTCGGCACAACTATAAATCTGCTAAACTTTGAAAGAAGATGTCATTTAGATTTCTGCAAGCAACGTCCTAGCACGGCCTACAAGATTTTATTCACCATTCTGCATCATTTATTATTTCGAGACAGCGGGAGCACACTGAGGTTAGTCTTAATTTGTTGAAGAATATATTTCCTTTCTTGTGTTTTACTTGTATGTTAATAATTGATAGGCTCGAACTGTTACTTTTAATTTATATAAATGGCTGCAAGAGTGATTCTCGCGTGGAAATCAAGTACGGCTTAATGTTTCTAAGCACGTTTCTCGTCATTATCGAAGATTCGCGTGTTAGTGCAGTAAATGCTGTGAAAACCTTAAACGGCATCATGCCTTATGGTTTCAAGAAGTCACCGAAACAATTTCTATGTCATAATTTGTTTTATCAGGTAAAAAGAAGAGAAAATTTTCTACGAAATAAATTTCAAAATTGCTTTCTACTGCGCACCTGCGTTAGCAAAGTCGGTTTGGTTTTTTTCTGTTTGCCTTGTCCTCCTCTACGGCTTGACTTCATATTTCCCTTCCATTTTCCGTCTCTTCACTACAGCAATGCTTAACCTTGTGTCTTTCTTTTTACAAAGAGGAGATTTAACTGAATTGTTTAACTTCGCCCCCCCCCCAAAAAAAAAAATTTCCAAAAACTCTTGAAAGAAAAATAAAAACTAATTTTATATTTCGTAGTAAATCCCCCCTCAGCAAAGTCCACAATCATAGCCCAAAATAATTATATTTCGGACAAATGAGACCCTTTTGATATTAGAGCATTTGAGGGCTGCAGTTACTGAGCTTCGTCTGTTTTATACAACAGGTATGCTAGGGATCTGAGACAACATCACTGACCGTGTGCTGGTTCAGATGAATCTGTGAAACGTTCTATATTGACATAAGTCCTACATCTTTCGCACTAAGGACACGACATACTTTGAGGGTCATTACCATATTTGTACATAAGGCAGGAAGTAATCCAGGCAGGAGATAATTACATAAGAAGGATTTCCGGTATTCGTAATATTCAAGAAATGTTACTGTTAAATCAAGAATGACTGGCTGAGTAAAGCGTGTAGCACGCACGCAACATACGAAAGACCTGCAGAATATCTGTTTTAAATTGAGGAAAAGTCACTCGTTACGAGTAGGTGATAATGGGAGAATATTAAAATGAAACCTATGTAAACAGCCTGTCAGGATTTGGACCGTATTCGCCATTGATTAAATATTTAGACATTTTTTATACCCTAACCACGGTCGACTTCTTGAAAATGCCGCTAATTCATGAGATTTTATAGGCACCTTGAAAGAATTAAACTGGCTCACTTGGCCTAATAACTCTCTTGCTTGAAAAGGGCCCTGAAATTTCAGATTCCCAAAACCAGTAAACATACTGATTTGTTGTGTGCTGCTCTGAAGAATTTAAGGAAGCCCTTGCAGCACTGAGAAAATTGCAGGTCACTCGACTTGTTCATGTTAGTTTAGTTGTATGTCACTTATTAGTTCTTAGTCCAGACGTCAGGAAACGCTGCTGCCTGTTACATTAGAAGTCTGGGTTCAAATGAAGCAGGCACCTCAGGATAAAAGGCAGCCTATTGTAAGTGTAAATTTACTAGATTAAAACCTTCTCAGAAGAGAGAAAATGTCTCTTTCGTGAGGAAGTTAAGGAACTAAAAATGAAACGCGTGATACACGAATCTCTGGACAAAACTTTGTAGCTGTAAATGGGAGAAGATTATGCTGTAGCTATGATGGTAGTAATTTGAGGGATCGCGTTACTGAACTCCATCCCATAAATGTCTGCATAATTTTTGGAAGTACAAATTGTTAACGTTACTTTTTAAAATTTAAATATTCTATCCCCAGATCGTAACACAAGCCGGAGTGAATATGTTGCAATTGAACAGACTGTGTGCAGCTATGCTGGTGATTGGCCTTGGTGCGTCTCTATTGGAGGGATCCCCAATGCACTGCGAAGACAATAGTGAATGTCCAGAGGACCACTGCTGCTTGACAGGTCAGTATCAGAAGACCCAGTGATAAAAATGCCTAATGCCCAAAGGATCACTGTTGCGTGGTAGGTGGCTACCAAAATGCACTAGAGTGACAATAGCGAATTGCCCCAGAGGTCCGCTGTTGCTTGAAGGGTAGGTACCAGAAGACACAGGGATGAAAATACTGAAGGTCGAAAGGATCACTGTTGCGTGGTAGGTGACTACCAGAATGCACTGCAGTGACATTAACGAATAGCCAGAGGACTACTGCTGCTTGACGTGTAGGGACCATTCCTTCTTTTAATGTTACCAGGAAACTTGTTAAACATCTCTTAAAACTCTTGTGTGAGAATTTCATTACCATGTGCTTTTTGGCTTCGAAAAGGCTGTTACTTGTATGCTTTCTTCTGAGTAATTTCCAGGCGTCTGAATTCAGACGCCGGGGAATTACCCAGAGGAATGCATACAACTTTCAGAACACGGCGAAAGTTTGAAATCAAGAAGTCTGTTACTTATTTCTGGCTAAAGTAAAAAACATAAATAAATAAATATCAGGTAACGTCGATTTGCTGAACGATAGAAAGGGAAGGGCACAAAAATATTATATTTATTTAATTTTCAATTGCAGGTGTTTGTTTATTTCTTTAATTCAGAGCTGCAGTATTTTAGTTGGGTTAGCGATCAATCTGCGGGCTGCACAAGAGTCAAATTTTAGTTATTTCTGTTGCTTGTCAAAAGCTCAAAGTTAGCCTTCTATATAATGGGGAAAATTGGTTCTTTCCCCTAAGGTAAAGCGGCCAGCTAGCACTGACCTCCCTGCTGTGCCTATGTTAAGTTATTGTTCATACATCCCTCTTCCCTCATACGCCTTCCTGGCATGCACAGGACGAAGTGACCTTCCTAACTTTACGTTTATTTCCTTCTTTTCATTTTAATTTCTTCCTTCACGTCGTTATTCGTTTGTTCCTTTCTTTCTGTCTTCCTCGCTTCATATTTTTGCGGCTTATGTTATCTCCTTTTGGCAGGAGGGAAAGCCAAAATTTACAGACGCAAACTTAGAACCGCAACTGCGTGTACTGAGGGGTGTAAAGCCATAATTACAAAGATGTGACAATAACGGATTTGGTTTCATAAAACTTCTTTCTTCCAAGAGTAATCAAGGAATTAAATTTTACAGAAAATAAGATTTCATTTGAAGAGTTAAGAGCCCTGTGCATCCACCTAAATGTTCCCTTATCTTAGTTAACTAGAAGAGATTGCATTGTTCCGCATTATTCCGTAAAGAAAATGAGAATGATTATGTAGTTCAAGGGCTTAGTCTTTGCGTACAGATTATTTAGAAGTTTGTCTTTATATTGTACCTTGCAGTTGGAGAAGAATCTGTATGCACGGGATTACAAACATCGGGTAAATTCTGCGAACTTGATGCACGACAAAGGACTGCCTATTCTTCAGATGGGCAGCGAAATACGTATGTGGGATTCTGCCCCTGCGCAGCCGGACTTACATGCAGCAGTGCAGTGAGCAGCAGTGAAGAGAGCGATGTCAGCCCCAGTGAAGAGAGCGATGTCAGCCCCATCTTCCAAATTTTCGGAGAGTGCAAAGCCGCGGAACCAGAATACGACGAGGGAGAACCGGCAAACTAAACGAAAGACTGTTGAATTGGAGGCTTGAGGATGATTCTTTTAATTGTTTCAGCCGGCTGTGCTGATTAAGCTATGATGTCGTGTAACGACATTCGCTTCTAGTAGTTTCTAAAAGATTATGTTGTTACATGTCTTCGTCAGGGATGATTATTGATACATACTGGTCACCGGAGTCTGTTGACATAACAACAGTATGTTGAAAAGCGTTACACACTAGTGTCAATTCAACAGACAGTTGAAAAGGAAAATTTTAAATGTTGTTATAAATGGGTAAGTGAAATATACTGTGCTAATAGTGTTGGTTATAGAAAAGGGAATTGCATTACTTCGTACTGAAAGCTTTATCTTTCGTTGGCAGATATGTAATAAAATTTCTGCACAAGTACAGCATTAGCTTGTCATACTAATTTTTCTCATAAAAAATATCTGTATCAAAATAATTAAAGGAGATTTGAAAATAGTCCCTGACAGACCTTGAAGGCTCCAGGAGCTTGAGGCTCTCAGAATTTCTAGACAATCGGCACATGAATTTCGCAAGGTTGTGAAACCCACGCACAGGCAGTCTTTACCCTTATAAAATAACACTGTTGTTCGTTTTTCTTAGAGGCTGAATCGACACCGGTGTTAGTACGACCGGAATCGAATCCGCGACCTTCCGGGTTGTAGCGCAGTAGCCATTACTAAATGCGCCACCGCGTACCGCAGGTGATTTTCAAATAGACTCCTCCTCTATACAACGAATTATCGATGCAGATATTGTGGTACATTTGTGGTAAATATACAGGCCCATGTATGCAGAGGCTTTTGTTTAAAAATATACGTCGCGTATACAGAATATATCTAAAACGCTTGAACATAATCCAGGAGTAGGCTTCCCACACCAAAACAAGAAGAATTTCGTACCAATATTTCGGCAAATATCTAGTTTTCGAGTTACAGTCCCACGTTCGCCCGACCTCAATCATTCAGTTTTTTACCTTTTGGGACACGCAAAATCTCTGCTGCATTAAACCCCAACTAAAAATAACAGACAATTCATTAACGCGTACTTTACCACTCTCAAACAATTCGCGACAGCCCCAAGATATTTGAATTGTTGTGGTACGCCGTAATCAGGTGTGCGCTGGCGTGCTTTTCTTCCAGTGGAGGACATCTGGAGCATTTACTTGAATTTAGACTGGAAAGCAATAAAAACTGAACAGCTGTGACGGTGCGAACGTGTATTGTGAACATATTATGTCAGCTGTAAGTAAACTATTACAGGGCAAATTTGTATACTATTGAATGTAATTTTTAAATTTAAATGTAAACCACTCGTTTCCGGACAAGTGATAAAATAAAATTCTTAGTTTTTTTATGTAACGAACACACTCTTGGATTTTATCTAAGCATTATGGACACACACACACTTTGTATACATATGTGGAATGTACAGCAATAAACGTATGCAGATTTTGTATATATTTGAGACTTCGTTTTTAAAATGTCGAATTATTTCCAAGTAGATGTTTTGTATTAGAAAAACTACGGATCAAGGCAAGGGTATTCCGATGCTAAGTCAGGCTTCTTGTCTCCCATGTACCAATGGAAAACCACTTTCGCTCTCATCATATACTTTTGTACATAAAGCTGTATGTATGTATGTATGACATATTTTGTCTAGTGTTTGTACTGTTTCGACAAATACCGCCTACTTTCCTCAAACATGTATATCACCAACTTATTTCCCACTGTATGATGTCAAATTATATCACTGGGTCACGAAGGCTGTGAAACTAGAATTGTATTACTAAATGTAATGGAAAATATTAATATTAGTTGTAGGAATAACGAAAAATATTTAGAACTGGCGTGAAATAGGAACTCCTCTGAAATCTGCTGGGTACGTGTCATTAAATACCTGCATTTTCACACGTCATGGTAATAGAAAAGAACTAAAATTTTTAAATCATAGATAATAAAGCGAATTTCGTCAAAGAGAGTACGAAAGAGGTACTTGTTGTATAAAAACGGATAAATTAGAAGGGTTACTAATATTTGAAAAATTACGTGGTAATTTATACGGATGCTAAATCGAGGAAACGCGGTTTTCTGGACAGAAATGCAGACAGGCCCAAATAAGTTCGAAATGTAAAAATCTTCGTCATTTTATTTTAAAGAGGCCACAATTCTCTGCTGACCCAAGAGGATTTAATGTTGTTTCCTCCAGATATAACACTAGACGATCGAAATGCAAGAATGTGGTAACCATAACCTCTACGGCCTAACACGTACACGACACATAAAAATGTAAGCAACAAATGCCACACTTAACGAAATAAAGTGAAATGCCAACTTGATGCAGTTAGGTAATTTCATTGATGTATTCTTAGCTCGACATGTTTCGGGTATATACGGCCATCATCAGGAGCATTAGATGTTGAGTTGCAGCGGCACCATCCGCACCATACACACCACCTACGCAGCGGCTCTCAAGACCACCACCCATCCAAAATCTCGGTGCAGAAAACCATATGCTGCAACTCAACATCTAGTGCTCCTGATGATGGGCGTATGTACCCGAAACACGTCTAGCTAAGAATACATCAATAAAATTACCTAGTTGCATCAAGTTGGCATTTCACTTTATTTAATGAGGAAGATGCACGGTCAAACAACCCTCAAGCTAAACTTAACATTAGGTTTAAGGTCTCTGAGGGTACAAGGGTGCCCTTGTGTCTCGGGGTGCGGTTATATCCAGCACCTGGCTCTGCGTCCCTTCACGTAACACTTAGGTTACACACATGTACAGGTAAACTTCACTCTCAGAAGAGACCATGAAGGCCCAGAGTGGGGAAAGAATTATAGCTCTATTCTTTCTTTAACCTTGTCGGTATGGGGCGGATGGTCAATGCCACGACCTGGCCACTTTACCCCTGGGAAAGGAATCCGTTACAATACTTCTTGTACAGAATTTTATGTTTTTTGACCGTACATACCTGTTTAATCTTTTTCTGCTGCAGCAGACCAGACTGCCACCCATACAGAGTGAAAAATACCAGTGTCGCATAGATACAGTGAGTTCTGCTGATGATGGGCACATAGTTACCCGAAACATGTACAGAAGTTGAAATAAATATACTAAGAAGTTGTGTGCACCTAGTTGGCTTCATTTGAAAAAGCCTTGTAGAGAAGTTTGGGTGGGATCCAGGGCCGGTCTGGATGGGTGCGAAAAATGTTGGACGTATCGGAATTCGATGCCCGAACTGTAAACCCGTACCTAGTCACTACACGGATAGCGCTCTTTCGGCCCACATACGTACATGTGTATGACGTAAATATCTTAGTTAATAATTCCCTAATTGTAGGAATATCGCGTTCTTCTGGGACATTCCCATATTATGCCCAAAGAATGTAAGAAATTAGGATTGTAGGAGTAATGATTTGCAGCATGGTACTAAGAGCGGAATGATATGTTAGCTTCAGTGTTGCTCATATAGACGATCTACAGAATGAAAAGTAATACAATTGTCATATCTTGTCATGCTTTTTCTCAGCTCGAGTCGACAATGACCCATCAACCCATGCCCGAAGGTCGGTGGTTATGGTGATAAGGGAATTGTCAGTATTAAAGCAGCTGACACAACAACTGGAGTTTTCAACTCTTAAGATTTGCAACAGATTTTTAATTCTTTCTTTTCCGACTGTTGTTAATCCAAACAAAGAAGCCAGAATATATCACTAAAATAAATAATTCCCCCCCCAGTAACCACTGAATTTGGAGCATTTAGTGTCAATAATACATACACAAAGGAATAGGACTTGTACTTACAAATTTCCTAAGTTGATAGCCTTTCACCATTTTTACAGTTGTTGTCATTTATGCAGTAGATGTCTGGTCTCACTAGCCTATCACAAATATGACCTTTTTCATGTTTTGTAATGTTTATGACAAAGTAATAAGCTGTACTAATTTCTGTATTGACAAAACTATTTAAATAAAGTTTATACATTTTTTTTCATTGTTACACCGTGCATGTTGTCGAGTCACTCAATTATTATACCAACTAATGCACTTATATAAAATTTACACATTAAAACATTAAAACTGCTTCGACATGTTTCGGTCCTAAGACCATCATCGCGGAGCTGAATTTCTTTGCCTTGCTAAAGTCACTTTAAAAGCCACATTAAAACCAGTCATAAATTAACTTCGTTGTGCTAGTAGGGTATTGTGGCAGCATGCCATGTTGTGTAATGTTATGTTGCGCAACATAACATTACACAACATGGCATGCTGCCACAATAACCTACTAGCACAAAAAAGTTAATTTATGACTGGTTTTAATGTGGCTTTTAATGTGACTTTAGCAAGGCAAAGAAATTCAGCTCCCCGATGATGGTCTTAGGACCGAAATATGTCGGAGCAGTTTTAATGTGTAAATTTTATATAAGAAAATTTGTACATTTCCCTTCGGCACATTAAACTCCAGTATTCAAAGCACATCAGCCCACACTAGCACCACCAAGACTTCCGCACCAAACTACCCATTCGAATAACCACTAAACACTACCAAGCTCACGTACCGGTTCCTTCCAGAAGGAAACTTCCACCCTCCTTTATTGGCGAACGTCATCAAAACGACATCCAATCATGCGTTATTCGAAGTCATAGGCTAAGAGTCTGTGTCTGTAGTCCACCTGTTTTTTCAACACATTCATTAGCTTGATACAGACGTGGGTCACAGGGAATCAACGATCCTATTTTCTTAGCTTTTGTATGTAAAGTCATAATCAAAAACTTATAAACTGAATTTAACTGAATGTCATTTCCTTCGTACGCTACTACGTTTGAATTTAACTTCTCCTTTAACATTCTGTAAATTCTTTTTGTATAATCAGTTGCCATTTAGATATTCTTTTCAAAATCTTCATTTTTCTACTTCATGTGTTGAGCACAATGTTTTAAAATTCCAAAAAAAATATCCCTTTCAAGGATATATTCGAAGCTCTAGAGCCAGGTGCGCTAGCCATGTTCACAATCAGACTAATCACCACTGGCACAAAACATTTCAGAACTGAACACGTCATATGTACATCATATCACCGTTAAGCTGTTGACCACAGTAACGCTTAATGTAATCCTGTTTAACTTTTACATCACGATGAACAACTTAAATATATTTTCGCACGGAGATTGAGAGGGAAAACAATGATACAGGAGAGTAAACAGATGAGAGGAAATTGTAAAATTGCGTGACTATCGCTACGAAGTTACAGTGAAATTGGCACTACACCCCACTACGAACTTTATCTTTCTTATGGAGGTCTAGCTCTCGTCTTTCTTATACTTCGGTACTAGAAAGGCTGTCCCACCACTCTTTGTATTAAACTTTTGGCGCCGGAATTATTTTTTAAATTTTAGCACACCCTGTATATAGAATGTGAATATTACTGGAACCAAATACGTTAGAATTATGAAACAAACTGCATTTTGAAGAGAAAAAACGGAGAGTATATACCATGTTTAAAATATTCAGTACCTATATTTGTTGAATAAATACATAAAATGCAACTTT
>Ga0136643_10016167_pt1 | contig 11211 bp, 8 predicted proteins | sample TergutLab28metaG_FD_96883 | JGI IMG/M metagenome (GOLD analysis project Ga0136643, IMG submission 96883) | Labiotermes labralis P1 segment gut microbial communities from Petit-Saut dam, French Guiana - Lab288 P1 (version 3) (version 3) | ecosystem: Host-associated > Arthropoda: Insects >... | reverse complement strand
TTTTTTACGGTGGCATACGATGGCGCATGTTTCTGTCAGAATGACTTGAATTTCCTTCGGCGCCTTGCCTTGCAGAAAAAAAAAACTTGACAGCTCGCGTCTCCATGTTGTTGAAATCGCGCGCGTCGCCTGACATGCTTCCTTTCAGCCTCTGCAACAAGAAAAGACTTGCAATTCGGTACATGAGCAGACCCGTCTTTTGAAAGACACTATCGATTCCGTCCTAAGACATCAGGAAGTAGGTCGGGCTAAGGACTTATCAGCACCCATCGTAAAAGAATTATGGTTTGCTTGTGTTCTATTCGCGTGTTAATTAACGAACTAGACGGCGGTCCGCAGAATTCGGAGTTAGAATTTTGGCTATACCAAGGGTTTTATCCCAGACTGTTTCATACATCATTGATTCTTCTATTGGCAATACTCGCACTTGGGATGACACTCGCTGATTTAGGGACTGCCACTGTGTAGAATGGCCATGTACAGGCCTATGTGGTATAGCCTCACAGGTCTGTATGAAGGTCGGTGGATGAGTTCACCGGTTTAAATTACTAACCAAAACGTCTGTGACGAAATGATAAAGTGTTTTTCGCGTCAAATCGTTGAAGAAAATGCCATTTGATGAAAGAACCGACATGCATCTCGGTAGCACAACTGATTTATGATCAAACATGTTAAAAGCAGGCCAGATAACATTAGTCCATTGATTATTCAAAATCAACTCTCGATATCAGTCCTTGATATTAGTTATAATTTATTATTTCGGCGTGATGTGTATACTGAGTAGGCTACGGACTGGAAAATTCGGGGTTCATATTCCGGCAGGAGCAAAATGTCTTCCTTTAAATCAACATGATATTATCAATCTAACACAACTTCATATTCTCAGAAAACGCTACATGTTACGGATTAAATAATCCATAATTAGGCTAAATACAGCCTTAAATTGCAGGTATGTGTTATCTGAGAATATGCAGTTGTGTTAGACTGACGATATGATCTTGTTTTGATTATTTTAAAGACACAACGTGATGAACTCTATTAAAGTAGATTTTCCTTTTCTTCCGAAACGTCCAGACTGCCTCTGGGCTTCAACCATCCTCCTACTGAGTGGTTACCGTGGGTAAACCGGCCGGTCCGCGAGGTTCACCACCCACTTTCATCAATTGCCGAAGTTAAGAATGAGTGTAGATATATTTGCTCTCCTCCTAAACGCCTTTATGGCGTGAGTAGGGAAAGAATTCACATTTTGATTAGCAGGATGCGGTGACACCCCAATCCTTGGTATTGCCTTCTCTTGTGCAAGACCCTGATGATTGGTGGGTGAATGCAGAGCACTGGTGAAATAATATTAAAAGGATTAAACCGAATTACTTGGAGAAACCCCTGTAAAATAACCACTTCTACCACATGGACTGCTCTGGGACCGAATCCCGGACGTCGCGGTAAGAAACCGACAGCCAGCTGCCTGCCTTTGCCATTCTGTAGGTAAACGAACTCATTGGTGAGCGAGTCTGACGTAAAGTAGCAGTTGCACCTACTGGGCTAACTTTGCCACCGAATTGGATAGTTTCGCTGTAACGCACTAAATTTGTATTCAGGAGGTACCCGGTTCGAATTTCGGGCGGAACACCCGTTATCATGATTGATGTGCCTCTTGTTTTTTCTCTGTTACTCCAGTTGAATGCCTGGATTAGGCCACAACCGCTTCTACCCAATCCTTTGCCTGTTCGTCATTCACCAATCTCACTATCGACACTCTATAGTCTGGGATCCTAACAGCCGCAAAGGCAAGGTTATTTAAATAGATCCTTGAACGCGTGGAGCGCTACCTCCACGCCCTTATTCTTGTTCAAGTCACTATCTACTGTTCACAAAATAGTTTCCCCACTGGCAGATGATACTGTGGAATCAAAATGCAAATTTTAATATTATTTGTTACGTGTTTTGTAACTAAAGCTATCAAATAGAAGTGAAAACAGATTTATAAAGTATTGCAGAGGAAGGCAGTAGGCTGCCGTCCTACAGGCACCCTGTGTAACCAAATGCTTGAGGCTGCATCTTCATACTGTGGCATGTTCCGCAGTGAACACGCCCACACCTGAACAGTTGCAGTGCTGCTGTAATGACCTATTTGAAGGGAAGGCTGTGAATTCTCACACAATTTCCTCATTCTTGGTTTACACATAGTGTAGTGTGCACTGACTACCTTGAGTTCCATATTAATTCATCTTGGGTCAAGTGACAGTTCGCAGTCTAATTAGGGTCTAGCTGTTATCTCATAGCCAAACATAAATCATGACGTAGGCGCAGTACAGCAGATTTGTCCCTGCGCACGAGATCTTGTAAGGCGGAATGGATTATGGCTGCAATAATTCTTTGACCCTGACAGTGGACAGAAGTCAGCCTCACGCTGCAACTGTTTTCTTCCCAATGGAAATGCCCAGATACCGACTGAATAGGAAACTGTAGGCTCCAGAGTTGGTCTGGGCTTTTGGGGGAAGAGATAAATATCTTGATTCTTCCGGGAATCGAACGACGATCCCTCAACTCTCCGGACAATAGCCTAATGATTATAACAACTGAGTACCCTGCTTTGCCATTACATGGCGCTAGGAAAGATGTAGGATCGGCACGGATCATCTCGGCTAGGCTCCTATAAAAGCAACACTGTTTGTGTTTGTGTGCGTACGTGCGTGCGTGCGCGCGCCCGCATACAGTCTGTAATCGAAAGGTTTTCTCATGTCTCTATGATTTTGCCTTGTGTCAGCTCTTCTTGGTGGACGTGACTTTCGCAGATGTGGGTGTGCCCTCATGAAGCCGTCCAGTGTTATTTAATAAAATACATAAATACACATACACTAATTTGTTTTATAAAGTTTCAATATTGATAAATTTAACATAGTAAGTATATACTGTTCACTTTTCACTTCTTACCCAGCTATCTGCATCATTACCTCTTGTTTAGTGATTAATTATTCAATTACTTCACAATTGAATTTGCGCCAGTAAACGTCTGCAAGAAGATCATTCTCACCTCTGTTGTACACATATGTTATTAATAAGAATTTATCTTCCTCGACTGCCGATTCCATCCGGAGATGAAGGGGGTGCTGTTTCCATACGAATAGCTGTGTAAGTGGACAAAGATCTATTTTAATTTTTGCTAGGACAAAACTCATTGTAATGTTTGCATGAGTCTGACTGATTTTGATTGAACGCCCGCAACTGCTTGTCACTGCATTTTTAATAAAAGTTGTTTGGGATGAGAGCGATTGGCCTCTGTCTTTGGTCAGCCTGTCGAGTTTTGGGGCTGAGACTCATTGTTGCTGGTAGGTTTTCTTACCAACGGCGCTGAATTTTTACTTTGTAAGGGAAGTGAATACGGTTCTTTAAGAACTTGTAAGTGCTTGAAATTATCAAAGGATGTATTCACCAGCAAATTGGACTTAATTATAATGAAGAAACTAGAACATAGCTTATATGGTGCTGAAACTTGAGCATTTCGGAAAGTAAATCAGTTGGATCTATTGAGTGAAACATGATGTTTTATAAAAAGTCTAGGTGGAAAGGAATATTCTACAATGAATACAACAAAGTAAGACTGGATTGGTCACATTATGCTTAGAAACTGCCTTATAAAACACGTTAAAGAAGCAATGGTAGAGGGAAGGATAGAAGTAACGGGAAGACAAGTAAGAAGATGTAAGCAGCCACTAGATAACCTTAAGGAAAAGAGGGGCTACTAGAAACCAAACGAGGAAGCACTAGGTAGCTATGTGTGAAGAAATCGCTTTGGAAGAGGCTGTGGACCTGTCATAAAACACATTAGAGAATGAACGAACGAATGAACTAATGAATGTGAATGAATGAATGAATTAATTAATTAAAGAAACTTATCAAGACTAATCCCTCAAGTTGGTCAAGCGTGAACGGTAAATCTGAATGTCGAGTTTCAAACCCTCGGAAACGCTGCAAAGACACCTTCAAGTGGGTTAAAATTCGTGTCCTTCGAGAAGGGATCTCTTGCCGCTTCACAGCTTGCAGAAGGATTCGAAACGCGGGTACTCTCTCATAATTCTCTACTTTTAATTGTGTGTTGTTATAGAAATATGGCTGGATTCGAACCAAATTTGCGAGGAGAATTTCGTCTGTATGATTATGTAATGAAATTCATTGACAAGTTTTCTTAGAGGGCAGTGACGACATAACGAATTAACAGAAAATATAAATAACACAAAGTATTCGCCTTGTAGTTAGACATATCTTGTTTTACATAATCATCTGCCTTCCTAATACGGTTTACGTAACCGTGCGCAGGTTTCTTGATTGCAATCACATACACCCTAGTCGGTTTTACCTAATATTCTTGAACTGGTTCTTTCTCATCGCTAATGATCACTGCAAGTACAGTAAAATCAGCGATAACTGATTCTTTGTTGTCCCGGATACGCTGTTCTTTGACTCCAACACCCGTCACAGTAGTTGACCGCTGAGCATATGCAACATCCACAACACTCGCTCGGTTGTTGTATGCTTCGACCTGTTTTTAAACTGTCTTGGGTTCATACAGTTATTTTCTAACAGTTGTTTGTTGTCTACATCATTGATTCTCCCAAATTATGCCCTCAAAAATTGAATTACAGGTCGAGGAATTTCTTTGGTAGATTACATCAGTGCAGTAGACAAATTAAAGATATCACCTTATTATATGCAAATTAACAAGTCAGGCAATTAACGTTTAACGTAACATTGAGGCACATTCGCGTGACCATTGTTGCCATGGAAAAGAAATAAGTATTACATATTCCGAGTGTGTGTCTATAGCCTTAGTTATCCATCCTGCAATGCGCATGCGCCGTATTATATTTTCACCTGTGGCCTGTCTGGCTGTACCATATTTGTTCACATTATCTAAAAAACTGCAAAATTTAAAAAAAAAGTGTTACTGAACATAAAATTTTGTTTTGATCTCTTCTACAGTTTTTGCCTGAAATATTTATCTTTCTTAGGAGAATTCGGCAAGACGTTATCATCATTGTACAAAAGTCTTCAAGTAAAATGCCCGTCATTCTTTTCTGGTAATTCAAGAAAATCCATCTTGCGGGAGCCACGTTGTTCCTTGCCGACGGACGGAGAGACAGACAAAAAGACAGACAGGCATACATGACAAAGTTAATAGTCGCTTTTCGCTATTTTTCAAACGCGCTTAAAAACGGTAAAAATGACCGCTAATGCCAAGGATAAGAATAAGTGGAGTATACCTCCACTCTTCCATGCGCCATCATGGCGTTTTTACAGGGACATATTTCCCTACACCTTATTTAGAATTAGACCCAAATGGAAGAAAGCGGTCGTGACTGATTTTAAGCAACTTTCTCAGTATTTGATAGACGTTAAGGAAAATTAGGAAAGTCCTCAATATGGCTGATGTCGAGGCGGAAGTCGAACCTGAGACCTCTTGAATGTATGCTAATCACTGAATTACACAGTTTGGTCTGTCTTCCTGTTGTAACACACTGGGGATGGGAACTGGAACGAAAATGGAGATATGGACGGCTGGAATCCAACACCATTTTTCAACCCCAGTAAAGCAACTCATGTTTTACCCCGTTCAGACCTCGCGGGTCGAACGAATCCCTTAATGGCTGATTCAATTAGACAGGGCGGTGGCCACTGCTGACGAACTGTCCGTCCGTCCGCCCGTCCGATAAAGTCTCATGGGTATCGGAAAGCGAGTGCTGCGGGCGAGGGTTGGAACCAAGAGCTTGCAGAGACAGCCGCAGACCTTGTTATGTTTCCCATTACCACGGGCATGACGCGCCGGATCTGGTTCCAGTGCGGACAGACTACCACCACCCGGGGGTTGTATGATGTTATTGCTGCCGCTTCGGGTTTGTTTCGCTTCTTTGTTTTCCTCTTCTTCAAACAAGGGGATGAACTACCCTTTCACTCTCTGCTCGTTGCATCTTACAACTAAACCAATCATGACATCAGAGAGTATTGGCGTATTGACACTGTGTGTATTATTACTGGCTGTCAGCCTTCTGCTAGGCAAGTATCACAGTTACTGTAGATGTGACAACACGTGAACCACTCGTCAAAACTAAATAAGTCGAAAATATGACAAAACTAGTCTGTAGGCCGATAGTGTTTTTATGATTGTTACAGACACGTATCATCCATATCGTCCTATGTCAGCTAGGGAAACTAATTCGTGTTTAGAAACAAAGTCTCTATGTTGGCACTCTTCTGGGATGTTATGCTGTGTTGATTGGTAGTTTCTGACGTTCCGGGACAGCCTTTTGTACCCAGAACGTCGGTAACTACCAGTCAGTGCTGCGTAATATCGCAGAAGAGCAAAGATCTCATTTACACCACGGGGGAAGCCTAAAATATCGTCTCGGCATACTCACGAAATTTCCTCCATTTTGTAGAAACAGAAAGCCTATTATCATTTTCACAGAATGGCTACTGGACCTCATGAATCCAGCCCAAACCCTCACTCGATATTTTCTTTAGATCCGTTTCAATATTAGCGTTTATTCCAAGCCCAGGTCTCCAAAGCAGTGTGCATCATTTCAGATTTTTCTATTAAAATGTCGAGAGAAGTTTCACTCTCTCCCGCGTATTCTACATGCACGGCCCACATCAGCCTCCTTGAATGAACCACCCTAATAAGCTGTGGTGAAGGTTCTTGTTACGTGATTTTATCCAGCGTCCTCTTACTGTGTCGCTCTTAGATCAGATACTCTGTTCAGCGCCGTTTTTTCAAACGTCTTCAATTTTAGGCGCGTTCGCAAAACTGCGAAAAGCGACTATTAGCATGTCATGTTTTGTTTATCCGCATGGAACAACTCTACTCCAACTGGACGTATTTTCATGAAATTTAATATACGACTAGTTTTCAAAACTCTACGAGAAAATTCAGGTTTCATTAAAATCTGACAGGAATAACGGACAATTTGCATGTAGTTGACGCACATTTGTAAGGTATGGTTGAATTCTTCTTGGAGTGAGAAAAGTTTCAGACACAAATTTTGACGTTTTGCTGACCGTGCATCTCAGCACATGTGCTCGAAACATGTAGAGGCACGAAATAAACTTTTTGTAAAACAAAAATTTTGTGCATCAAGTTGGTTAATTACTGAGATAAGTTTCAGACAGTTTTTTTTTGTGTTACACATTTTCCCTGTAATTATATTATATTCCTAAAGAGTTATGTATGGGCCAGATTTATTGGCCATGTTCAGAGTCATATGCAGCAATGTTTCATCTTAGAATTATCTCAAGTGGTTACAACTGTTGTTGTGTTTACAATTGTTAAAATTATTAAAATCGGCTGCAGTTTATAAAATAGTTGTAATATAATTAAAATGCAATTGCGTGCAGTGTAATATACAGTATAGATTTATACACGTATTTTGTGTCCAAACATCTATGTTCTTGGTTCTTTCTTCTTATGAGGTAAGTATTTGGATCAGATGTTTGGTATGATATCTATACAATGTGAATGAGTACGTTTCATAGTGGGACCGCGGTGGCACAGTAGTTAAGGTGCTGTGCTACAAATCGAAAGGTCCCTGGTTCGATTCCAGATGATGTCATTGGAATTTTTCTTTGACATAATCCTTCCCTTCGCACTATGGCCTTGGGGTCGACTCAGCCTCTAACATAAATGAGTACCAGGAGCATTTCCTGGGGGTAAAGCCGGCCGGTGCGTAGGGCTGACAACTTTACCACCATCCTGTGCCGTTGTCATGTTATCTGGGAACCTTAACTTCCTGGAACCCTCTGGGCCACTCCAGCCCTGTAACGGGGCTGTTTTACCTTTACGTTTCATAGTACGTTCTTGCGTACTCATTCAAAACGTAGAAGCTGTGAATACAGCAGTCCAGGCAAATCCTGTTGACATTTTCTCAAGCAGTTGAAATTCGTTTACCTACTATTCCCGAACAAACAAGGAAATACGGTTCCCAACCTCTCACACATTCTTCATTACGTCTATCGAAATTCTTTCACCGGGTCCGATCCGGTTTGCATTTGTAGTTGAAACATAATTCGGTACAGCCATCAGCGATGTTATCTGTCCTGCTCTGACTTTTACATCCCACAAACAGTGGACATTGAACAACGTATTAGTGCGGAACCGTCTTCTGCCACATAAATGCATTTGGAGTGAAGAGCGAGCGATTAGATTTTCCTCATTGGTACGAGAGATATAGCGCAGTGGTTAATCAGTCTGTTATGCTCACCTAATCTTTAGTGCTAAACCGCGCTGTAGGTGATGTCTGACTGACTGCTGAAGGCGGACGGTGGGGAAGAGGGGGGGTAATGGAACTAAATTTCCGATCGTACTGGCCGCGTAGTCTGAAGCGTGGGTCTGCGGCCTCTCGCTTGCTGAGACAAGACATTCATACCCGTCAGCGGGATTCGAACCCTAATCCCGCCTGCGATATGGAAGTCTGTCTCTTGTGAGTGCTGTGTGTGTTGTCAGATAGAGGTCTCGGCGACGGACAGAGGAGTCCTGCCGTATGTAATGTGTCTGAACGTGATCTCGGAACCTCAACGAATAGGCCTAGGTCCACTAGGGCTGTCGAGTCATAAAAAATGGAACTAAACTCGGACACCCTAGTAAGGAAAGTGGAGTGAGTTACATATGCCTTGAGTACCAGTCACTAGAACAATAGTTCGTAGTATCCATACAGATAGTTGTCAGAGGTCCTATGCAGATTCCTGGAGAAGCTAATAGTTTCTAATTTAGTTACGAAGTCCCCATATTTTGTGTAGCCTTAAATTTATTACCGTGTTTATAAGAGCCTTCCACATGTCCCTATCCTGGGCCAGATCAATACAGTCTACCCCCATCCTGTTTCTTGAAGATCCATTTTAATATTATCCTCTCATGGACGCTTCGGTCTTCCAAGTGGTCTCTTTCCTTCAGGTTTCCTCACTAAATCTCCGTATGCACCACTCCTTTCCCCCATACGCGCCACGTGCCCGCCACCTCATTCTTTTTATTTAATTACCCGGTGAGGATTACAAATCGTGAAGCACCTGACTGTGCAGTTTTCTTCCAACCTCTGTTACCTCCTCCTTCTTAGACCCAAAGATTTTCCTCAGCATCATATTCCCGAACACCTTGAGTCTATGCTCTTCCATTAATATAAGAGACCAAGTTTTACATTAATGTACGTGGTAACTTCAAAATGTTTGCGGAATCAATTTATTTCTGAGAAATACAAAACAGCACAATCATTTAAGCTACAGTTCCTTTAAAATAGACCCCTTGCGCAACTATTCATTTCTGCCAGCGACTGTAGAGGTGTTGGAAATATTTCATGAAGCCATATTGTGGAAGCCATTTCAGCTCTTCCGACGCATTCTTAATGTCAGTAGCATCAAAAGAGCTCCGTCCTTTCACTGCTTATTTCAGTCGAGAGAACAGGTGAAATTCAGCTGCAGCCAGGTCAGGAGAGTATGGAGGACGCTTCAGCGTTGTCACATTGCTCTTTGCCAAGAAATCCTTGACCAAAACCGACCGGTGTGCTGAAGCATTGTCGCGAAAGAGAAACCAACTGTTGATTCTCTATTTTTTCGGGGCATTTCCTTCTGACGGCATCCTTAAGGCGACGAAGGATGTCAATGCGCAGAAATTTCCCTCATGCAGCAACTTCTATAAATTATACCAGCGAATTCCGGGAAATTTTTGAAGCTACTATGTATAACAAAGGCAAAATTATAGCTCAGCTCGTGTACGATGGCAAGAGAAATTAATTTCGTCGTCCCTTTAGTTTTTCATTCCTTACTCATCTTACCATTCAAAGTTGCATAGGCAGACCCACTGACAGCATCGTTAAATAAACATACCAAGCGACGAACAGCCGGCATTTCGGTGAAGATGTCACGAGAAAACAGCGTCATCTTCATCTGTCCGAATAATCATAATAATTGTACTCAAATGTCTAGCTGGTAATGCTTGCTGTTATGGACCTTACTAGATTTTTGGCTTACTTTCGTTCATTCGCAGGTTTTTTTGTTTTCGGGAGGTAAGTGTGGCTGAAATTTTCTCGCCGTCGTCTGCCCTCATAGTTGTAGAACGTGCAGTGCGAACTCAGATGACGATCAACGGAAAAAAAGTCAGAAGATGATCAGCGAAATAAAACGAAAGCAATACGTGGAGTACATTTGTCAAAATCGAGCAGCAAAAGTCGTTACTCCCTGACGATAAATGAATAAATCGTTATTTAAATTCCGTCAGCTTTTTATTGCATAAAAAGTGTTCTTAGAAACTGGTAGGTAAACCTATAAGCTATTAATTTTCAATAGATCAAACGTGTGAATAGATTGTGTTAAAATGCAGCACCACAACAAAGACAGCAATTACGAACCTACCGACATTACTTTTACTCTTTGTGATGTCAGCTGTCGGTGGTTCTCAGAAACATTGATGGCAGCACAGTACAATGCAACCAGCAGAGATGCTTTCAGCTTCACGCATTGCTCAACGTATCTACTGTCAAAAATAATCCAAATAGCGAACACGTTTCATAAACGATTTAAGTTTCTAGGAATCAAAAACGCATTATCATTACGAACATTTTTCTAGCTTGCGACTGGGATATCAGATACAGTATTGACCGTGCTTGATGTCCTGTGAGCGACGATATAGGTCAGCTAGGTGTACATTACAAGCTTGGAAGTTTAGTCATGTGTCTCCTTAAGCTTGGGAGTGTAGTCATATGTCCCCTTAAGTTTGGAAGTGTAGTCATGTGTCTCCTTAAGCTTGGAAGTTTAGTCATGTGTCTCCCTAAGCTTGGAAGTGTAGTCATATGTCCCCTTAAGTCTGGAAGTGTAGTCATGTGTCTCCTTAAGCTTGGGAGTTTAGTCATGTGTCTCCTTAACTTTGGAAGTATAGTCGTGTTTCTCCTTAAGCTTGGGAATGTAGTCACGTGTCTCCTTAAGTCTGGAAGTGTAGTCATGTGTCTCCTTAAGCTTGGGAGTGTAGTCGTGTGTCTCCTTAAGTCTGGAAGTGTAGTCATGTGTCTCCTTTCACTTGGGAGTGTAGTCATGTGTCTCCTTAAGTTTGGAAGTGTAGTCATGTGTCTCCTTAAGTCTGGAAGTGTAGTCATGTGTCTCCTTAAACTTGGGAGTGTAGTCATGTGTCTCCTTAAGTTTGGAAGTGTAGTCATGTGTATTCATATGTCTCCTTAA
>Ga0136643_10016165_pt1 | contig 11211 bp, 8 predicted proteins | sample TergutLab28metaG_FD_96883 | JGI IMG/M metagenome (GOLD analysis project Ga0136643, IMG submission 96883) | Labiotermes labralis P1 segment gut microbial communities from Petit-Saut dam, French Guiana - Lab288 P1 (version 3) (version 3) | ecosystem: Host-associated > Arthropoda: Insects >... | reverse complement strand
AGTAGTAGTAGTAGTAGTAGTAGTAGTAGTTATTAGTAGTGGTAGTTGTAAATTATTGAGGTGTTTCGACTCGAGGCTGTTAATTTTGTATAAGCAATTAGAACAGTGGACTGTAGTCCTTCAGATGCAAGATGACAGCCATTTGCAAGCACAGTGCAGGGCCTGTGAAACGAATATAATTTTCTTCCTGTTGCCACCATCCCTCAGATGTTGGGAAGTTCACATTTTTAGGCCGTGTGAGTGATATGTGTTTATGAGAGTACGCTTTTGTGTTCGTTTACCCTCACTGTGCGGTAATTGCGTATGTTTGAACGCCGTTGCATGAAGGTAATTAACAGGTGTAGCGTGGAGAAAGGTAGGTCCGTGGCCTTAATACAGGCTAGTTGACTTTCTTTGTCGCTCCCGTGAGCCACTCAGCCTGCTTGAAGAATGAGCGTATGTCTCCTGTGCAAGATGATAAAGGGAAGGTTGTGTACCGGTTTGCTTAGAATTCCTATGTGTACTACTGCGGTTCGGGGATCGAATCCCGGTGGGGGGGGGCGAGATTTTCGCACCCGTCCAGATCGGCCCTGTGACTCACCCACCCTCCTATACAGTGGGTACCGGGTCTTTCCCGGGGGTAAAGCAACCGGGGCGTGGCGTTAACCACCCACCCCATCTAGCGCCGAGGTTAAAGAAAGAGTTGAGCTCTACCTCTGTTCCCCCCCCTGGGCCTTCGTGGCCTGTTCTAGGATGAACTTTACCTGTTACTTACTGCTATTTCCGTACACTTATTGAATTATTTCACCCCTCGGCCCCCCTCCCCCGCTTTTCTCGTATTTTTTGCCAAGTTTACCTATTCAGACGATTGTGGCTAGTATAGTGAGTCCTAATTAAGCAGTGGTTCAGTAACATGAATAAATGAATCCGAGGCCAGTCGGTGTGGGACGTGTGTTGGATAGAGGGACACCGGGACTTTTTATTCGAGCACTTCCGTTTTCCGCTGTCAGTATCATTCCAACAATGTTCCATACTCTTAACGTTAGTGTGACCGTGCATCACTGATACAATAAAGTAAACAACGAACCAGATGGAACAATAACGATTTATTAATAATTTCATTCAGCTCAACATGTTTCGAGCTATAATTTCGCCCGTCCTCAGGAGAACTAGACAGCGTTTACAGCTTGTGGTATAATGCACCGACGATGCTGCCTGCTGACAGCATCGTCGGTGCTTCATGCCACAAGCTGTAAACACTGTCTAGTGCTCCTGAGGACGGTCGAAATTATCACCCGAAACATGTTGAGCTGATTGAAATTACTGATAAATTGTTATTGTTGCATCTAGTTGGTTGCTTATTTCATTGCGCCATACTCTTTCATCGTTCTATTACGGACGCTGTGTGTCCTCAGAAATTGACATCGTAGTTAAATAACGCATTTCATTTACCGTAAATAAGTGTACGTAATGAAGGCTAAATTTTTTGCTTCGTTTCTTCAAATTAACGTGGCATTTACGTCGTTCTTATTGACTAGTGAATGGAAGCAAATAATTGGCAATTAACCTTCTAAACACCAAGATTAACCTGAATTATAAATATTCAGACCGTATCGCACAGTAAACAGCCTTCGTCTCTCTCTTACAAAAACCAGTTACTGTTGTATAGGGAAATAACCGCTATGTGTACGGAAATTCATACAAAATACTTAAATACGCTGTGCGGGCAGGACGTAGAATTTGTTAAACGCATGTGGCATGTAAAGAAACCACTAAGCTTTAAGGAGTTAAATGTCCATCGATTTATTGGATCTGCATTGCAAATGATTTTTTAGAGAGCCATTTAATTATATTTGGTGTTAACCTGAACGATGTTTTTTCTTCTATTGTGAAAGTGTCGCCTCTTGCAACGGAAGCACTGTGGGAAATGACTGTACGGTTGAAGTTTTCCCTTTTGACAGAGACCTTGGTACATACAGTACGTCCGTCGTCGTCGCTATGGCGCCGGAGTAAGCGCCCCGTCGATTCTGGTGATGTTGATAGCTTACTGAGTGAAGCAGAGTCACATTTTGAGATGCATGCCACGAAGAAACGCTCCATCTTAAGTTTCATTACCTCGGATACGAGAGCGTTTTAGTGGGTTCCTACACAAAGTCACTTCACTGTATTCCGTTTTGCTTCTGGACGATCGATTTTGATGTTATCCGCCCAGATGTGTCGTGCTGTTACAGTCTTTCCTCTCAGATTTTGAGACTAAAATTTTGTCTGCGTTTCCCCTTCTGTGGCACTCCCCCCCCCCCACCCATCACCTCCCTAATAAAACGTGACAGAGACCATTCTGTGAAGCTGCTCTTAATCGATCTCTCCTGTGGCATGCAGCTTTACTCATCTAACAGGGTGTAGATCAACTCACCCCATCTGGGATGTGAACCCAGATGGTACAGCCAGTGGTCTCGTAACTGTACTTCATGAGGATTAACCTTTTGACGCATAATGTCAACTATAGTGGTCGTACCGCACCGATAACCTCTAAAGTTGCATTTTATATATTTATTCAACAAATATAGGTACTGAATATTTTAAATATGGTGTATACTCTCCGTTTTTTTCTCTTCATAATGCAGTTTATTTCATAATTCTAACGTATTTGGTTCCTGTATTATTCACATTTTATGTACAGGGTGTGCTAAAATTAAAAAAATAATTCCGGCGCCAAAAGGTTAAAGGAGGGGAGGGGGCGTTAAACATGAAATCGGAATCACAATGTATTTTCCAACAACTACAGCACTGTAATTAGATACAAAATACACAAACATGCGGTAGTCTTCTACACGTTTCGGCCTTTTTCAGCCAGCTTCAGAGAGGCACTCGACAATGAAGAATTACAGTTACAAAGAATAATACAATAATTGTATTTTTTCTTTGTCCAATACCTCCTTGAAGATGGCAGAAAAAGGCCGCAACATGTCGCGGAGCTGCCATTTGTGTGTGCGTATATTATTGTGTCTAATTACAGTTCAGTTGTTGGTGTATGTACTGTGTGACCTGTCTTAGTGCGCCGAACATGGAGAATTCAAAAAAAAAAGAAAAAAAGCGAGCGACTAATGGTGAGGTAATTTTAGTCAGAAAACACAACTATAATTGTATGCTAGATGATGGTATTTATTAGCAAAGTAAATAACTACATATTTTCAGTTTTTCACCGTGCATATTGTCCATATTCTCAATAATCACCAACACATGCACACTTTTTCGTATGACACTATAAAACTTTAATTTGTTAAAATAGTTAAAATCTCCGACATGTTTCGGTTTACATTTAAACCAACAGTACACGCTCAGACGCAGTACAGCAGGAGGAGGACTAATACAACATCTGAACCCATCGCAAACACGTAACGACATGCTTCTACAACACCATCATCCCAACAAGAGATAAGTAACTTTAGCATGAACTAATAGCTCCCTGAAGACGGTTTAAATGTAGACCGAAACACGTCGGAGATTTTAACTATTTTAACAAATTAAAGTTTTATAGTGTCAAACGAAAAAGTGTGCATGTGTTGGTGGTTATTGAGAATAAATAACTACATGTTTCGGTCTACAGCGGCCATCTTCAGGTTATTACAGTTATGCTCAAAGAGTGTCATTTATATGTCTATACTGTGTAGTGATGTTGAGATCTCATCATCGTTTTATGTTCTGCAGGTACGTTTGTCTAGTGGGATGTCTAGTGGGTCAGTGGATGGTGGAGTGTGGACCTCCTTGGTTGGGTAGGTATTGGGAGGGGGGGGGGTAGTTTCTATGGTTCTCACGTTGGGTTTGGAGGCGTGTGAAAGAAGAAAGCGAGAGGTTACAGCAGTAATAACGCACAATATTCACGACACAGCGAGTAAACAAGTTAAACTTCAGATGAATCGTTGTTACAAACTCTTGCAGACGGAACCTGCTACTCTGGTGTTTTGCAGCACCTTTATCTTGCTCCTCCACCTTCACTGTCTCTCTGTCATGTCTGGCAGATACAAGAAATGTGACGCATGACAGTGGCTGTGAAGACTGCTGTCGCCAGCATGTGACACCGTGTAGTTTGGTGGATTCCTACTGGGCTTTAAGATGGTTACAAAGCCTCGGTGCCTAGCTGCCAAATTATATAGCATCACGTCGCAAGTGGCAGTTTTCATTTCAGCACAGTATTTGTAGAACGGCTGTGCAGTCGCAGTGTACTGAAGCGTTCGGCTTTCGCGTGAATTAATTGATGATTCGCTTGTAACAGGGGCATTCACAAAGTCAATGGCTCATTTTGCCTCGGATGTTAGTAGCCTACAGTAGTGACCGTCCTTAAGGGATTTGAAGGCTAATGCGATTGCCACTCCCTGTCTGGCCCTTGCTGATGTTTATTTGTGTGCTTCGATTTCTAATTATAAACAACTTGGCCGATTTTCGCAAAACTTGGTGTGGATGTTATGCGATTGTACCCGACCGCTACGTCATGCTTTCTAATTTCATGTACGCAGTCGCTAAATAGTTTACGCTCACGCTAGAACAGGCAACGAAGGCTCAGATGGGAAGTAGAGGTATATCTTTACTCTTTCTTTAGCCACGGCACTAGATGGGGGTGGGTGGTCAACGCCACGCCCCGGCCGCTTTACCCCCGGAGAAAGACCCGGTACCTATTGTATAGGAGGCTGGGTGGGCCCCAGGACCGGTCTGGACGGGTGCGGAAAGTCTCGCACCCCCACCGGGATTCGATCTCCGAACCGTCCAACCTGTAGCGAATCGCTATATCGACTGCGCCATCCCGGTCCACTGTTAAATGGCTAGAAATGTAAATTTGTCCTTGTCCTGAACGCATGTAGAGGGAATAGAGGTGTAGCTTCGTTCATTTTTAACCTCGTCACTAGATGTGGCTATGAGGGTAGATTCATACGGTGCTGACTGTCGTTATAAGCTTTCAGTTGTACGTCGCTCGTGAAGGGCTGGCCGTACCTTGTGGCCACTGCTTTTCCAATTACGCTGTAAGAAGCCACAGGTGTACGTGACACAGAACAGGTAGTCTGTAGGTTGGGTGTCGAAAGTGTAAGTGACCTACCTGTGGGCTGTTCAGAATGCAGCCACGTTTTGTGCATTTCACTGTTACGGTGCGAGAAACCGATCGGATTGCAACATTTACTGTAAAGTACGGCACGTTTCATGATTATCTTGTGTATGATTCCAAGTGTTGATAGTCTAGTAGTTACCGTATGTACCACCAGATTTAGCGTGCAGAAATTCTTGCTTTCAGCCTACACGTTGTGTTTGTGCGTGTTTCTTATGGATCTCAGAACAAAAAGCGATTATTTCCCTGCACAGCGTTAACTGATCGGCTTTTATGACCTAAACGGAGTGCGTTTACTGGGCGGTACGAGCCGTACGTGTAACCCACGTGCCGCTGTCTGTCTTTATTTCGATGAAGAATCTGCAGTATATGCGTTGCGTCGCGCGTTGTTATCGACAGTACGCCGACAGTAGCGCACCAGACTTTGTCGCCTAAGATTCAGTGTGATCCAAACTGAATGTATTAAAATGCCCTGCTTTCAGTGTGGTTCAGTTCATTTTAGTGGCCACTAATTCAGTTGTTACGTTGTCTGTCTGAAGGGCCTTGTGACCGTTGCTGCATTCAGATACTCTTACGCCCTGGGTCCTATAATTCTGAAGGACTAATGCACAGGATTCTGGATATTGAAATGCGAATGGCGTGTGCAGAATTTTGAGGTTGAACTAGAAGGCGGACTTTAGCTACATGTCTACGAGTTTAATTGCTAAGTACCCCGGAGCTGTGGAGTAACAACGCCATTGCCCTGGTTAATCCGGCCTTGCCCGTGGCATACCTGATTACCGCTTGCTATATGACACTAGTTCATATACGAGTGTAACATTGGCCTTGAAGATTACAAGTCTTCTGGCGTGTTGCGCCGTCGCGCCTTCCCGACTGGTGGCAAATGGTTTACCGATTTACCAGTCGTCTTGGCGCAAAGCATGTGTCAGGTGTGTTGTGACATGCGTGATTTTAGTTATCAGAACGGTCCGCTCTGTCGGTATAGTTCGCGTGCGGACTAAGGCCACGGAGTTTAGTTTTTTAGTTTTAGAACGGTCCTGCGCACCAGAACGCAGATTCCTGACTTAATGCAGACGAAGAACTTACTTACTGTTGCAGGTTTGCTGAACGTAGCCTGTCCGTTTCAGTTTGGTCATGGAGTAACCGTTGTGAACAGAGTAGGTCAAGTTGGAAGTAGGAAGTTGTCTGCACTGAGGAAGGAGAGTGGAATGCGGCGAAACCGGCTTCACGTTTTTTTAGTGAGGTGATTTCGATGATGGCGTCAGAGTGAAAGAGAGATTGATCAAGCCTACATTCTGCATTGTTGTGGGCGGCTTTGGTTCCGGTTCCGCATTATAAATGTCACTGAGCTTTGTTGGTGTGAGCTTCTGAAGGTCGAAGACGGCAGTGCTGCGTTAGAAATGAATTTCACCACTCCAGATGCTTGACTTAAGTGAGAATGCGTACGAATTTTTTTTGACTCGCGTAGTGCGAATGTAATTTTGTTATTAATAAGATATACAGTGTACTTGTAGGGTAATATTGAGCCACATTGGCGTAGCCTTTGTTGCAGAAGCAATACGTGTTACATATTCTGAGTATGTGTATGTAGCCTGAGTTATTCAGCATGCAAAGCGCATGCGCCGTATTATGTTGCCACATGTGGCCTGTCCGGCTTTACGATATTTTTCCACATTATCTCACAAACGGCACGATTTTCGGGGGAAAAAAATTTTGAACTTGAATTTTTTGTCTAGATTTTCTGTACGTCTTTTGTTTGAAACATTTCTCGTTTTAAGACGAATTGAGCGAGATATAAAAAAAACGTGAATTGGTTTTCATGTAAAGTACCCGTTATTATTTTCAGATTTTAATGAAACTTGCATTTTCTCGACTGGTTTTCGAAAAGTACTGAAATTTAAAATTTAATGAAAATCCGTCCAGTGGGGGCTGGGTTGTTCCACGTTTTAGAAGGACAGACCGACATAAATGACGAAACTAACTGTCGGTTTCTTTGCAGTTTTTTTTGAACGCACGTAAAAACTAATTTCTTTACAAACTCTAAGTCGTCGAATACTTTTCTGTGGAGGGCGGTGATGTGTCAGCTTCACAAGAAGCCTCACTCTGTTGACCAACAGAGACTGAGAGCATCCACAGACTGAGGTTCCTTTCATTCTACGGATTCTTATTCAGCTTATCCAGATAATTTTATAAGCCACGGAACAGACATGTCTTCTGAAGTTTAGAAACGTTCGGAAAGAATGCAGAATTCACGATGTGACTGAGACACCAGATTTAACGCTTTTACAGGTAAACTTTCTTTTATAGTTTTAAAACGAAAGAAGTTTCCATTACGTTTTTTTTTTAAGAATTCCTGAAATGAAAGTGTGTAAATGATGCTAATTCGAAGCTGGGGAAGGCTCAGTTAATGTATGACAGTATTCATGATGATAACAAACGCTTGGTTATCATTTTTATATGTGACAGTTTTTCCTTATTATGTCGTGCGTCTTTGTAGCTAATTACATTTTATGTGAGAGATTCAGATGGACGATTATAATGAACGGATGGCGTGTGGGAGGGAAGTGACCCTAGCGTAACTGCGTTATTAATATGCCATTTTCACAGCGTCTGAGAAAGAGAGTCTAAAACAATTTATTTGGCTAGGCCTTTTTTTTTACGGCGCAACAGCCCATTGTGGGCGGAGGGCCTCCTCATCGTCAAGGCTTCACGATCACACTCAGTCACACCATACTCGGTAGGACTCCTCTGGACGAGTGATCAGCCCGACTCAGGGAGGTGTACCTGACAACACACAGCACTCAGAAGAGAGAGAGACATCAATTCCCCGGCGGGATTCGAACCCGCAGTCCCAGCAAGCGAGTGGACATTCTTCGGTAGGTCTTGGCGCTACTCACTGTGTGTGATTGATTACGAATTTATTTCCGGCAAGCACCTATACAACAAGTTCTCGGAACGGCTGTCGGGTTCCCTTGTGCCTCATATCCAGTTCGCAGTGTCGCTTTCTCCGCGCTAAATGTGAACCACCATTCTCACGTGCCTTGGCGGCACGTTGCTTGCTTTCAGGGGCGCCTTAACTGTTCGCTTTTAGCGTGTGTCTGCAAACCTCCAAATGAGATTATGAACCGGTTTTCCAATTTGTTTTTGTGAAACACGCACGTTAAGTAAGATACACGCGCCGTTCAGCGTCACTGTTCTTCATTTGCGAAAACACCAACGTGTAGGTCTTGTGACATTGTGACGTGACAGCAGCGCTTAGCATCGGTGTGGCATTCCGAAAGTGTTATGAAGATGATGATGATGATTGTGCTACTTCTTTTACTCTCGTAAGATTGCTCAAGTCTGTCCCGACGTCACAGCTTTATTTTCATACTGTCTTTCTATTTATCTTTCGCGTTTTTTGTGTCTCTTTTCCACTCTGTAAACAAGAGTTCGCTGGGATTGCTATAGTCTTTCATTTCCTTTTTATCATTTCCGTGAACTTATATATTTGTTCTGTTCATATATATACTTTAATTTGTAATTTGTTTGTTCGCGGGAAGAAGAAATTATTAAGCAGTGGGTAGCTTCATAATTCAGATCTTTGACAAAATATTGTTATAGTATGCAAACCAAGGACAGTGCGATGGGTTGGATTTGTAGCACGGATGGGTGTTAAGCACCGTGTTATTAAGACGTAACGGTGGAAGTGGAGGTGTGGCTTTATGCTTTATTAATATCGGAAGTGGGTATAAGTAAAAGGTTAATTTCTTTCCGTCGTCGCTTTACTCCGTCGTGGGAAGAAGCCCTCGGTTCCTATTGGTTAGGAGGGTGAGTGGGCCCTAGAGACGGTCTGGACGTTTCGGAGAGGAGACGAAGTCGTGCCCATGCCGGGAGTTCGTCAGCCACCGATTCAGCGGTATAACAGCCCGTAAACAAGTGAATGGGAAGAGTATCTGTCATTTTTGGCTGCCTTGGCAGTGGTGCCGCAGGCGGGGAAGTCTGTAAGCGCAGTACTGCACTTCCTGTTCTTACATAACGAGAGACGTGGACTTCACGTGCCACATCCCGTTGTGCTGAATGCAGAAAGAACCAACAAGTATCCGTAAGACAACATGTTTTGGCACTGAGGTCCTAAAAACATGCCGAAACGTGTAGCGGTAGTTAGGCTGCCTGAATCAAATATATGTTCTGCTTGACGGAAACTTGTTCGTTTTTAACGACAGGTATAAATTCTGGTCGCCGATTCAAGTCGCCGCGCGTTCTGAGGCGTGGGTCTGTGGCCACTCGCTTTCGGGGACTGCGGGTTCGAATCCCGCCGGCGATGTCTGTCGTGAGTGTTGTGTGTTGTCCTCTTCCAGAGGAGCGCTACCGAGTGCAGTGTTTCGTAACTGAGTGTCGTCCTGAAACCTCAGCAGTGAGGAGGCATAGGCTAACTAGGACTGTCAAGCCAGTGTTCCGCCAAGCATTTATTGAAGATACGAGAGACTGTGTTTAGAAATGACTTCGTGTAGTGTTGTAGAGCTAATGTTAACTTGACGACCGCTTCCTTCCACATCCCTTTCAGTTTATTAATCACAAACCAGCCGACCACGCTACACATACAACTGACTGATTCTACGAAGCTGTTTTTATGAGAAGCTGATAGCTGCTGAGATAAATCCAGTCCACACTCACGAACCTCAGTATCGTTTTCTGACGTCCTCTCATCCCTACCAAGGTCTCCCACCTGGGGTCTAGCTTTCAGGATCTCCGACTGTCGCATATCATTTATTCATCTCCACCATTCCTCTAGTTTTTACACATTTCAAGTGCTGGTGACTGCAGTTGAGAAATCGAACTCGGTAAATTGTACCTTTTTTTTATGGACGTACAGTACTCCGAGATCGTCACTAGCGCGTATAGGTCTGTGGGGAAGTTTTAACTGCTCTTTTGATTCCGAGAAAGGGTGCTTGAAACGCCTGTGGCATGTCGGCTTGTGTTTGTGGCTGGTGTGGTTTAGCTGATAGGCTATTGTTCATGTTAGGAATTTGGGTCTGTAGTGTTTAAACATTGGCCAATGGTGTGTTCTGGTGAATATTATTATGAATATTCGGGTCGCATAGAAGACTGGGCGCGTGTCTAGGCGAGAAACTACTCATTTTCTAAAAAATGATTTTCTGCCATGGATTTTACACCGCAGTGCCTCATAAACAACTGTGCAGGCTGGGAACCCAGTGCACTGTAGGCCGCTCTCTCACATGAAGTCTTTTGAGGGTTGTTTGACCGTGCATCTTCCTCATGAAATAAAGTGAAATGCCAACTTGATGCAACTAGGTAATTTTATTGGTGTATTTTTAGCTCGGCATGTTTCGGGTACACACGCCCATCATCAGGACCATTGGATGCTGAGTTGCTGCGTAGGTCGTGTATACACACGACCTACGCAGCTGCTCTCAAGACCACCACCCCATCCAAAAACTCGGTGCAGAAAACCATATGCTGCAACTTAACATCCAGTGCTCCTGATGATGGGCGTGTGTACCCGAAACATGTCGAGCTAAGAATACATCAATAAATTACCTAGTTGCATCAAGTTGGCATTTCACTTTATTTAATTCCGAAGTCGTCTTTGTCGTTTTTGATCAGATCCACTCGTTTATGTAAAATATGGCTTAAAGTCACCCACTGCACAGACCAAACATTGACTAAATCCTTAAATATTCCTCTTTCTCTTTATTTTGTGGTTCATTCGGTATTCCAGTTTCGATAGGAAGAGATTGGTATATGATGAACTGGAAGGGATTTGGAAGGAATCTATCGTGGCTTAATCGAGCCATATTCCCGAAATTTGTCTGGAGGGACTGAGAAGACCAAGGAAGACCTCGGGATATCCGGTCGAGATGCGAACTGGGCATTTCGAACACAAGTCTATAGTGTTACCGCTTCACTAACCCGCTCGCTGGGAGTGTGGTTGATACATACGTGAGATCGTGAATACATAATCCAACAAATGTACTTCGTAAAAAAACATACATGACGTATACAGGGTGTCCCAGGAGGAATGTGCCAGACTTCGGGAGGGTGTCCCTTAAATTAAAGTATACCAATATAACCCAAAACACCTATGTCCAAAGTTGAACGGTTACGGAGATAATGGCCAGAGAAGTTTGAAACTT
>Ga0136643_10016164_pt1 | contig 11211 bp, 6 predicted proteins | sample TergutLab28metaG_FD_96883 | JGI IMG/M metagenome (GOLD analysis project Ga0136643, IMG submission 96883) | Labiotermes labralis P1 segment gut microbial communities from Petit-Saut dam, French Guiana - Lab288 P1 (version 3) (version 3) | ecosystem: Host-associated > Arthropoda: Insects >... | reverse complement strand
CTGTAATTCTTGGCACATGTTCAATTGTAAGAAACTTTTTAAACTACAAATAAGACCACCGAGCCTAATCTTGTTGATTACTACATCCCAGGATAGGTGAATATTTCCCAGCCTAAGCTGAGAAGTGAAAAATTCGATGATGATGATGATGATGATGATAATAATAATAATCTGCTTTTGTAATTTTACTTTTGTTTCCCGGACTGGCCTGAAGATGGACCGGTCCTTGGTCGAAACATTTAGCCATCTAATTTATATTAATACAGTCCAATAAATGGCTGTGCTAACGGCAGATTTATAATCAAAGCTGGTCTGGACATTTTGAAGTATAGAAGAACTTGTTGCCCCTGCCGATTGTGTAACGTAAATTCCATGAATAATTTGTTATGTTATGGTAATAAATGAATTTTTGTGTTCAATAATTTTAAATTGGAATTTTCTACTTTCAATCATGACTTCAACAAAGAAAATGTGTTATAACGAAGCATCTTTACAATACAGATGCACTAGAGCTATTGATAATTCATTTTAAGAATCTTAGTGCAGGCTTCCTACCGCAGTGAGACGTGGATCAGAGCTGTTAAAGGGTGCGTATCTGACTGAGTAGAGTGCTGAAAACTGACCAACCAACCAGCCAACCAAAGTGCTAACCGAGGGCGTCCCTCGGTCAATTCAGCCATTCCTGCCCGAACCGCATCGCTGGGCGCAGTAACAGGAACCTTAAACTGTTAACTGGGTTGGCGCTTATGTTAACGATTCCGTCGCGGTTGAAGACATCGACGTTGGCAAATTGAGTACCATTGTTCAAGAGGCAACTTGCCGTATGCAAGGTTTTCTGGGATTCGAACCCAGAATGGTCATGTTTAAAGTTAAAATTAGACTAAATCGCGGTGAAATTTAGACGGTCAAGTATAGCCGCCAGGGAAGAGTGCGGGCCGTGCCCCGTCTTTGCGTGTTATATCCTGGCATTTGCCTTACAACCGAGAGGGGAAAAAAACACGGACAAAAACGCAGGGTGTCGACACGTCCGCCTTTTGCAGGTAGCCAGGACAAGTTGTCGATCCCGATCTCTCTGCTTTAGGGCACCCAGTTGTGGAATGATGAGTGAACACTTGCCGGTTTAAATAGCTGCAGAGATGAACTCTGGTCCCTGATTTGGAGTTCAGCTGGACGAGTCAGCAGTGTCCCCTTCAGTGAACATCACTTGCCAGCGCTTGGTGTTAAGTCTGCGAGAGAGGAACCCACTTCCTCTGACTGCTGACATCATTTGCACTAGAAGATGTCTTCAAGACGTTGCAGGATGACTTTGTTGTTGGGGGGGGGGGGGGCATGGATATTTTGCAGTGGCCAGCAGTAGTTGGTATTTGCACTGCTGTGTGGGCGTCAGAAACTCATGTTAAAGAACATCGACCCTTATTCCACATTCCCACACTTTCTGGTCTTCGCTAATATTTGCATCAAATATTAACGAAGAGTCCTGTAAGTTGTTAAAATTATTAGTCGTGTTAGATGTAGAGCCAAAAATGGCAATTTGTAAATTTATAATTTAGAAAATTTTGAGCTGTTTCGCAGGTAACTTAATGGGAGGGACTTAAACCGAGTGTTGATAGCTAGAGAAGAAATGCCATCCTTTAAAGCTAGAGATTTGCTGTGACAAATGAATTATTTAGGAAAATAATCCACGTGACTTTCATTATAAACCTGGCAGATTTCTTTCCCGGAATTAATCAGCCGAAATTCTCATTACAAAGAACTGTTGTGATTATGCTGTCAGCTTATCCGTGACAAGACACTGTGGAATAACAATTTTGAGTATCGCACTTTAAAGTCGTGGGTGACCGTTTATTAATAGTATTTGCTTTAACAACATAGCGAATTTTTATTAATAATGAACCTTTTCCATAAATATTTCTGCTATTTTTATACAAGAATATTGTTATAATAAACGTTTGGAATAATTTTACTGAAATTTTTACTCAGGTTTTCCAGTCCCACTAACAGTTGTCCAAATCTTTTCAGTAGGAACAAAGTAATTAAATATTTTCTCTGCAAACAATATGCCTGATTTACGCCGTTTCTCCTTTCTTGCATTCCTAGAACCTTTGTCGTCAGTTCTGACAAAATTCAATAAAATTTTCAGTCGGTTTGTAATTGACTCTCAAAGTGTTGAGGGACGGCAAGCGTACATCACATGTCTTCATCGAAGAGGTGGGCTTTCAGTCACTCTCCACTCAAAGTAACACAAAGAAGCCCTCTTCGCTACTGTCACTCGCACAGATTACACTCCAGTAGCCGACGTGTGTCATCATCCTGCATGTTATGTCCGTATTCCGTGGTTTGCTGTCAAATTTGACTGCTAATATTTATTGTAAAATTGTAAGACATCACGACAAGAAATACAAATAAGTTAACTGTGGATTGCAGTTGACCTTGCAGTGATTTCCGCTGGGGAAAGCCGACCATCCTTTGCTTATGACCAATAACCGAGGTATTCCAGTTACAAATACATTGAACTGACGTGCAATCGTGTTTTGTACGTGTGATATAATACAGTTATTTTCTGTAGTTCTGCTGTTAGTTGTGCTAAATTTGACTTGAGGCTTGTAATAAACGAAACACTAACAAATGGCGACCATTACTGGTTAAAAAACTACGTCATGTGGTAACAGAAACTCGTGTTTTTACACGATCTCTACGTTTCCGCTCGACCGTCATAGTGAGTGTAAGGGAGTCTGCCCACGCTGGGTAGGTCAACTGCATTCTCTTGAGGAAAGAGTTTAGGGATGTCAGTTTGGAAAAATATGTAACGCGAAAGATATTGTGGGGCTCTACACGACCCAAATGCGAAATTCACAAGCTGGGGCTACTGTAAGGAAACTGGTAACGTGACCTCAACAGCAGTTCAATGAGCAATGAATGTACCACTGATTGCGAAGATTCTAACATAATTCTACAAATAAGCACAGTGCCAATTAAATTATGCAAGTTGGCAGGCTAAGACAAGGTGGTAGCTTCCTCAGGAAGTTACAGCTTTGCCGGCGTAGGATTGAGCTGGTGTAAGGATGTATTGATGTGGTTCGAACTGACAGACATTTTGCTTGAGGCAACCAGACGGAAATGTCCCTTGGCTGATGATGTCACAAGGCGTTTCCTGTCGATAAAAGAATCATGAGTGAATACTTTCAAGATATCTAAGCAAGCGTGACATGAATGTATGGATTGTGAGAACACCATCTGGAGTGGGAGAATAAGTAACGAAAGAAAAAGATATCAAAGTCAAAAGCAGAATTCTTTGGTCTGCAAGAAGGCAGAGAAAGAAGATTTTAAGGATTCCGGTCTGGCTACTTTCTGGCGAAAAGCAGCTTGAGAATACGAGGCAAAGCTCTCCAACTTCTAATCCTGTTTGTCAGTACGTTTCGCTGTGGGGCCAGCTTCTTCTACAATGGCCAACGTAAAGCGAAAGCAAGAAGTAGATTGGATTTTTAGTCATGACTTGAGATGCGCATTAGCTGCGACAGCGTGTCTGTCTGTTTGTCTGTACGCTAATCAGGCAGCAACACGACCAGTCTTCGTAGAGACATTAACCTGAGAATTATTTTTGACGGGTTTTCCTGCTGTGAATGACGAAACTAATAAGTAAGTGTATATAGCACAGTGGGTGTTCATTGGTATTGGCAGTACTGTGTATGAAGAGGCGGAATATCGTACAAATTACTAATCATTTATTTTTTTTGTCTGCTGCCATTTACTGCTTACAAGGAGGAGGAAAGATAATAATGGTCTGTTAATTGAGCTTGATGGTTCATCTCGTCAAGAACCACTGTTTCAGCGAAAGACGAAACATTAAAAAAACCCTAGAAATAGATGGTGACACCAATATAATTAATTTCCGAACCCAAGAAAAGGCCTCAAGCGCTTGATCACCCTGTTCTTGAGAAGAAGGAAAAGGAGTAATGTAATTTCTTTACAACGTGCCAGGGGTCAGCGAATATGGCACCAGAATGGTTTGGTCACCCCAACTTCCTTGTATCAAGAGGCTATGTCCAACCGGCAGATAACTGAAATGTGTTCGCACTTTCCTGGCTCTTGCCACTTTGTCCCGTATCAAATATAGATATCGATTTCGAAAGCCCTTTTTTTGTTCTGCGGGTTTACCGAACGGGCTGTGTGTGAGACTTCTAGACCGCTCTTTGGATTTCTTACAGCGCTGGCTTGGGTTTGTGTTCGTCACCGTTATGTTTCGTATAAAATTAGTAAAGATGGAACACAGTACACGGAGAAAGAAAGAAAGAAAGAAAGATTGAATGAATGAAAGAAAGAAAACGAAAGAAGAAAAAAGAAGGAAATATTCTTACCTTTTTTGATATATGATATTGATTTACTGCAGTTGTGTTTCCACCCGGTGACAGTGGTCGGTAGTCTCGTACAAAAATAGGAAAGAGACAACTATGCACAGAAGTTGAAACAATACACAAAAAATACAAAAACATAGAGTACACAAAATAGAAAACACACATACAAAACAAGAAAAGAAACAAAAAAGAATATTAAAAACCGCAAGTCGAGTAATTAGGAAACAACGAAGAGAAACAGTGGGCCGGGTAGCTCAGTCAGTATAGCGACTGACTACGGGCTGGACGGTCCGGGATCGAATCCCAGTGGGGACGAGTTTTTCCGCCCGTCCAGACTGGCCCTGGGGTCCACCCAGCCTCCTGTAAAATGGGCACCGAGTCTTTCCCGGGGGTAGAGGCGGCCGGGGCCTGGGGCCGACCCCGCACCTCTATCTAGTGCCGAGGTCATAGAAGGAGTAGAGCTATACCTCTACTCACTCTAAGGCCCTTCGTTGCCTGTAAAAAAGGATGAAACCTACCTACCAAGAGAAACAAATAATAATATCGTTATGTCTTAGAGATACCAGTTCAGTGAGAATGCCATCCAACATAACTGAAAACTTACTGTAAAACTGTGTTTTGTTTACATGTTACATGTTTCGCCCCGAAAAGGCCACCATCATGATTTACATAAATATGAAAACTTGAAAAGACAGTAAAAAAGGATTTGTTACAGATCATATCCTAGATGTGAGGTGTCACCCGTTACATTAATACTGGTACAATTGCCTTTGACGGTGTTCTCATTCAACCAGTAACTGTTCATTGGATAACGTTCGCAGTCCAAGCTGCGTGTCGTCGAATGGGAGGATGATTAATGAATAATGTATGGGAGAGGGTGTGGCGGAGGCCACCGTGGATTGACGTTAATTAATATTCCGAAATCGGCTTGGAGGAACTGAGACAAACCACGAGGACAGCATCGCGATCGACGTTGGAACATGCCAGAAGCGTTACTGCTTTGTCCAAATTGCCCTGTAGGGGGGAGCAAAAGTGACGGCGGCAAAATTAAAGAAAGACGACGTGAAGAAAATAATGAAATAAGGGAGAAACACGCTGCAGGATCTTGTATTGAATTAATGGGCTTCTTGATTGGTACATGAATGTTTGAAATTCTGGCATAGTCTGTTGTTCATGACGCCCTTTTAGGTGCGTTCACAAATCTGGGAAAAGGGGCTATTAACTTCGTCTTGTCTGGTTGTCCATCCGTCTACCCGCATGGAACAACTCGGCTCCTACTGAACGGATTCTTAATGAAATTTGATATATGAGAATTTTTTCGAAAATGTGCCCAGAAAATTCAAGTTTTTATTCAAATCTGACACGAAAAATGGGCACTTTAAATGAAGACCAGTATATATTTTTGATCATATCTCGTTCATTTCTTCTTAGAATGAGAATTGTTCCAGACAAAAGTTGTAGAGAAGATCAACACAAGCATTTTGTGACGAAAAACTTTTTTATTTCGACTATCGTGCCGCTTATGAGATAACGTGGAAAAATATAGTATATCCGTACAGGCCACAGACGACAATATGGTGCCTGCGCATTGCATGCTGGATACCAAAGGCTACAAACACACTCTCAGAATATGTACTAATTTTCCACTGCTACAAAGTTGCAAGAACGCGCCTCAATATTGCGATTATAATATATTGCCTTTCTTGTTATCTGTTAGTATGTTTGGCCTGCAAGAATCGCGGTTCGTTCCATGGAACCTTCTTCATGATGGCAAGACAATCCTGTCAGCTTTTTGTTTTTTTCCTTTTTTGGTCAGTGTAAGCAGGGGTCACAAGTGCTGGCACATTTCACCAATTATACTAATTCCACTCACCGCGCACATTTGCCCATAAGATAAACCGCGCATGGTCACGCTCTTCTGGGGACTTACGCGGCAATGGATGACGTAGAATGATATCTGGTTACCCAGAGCAACAAAGGTCTCGACCGGTAGGTTTCACGAACCGAGCTGTGTAGTTATCTATGTGGCATTTCCTCTGTCCGAAAGCTCTATCCTGATATTTGCGCATATTCTAATCACACCTGCCTTCAGCACTTGATGTATCCTGTTAGCAGCTGTACTGCTACACTTTGTACCATAAAAACCGCCCTTCATCAAAGTTTAGCTAGCATTCACTCGATATAAAATGTCGGCATTTGGGTGCGGGGGTGGACATGTGAGAAATCCGTACCGTAATTCGTTTATATGGAGACTGTCATGCGTAATCGGACGGGTGGTTGGTGGGTGGTGGATGCGCGCCGATAGCCTGCAGCTCGTGGTGTCTGCTCTGTGGAAGAAGCGATATTGCAATAAATGTTGTGTGATCGAAGCGAATAAAATTATCTTACGGTGATGGGGGATATGTGTCCACCTACTCTCAGGTTTCATCTCCGAAACTAAAACAGGGATTTCGATAACATTCGGTTTCCAGCGTCAACCTCGTAGGTTGCAGCTATTATATTTTGGTTCTTGTCAGTCCAGTCTGTGAAGCTTTTGTCGAACTTATTCTTCCCCAAAACTTTCTATCGGTCTAACAAAAATGGACACTTTGCATATAGGCGTAGAGCTAAGTAAGCCTTCAAATCGTGAAGTTCATGTAAATACAGTCAAATTCGATATAGAACCACTTTCTGTTTACCGCAGTTTGTTGCGGTATATAGAGGGTGTCGATAAATCTAAATGTCACTTATATAGCAGGATTAATTCCACAAAGTCTCCAGCTGCAGGCGCAGGTAATGTTAGCGGGTCTAGGCTGATGTCACACGTCGGTAGAGTGCGCGAAGTCGTGTGCCCTTACGTCTGTGTATTTCTGAAGTCAGAGCAGTGGAAGTGTCAGTATTCGTCTGTTTACGTAGCAGTTACAGTCACGTGACTGAAGTAAGAGGGCCGCAAGGTTTGTGAGACTTGCGCTAAAATTGTCAAGTATAATGACGGAGACTCTACATGTTCACAGATGTTCCTAGGCGCTTAATTGAGAATGGCACTGTATTGGGCGGCGCTGCATGGGGGTTTGTGACATGCAAAATGTATTTTACGTTGTCCGCCGGTCCCAATGGCCGTGCGGTCTAAGGCGTAGGTGTGCGGCTCTCGCCTGCTGAAATTGTGGGTTCGAATCCCGCCGAGGGCATGTCTGTCTGTCTGTTGTGAGTGTTGTGTGTTGTCAGGTAGAGGTCTCTGCGGAGAGCTGATCACTCGTCCAGAGGAGTCCTACCGATTGTGGTGCGTCGTTGTGTGTGGTCTAGAAACCTCTTCTTATACTTTGTATCGGTATTCGATAGGGGTGAGTGGTCAAATTGACGCCCTGCTAGCCCAAAGGTTTGCCAAAGGTTCGATATTGACCCCTTGGCACAAGGGGATTTGACTACTCTTCTCGGAACTCCAACGTCGAATCGCTTAGTGCCGACTGTCTGTTTGGCATTATTCAGAATTGAATACATTTTTTTGCTAGTAGATCTGTTTTTATAACTGACAGCTTTTATTGCAAAAAAATTGGAAAAAAATAATTTGCTGAGAATGTTAAGGGCCTGCCTCCACAGCCCCCGTTTTCTCACCGACATAGAGGAAGACGATAAATAGGAGACCTGATCGGCGGTGGAGACCACAACCATCTTGAGGCTTGTTACAATAGGCCTAACCGCTGCATTTTCAGAAACTGCCTTTCGACACAGTTGTATGCACTTTACTGCGATTCCGCCGTTTTGCCATGCGAACTGTAAACTTTCCATTAAGGACTGAATGAAATTTGTAATTAATGGGAGACCAGTGACCCTTGTAAATCACGGGAAAGCTGATTCGGTTAGCCAGGCGATTTTCCACAGGTCCCTCTCAACGTCCATCCGTTCCACAACCACATCTCCATACATTACCTCCTACTCAGGTTGCACCATCAAACGTTATTTGTAGACCTCAGTAATCGTGACTGACTGTGAAAGGAGATGACATATTTATTTTAGGAATGTTTGCGTCTTTCCTAAAGAAATGCGCTTTCTCTATATTCTGGAAGCCCGGCATGATATTTATGCGTTGCAGAACATCCGGCATCGTAGCCTACGCATTTAAATCCATATATTCAGTAATGACAACATGGCGGGGGCGCGAAGTTTGACGTGGGGCGACACTAGTGCCGCTTGAAGTACAGTATGTGCCAAAAGTCACTGTACAAAAAAAAATCGTAAAAAAAGAACTTTAATCCGAGTTAAAACCGGTTCAAACCTGTCAAAGGCCCAAAATTCCGTTGTTGTAGGTAGGTGATAATGTGTTCCAGTAAGTTCTGATTTCTTCAGTAACTACTTTTCGGATTGGATCAGACGGCAGACTCAATCACGTGAGCTGACACCGCGCGATTTTAGGTATACGTGTGTTACGAAGAGTTAACGCTTCTCGCCAGAAGTCGAGGGACTTGGGGCACCTGCGAAATGATCATTGTGTTGGCGTTTGAGAGGGTGGACGGGGGCCGAAAACTTTATGTGCCACCATTGCTAATTGCGTAGGCGAACTTTGTAAAAGGCGTTGTGAACAAATCGGCAGGCATTTCGAACAAATGTTGAAAAACAACAGTCTTAAAGAATTACCTTCAGACTTTTTACAATGATATATTTCTACAAGGTTTTCCAACACAATGCACTTACTTAAACAATCAACCTCAATTCCGACGTTTCGGTGCGGCCACCACGGCCGTCATCAGGGAAGAGTACGTACGTGGCAAGTGTGGCATAAACAGCTGTGTTCCAGGGGGACGTGAAATAGAGCGAAGTGTGCGAGACAAGGTCGACATCTGATAACGGCGTTTTTTGGTCTGTGGTGTTGTCTTTCCCGATGCTGGTGGTAGCTGCCACCGAAACGTCGGAATTTTGGCTGACCGTATAAGTATTGGACCAACTTGTAGACGGTGACTTTAGACTCGTTCGTTGCGTTATTCCAGGATTCCGCCATTAAGTAGATGAGAACTGCGCTCTTCTGGGTTATAACACAGCGAGTAATGGTAATTTCTTACCGACGTTTTGGGACAACCTATCAGACCCATCTTTGGATTCTTGACTCTTGAAGATGGGCGCTCTTCTGGGTTATAACATAGCGGGTAGTGGTAATTTCTTACCGACGTTTCGGGACAATCTAGCTTTCCCATCTTAAGGGTCAAGAATCCAATGGATTCTTAACTCTTGAAGATGGGACCGGTAGGTTGTCTCGAAACTTCGGTAAGAAATTAGCACTACCCGCTACGTGAAAAATCAGAAGAGCGCCCATCTTCAAGGGTCAAGAATCTAAAGATGGGTGCGATAGGTTGTCCCAAAACGTCGGTAAGAAATTACCATTACTCGCTGTGTTATAACCCAGAAGAGCACAGTTCTCATCTACTTAATGGCGGAATCCTGGAATAACGCAAAGAACGAGTCTAAAGTCACCGTCTACCACTATTCGCTGCGCAATGACCCAGAAACGCGCAGTTATCAGACTTATTCATATTTTTTTCCGACAAAGCGACTTTTTTTGGGGGGGAACGCCGTAATGTTCGGAAAATATACAACAGTCATAAGGACATTTTTGTTTATGGAATATAAAGTAATGTATTGGCTGTGGCGCGAAGTTTCGCATTAGCTTTCGATCTGATGACAATGTTTGAAGAAATGGTGGAGCCCAGATATTTGAAATTTAATGTGGAGCTACATAAAGCTCATAACACACTTTGTGTGTGTAGAGGTGACCCCTCTGTACAACATCTGAATTTGCTGTTCAATCGAAAAATCTTAAATTTTTTTCAGTGGAACACAACTTTTATTTTCAAACATATGCATAGGCAACAGGTTTCGATTTAATTAGTGAATCCATCATCAGCCCTTTTTTTTTGGGAAGACAGCAAGTAAATGTAATGACATGTCAACATAGGTCAAATTGAATAATTGTCCAACAAGATGCGACTGTATTCAGTTTATTACATTTCTGTAGACAGCTCTACATGTTTCGGGTGTTGACACCCATCATAAGAAGCTCGTACAACTGTAATTACAGCTTCTGGTACTGGTCAACTGCATTGCATTTGACCAGTACCAGAAGCTGTCTACAGATATGTAATAAACTGAATACAGTCGCATCTTGTTGGGCATTTATTCAATTTGATTAACGATGCACGGACGCATAAATATATAAAAAAAGAAAGTCAATATAGGTCTCGTCTTGTGAAAATAGTTTTGATGACGGATTAATTAATTAATTAATTAAGTCAAGCCAAAACATGTAGCCAGTGCGTCTGATTAAGAACATAAATTGTTTTCGACTGAAAATCTTAATATTTTCCGATTGAGCAGTAACACAACGGGGCGTGTTCTACCAAGTGTGAATTTAACGGCTTTTACAAAAACACATTGCAACAAGAACAAAAACAACGATATTATTATTATTATTTAGCCGGTTGTACAACTTTTCCAAATCTTCCTGCGCCCATTTGACAATTATATTATCTTCCTCCAGTTGCTTCTGCAATCCCAGTCTTCTTCCATTAATCCCTTTTCTCCCATCATTCCTCTAATCCCTTCAGCCCAGGTAAGTTTAGGTCTATTAAGGATCTATTAAGGATGAACGTTGTTTTTCTCTGCCTCTCCATACGAATTGTCGGCGGTCCACTACTCCAAAATCATAAACTTCTGACGGATATTTGCCATTGTGTTCCCCAGTCCAACATTTTATTAACTTTTCAAAACATAGTGGTCTAGTGGTCAGAGTTTCTGGCTACAGATACAGAGGTCCCGGGTTCGATCCCCGGCGCTACCAGATTTTCTGAGTAGTAGTGGGTCTGGAACGGGGTCCACTCAGCCTCGTGAGCCT
>Ga0136643_10016154_pt1 | contig 11215 bp, 7 predicted proteins | sample TergutLab28metaG_FD_96883 | JGI IMG/M metagenome (GOLD analysis project Ga0136643, IMG submission 96883) | Labiotermes labralis P1 segment gut microbial communities from Petit-Saut dam, French Guiana - Lab288 P1 (version 3) (version 3) | ecosystem: Host-associated > Arthropoda: Insects >... | reverse complement strand
GTACAGATCACTTAGCTCCTCGTTATGCAGTCTCCTCCATTCCCCCGTTACCTCGTCCCTCCTAGGTCCAAATATTCTCCTCAACACCATATTCTCAAACACCCTCAGTTTCCTTTCCTCCCTGAATGTCAGCGACCAAGCCTCACACCCATACAAAACAACAGGCAAGATTATAGTTCTATATATCTTAATCTTTAATTTCCTGGACAGCAACCTGGAAGACAAAAGATTCTGCACCGAAAGACATAAGTGTACTAATATTCTTTATGATTATGCCATAATTAATTATTAATACTTATGTTAGTTTAATGTACGAACTTAAAAATATGGAAAGGTATTTACGAGTAAATCTGTTGGGACCGGGCCCTCGTCTTATGAAAAAAGAATTCACCGGGCCGCGGTCTCACAAAAGGTGAGAAATACCGACGTAGATAACATGCGATTTTTCGTGACTATGCAAAAAACGCGCCCACAAATCTTCAAGGATCAGGAATTACCTCCATTCGCGAGGACGTGTGTCCGTGAACTTTCAAGATTATGCCACAGCTGACGCGAATGAGTGTAAACAAGTTACTCTCTAATAACTCCGCTAATCATTTTTATCACTTTTCCTACGCCCTCAATGGGGAAAGTAATGGTATTTCGAATACAAACGCGTGAGGTCACCACCCGTCCGTAAATTACACGAACAACACCATTTGTGAACTTCCCTGCTCAGAACATTCTCGCCCAATGACGTCAATCTACACAGCTAACACCTCTCTTCAACCCTCAGTACGTGTCACTGCGGTAATGCACAGTCCTTCTCACTTCAACTTGGTGCTACTTAGTTGCTTAATCCACTTAACATGGTCGAGTTGCGAAACCAATCCTTAAGCGGATATTAAGTTCACACTCCAGTCAAGCAGTCCAAGAGCTGTTCACGGACCGTGGGAGGATACCAGCGCGCCAGTTTCTCCGGAAGAAAGATGTGCTCAGGTCATCAATCATCATCTATCTTCATGCTTGAAACTCAAAATAATACACAGTCCACTAACTCGATAAACAAGAAGACGACAATGTTACACATTCCTGTTATGGCTCTTATGTCAGCGAGGAATTGGAGTGCTCTTGGGTAGGTCTTGAGGCATGCTGATTCTGCGAAACTTCAGCATATGACACTGTGAAATGATTGATGGTAGAAATGAGTTCAGTGACGACCATGTATTAAATGCTAGTTCAGTTCAGGATGTAAATAAGGATAGGCAATGGAATGCTCATTATTAACTGCGCTGTAATTACGCAATAACATATCAATCGCACACCGACTTTTGCAGAAAAATTATGACGGTGTCACTGAACTCTACATAATTCTGATGGTGGTGCATCACATTTAAATTCTACATGCAGTAACTTGCGTGTGGACAGGTTCCAATGACGTGTGTGCAGTAACTTGCGTGTAGACAGGTTCCTATGACATGTCTGCAGTAACTTTCGTGTGGACAGGTTCCAATGACGTGTGTGCAGTAACTTGCGTGTGGACAGGTTCCAATGACATGTGTGCAGTAACTTGCGTGTGGACAGGTTCCTATGACATGTGTGCAGTAACTTGCGTGTGGACAGGTTCCAATGACGTGTGTGCAGTAACTTGCGTGTGGACAGGTTCCAATGACGTGTGTGCAGTAACTTGCGTGTGGACAGGTTCCAATGACATGTGTGCAGTAACTTGCGTGTGGACAGGTTCCAATGACGTGTGTGCAGTAACTTGCGTGTGGACAGGTTCCTATGACATGTCTGCAGTAACTTTCGTGTGGACAGGTTCCAATGACGTGTCTGCAGTAACTTTCGTGTGGACAGGTTCCAATGACGTGTGTGCAGTAACTTGCGTGTGGACAGGTTCCAATGACATGCGTGCAGTAACTTGCATGTGGACAGGTTCCAATGACGTGTATGTAGTAACGCGTGTGACCAAGTAACAATGAAATCTACAAAAGTGGCAGGTTAAACGGAGATTTTCGTCAGTCTCTCCACTGGACGTTCAAGACAGGCTGCATCATTGTTTTTTTTTTAATCTCCAAGTTTTCAGTAATTTTCACATTTAACAGAACAACCCATAACAACAGCACAGTTACTTTAAACACTATGAATAGTAATGAAAGGCTAAACGGAATGCTGTCGGCAACATATACCAACGTACCTTCTGATGACATTTTACTTTTCTTTCAATTCAATCCCCTTTACATTTAATTGGAATGTACAAAATTACATTAATTCTGTAACAGTCCTAATTATTAGCTTGAACAAACGTCACTTACAAAGTCAGGAATTCAACAAAAAAACATTTCAACAATTTAATACACTGGCAGAGCACATTGTACAAATGAATGTGTCACCACAATATAGCTCTAAACACTTCCTATTCTCACCAAACTACAGACATTGTTTTGCAATTACAAATTGCTGTCACGCGCACAACCACTCATTCTACGCCAACCTGTGCATTCCTAATTGAATGGTCGGTGAATTAATGATTAGTGTCGCGCAAATTAGTTTATGTAAGCCATGTGGCTACGTGCTGCCACTTTGTACCTAACACCTAAAGCGCACGTAACAATTATACGGCTCTGATCAAGGGGGCAGTCTTTAATAGATACTGCCATGACACACCGAGTTAAAGTGTGTGTCCGGCGAGCCGTGGGGAGGGGGGGGGGACGGACTACAGCAACTACCTTCTTCAAAGATCATACCAAATGTAACACGTTGCATCTGTTGAGAGCTTTCTTTGAAATATCAGAGATTATGGGGAATTATGTCATGTTACAAAATACAGTAATTGGCTTATGCCGCAATTTCACTAACACAGAATTCCACTACAGAAACCTTAAAACCCCGCGCCGTCATGAAGTGTGTAATTTATATGACGCAAAACATGTATGAGTTAATATTCAATGATAAGCTTATGAGCCATGTTTGTACAAAATCTGACAGATCTGTCTATCCTGGTTCGCTAATTACAGCTGTTGAACCCAACAGCCAATTAAAGATTTCGCGCAGAGGCGGAATATGAATTACATTAAAGTGATCACAAAACAATTACCGGCATTACTAAGAGATCTGGGACGGCGGTGGCACAGTGGTTAAGGTGCTGTGCTACAAATCGGAAGGTCGCCAGTTCGATTCCGGATGGTGTCATTGGAATTTTTCATTGACATGATCCTCCCGATCGCACTATAGTCCTGGGGTCGATTCAGCCCCTAATAGAAATGAGTACCTGCAGCATTTTCCTGGGGGTAAAGGCGGTCGGTGCGTAAGGCTGACAACCTTACCACCATCCTATGCCGTTGTCATGTAATCTGGGAACCTTAACTTCCTGGAACCCTCCGGGCCTGTAACGGGACTGCTTTACCTATACCTTTACTAAGAGGTATATCAACGTATAAAATTTCTAGCTGTTATTTTCCGTACCACTCCAAAATTCTACGTTCTGCCATCACAGTGTATTTACGTGTTTTGCATGAATCTGAAAACAAAAAACAGCTAATTCTGCTCTACATATCATTAAGTGGCTGGACCTTTTAACTGAGATAGTGTTTACTGAGCGGTGCGGACTGGGTCTTTGAATAAAGCAGGCAACGTTTCGTCCTTAAAGGATTAAGTGGCGCAACTTGTGGCCCCTCAACACATGAACGATAGGGCTTTAGAGTTTCGAAAACCCGGTAATGAATTGAATTAAATCCAATCTGGCTAATGTAGTGGTACGATTTCCAACATTTAGAGCAATTTATATGGCAATACACTTCTAAATTCTGTACCGATTTTGTATGCACACACACTTCCAACAGACATTCATATTTCAGATAAACAAAGAGTGGAGAAACAGAACTGTGAATTCAAACTGTATACACCCAACCAAAAAAGCTATTTAACTTAACTGGTATGTTTTTAGCAGGTTTGTAAAAAGTTTAGTTAGATGTAAGAAGATAACTCAGCTCCACACTTTGCGCAAATTTACTGTTTAAATCGCAGGGAAACCACAGGACAGGCCGGCGAAGCTGACAGAAGTGCTAAGAAAAGGAAGTCGCTCATAAACCATGGCAAGAGAGACGACACAGCAGAGAACAGTAACACCAAACCTCCGGCAATAAGACAAAGTACACACAGGAACCAAAACCAGTAGAACACTGAGAAGTAGTCGAGGAATGAGAACTGCGATTTTCCGGGCCGTTACGCAGTGTGTAGTAGTACCCTCTTGCCAATGTTTCTGTCCCGAAACGTCGGTGATAAATTATCACTACACGCTGCGTAATGGCCCAGAACAGAGCAGTTCTCATTTACTTCGCGGCTGAAGCCTGAAATCCCGCACAGTCTAGGGGAATGTATGTACTTATTCATTTATTTACTAACATAGGCCATACACGGTATATAAGGATTTATTCGTACATTTCTTTACACCACTACAGTTTAAGACACAGATACTCGGTGGCGCAGTTGGTGCAGGCACCGTGCTATAAGCCGGAAGGTCGCGGGTTCGATTCCCGATGGTGTCACTGGAGTTTTTCATTGTCATAATCCTTCCGGCCGCATTATGGCCCTGGGGTCGACTCAGCCTCTAACAGAAATGAGTACCAGAAATATTTCCTGGGAGGTAAAGGCGGCCGGTGCGTAGGCCTGACAACCTTAACACCTTCACGTGCCGACTGTCATGAAATGTGGGAGCCTAAACCTCCTGAAACCCTCAGGGTCTGTCCAGGCCTGCAAGGGGATTGCTTTACCTCTCAATTTACGAAAATTTAGGACACAACTCTCCGAGGATGTCTGAAAGAAGTACACCTCGAAAGTTACCATTAGAAAGTCTCCTGCAGCTGGACCGACCAGAAGAGAGTGTCTTACGAGGAGGATTTCTACAGGCAGTCCTGCTGGAAGTACGACTGCCCCGCGGTGGCGCAAATTAGCCAGTAATGAGAGGAGAAGTAGGCAGCTGGAGGCAATGAACAGTGGCAGTATTAGGCACAGGGCGTCGTCACGTTTACGGATTCGACACATGCAGCCGGGGGTTAGACAAGAGGTGCGGCAAGCGTCTGAGAGACGCAAGGAGGTCTGAAGGAGATAGGAGGTTTATACTCAGCACCGGATGACTGTGACAAACCTCGCCACACCGTAGTAAATGGCAAGAACTGTACAGAAATGTACAGAAATGTACAGTGTTCAAACAAGTGCATGTGTGATGATCGGAGAGATCAGAAGAATATCACAGATATAAATATCAGAACATTATCACTATGCGTTTCAGTCACACACACACACAACTATTATTGCGAATGCTTTCAACTTATTCATACTCACTACATGTTTCGGCAGGATAGTACCATGTTCAGACGCAATAAATGTCGTCTTATCACAATCTGATTAGAACAGAGAAGTTTACAAATAATTTGTTAATGTCTGGAGAACAAAGATAATAAAATTATAGAACAAGTAAATCTGTTTAACTATTTAGGAAATATGATATATTATGAAGGAGAATTGGACATTGATAACAAATTAAATCATTTTTTTTGCAAATTACATGTATTTTAAATAATGTGTTTAGACCACAAAAAAACCTTAAGAAAACAAGAATAAAACTACACAATACACTGGCCCTTCCAGTCTTGTTATATGGCAGCGAAACTTGGACTGTTAAAGCAAGTGACGCCAGAAGATTAACAGCAGCAGAAATGAAATACATGAGAAGAACAGCAGGATACACTTGGACAGATCACAAAATAAATGCACAAATTGCAAAGGAGCTAAATATAACACCAAGTTTGGACAAATTACTAGAATACAAGAGAAGCTGGATACAACATGTAAATAGAATGTCTCGAAATAGATTACCCAGGGTAATGAGACACTACTCCCCAACTGGCGGAAGGAATCATGGTAAACCTTTGAAGAGACTTCTGGATATGTGAGACCGGAACGGGTCAACAAGTGGCCCAACTCCATGAAACATATGATGATGATGATGGAGAAACAAATATCCTATTTTGTATATTTAAAATTATTTTATCGCAAATTTTAATATTTATTTTTTGCATGCCACAACAGCCTCCTACTGGGCCAGGGCTCCTCGTTAACGATCATTCACGATGGCACTCAGACACACCACTCTCGGTAGAACTCCTCTGGACGAGTGATCAGCCCGGCGCAGAGACCTCTACCTTACAACACACAACAAGCAAAAGAGAAAGATATCCATACGGCTGGTGGGATTCGAACCCACAGTCCTAGCAAGCGAGCGGCGGCAGATCCACGCCTTAGATAGCACAGCCACTGGCATCACTCACAAATGTAACAGTGAGTGCACTGTATTGTATCAAGATAACACATATTTCATCTGAAGACGGCAAGATCTGCCGAAACATGTAGTGAGTGTAAGTGAAAGAATGTTCACAATAAAATTTGTATCTGTCTCCAAAATGTACTCCTAGTAATAAATTTATATAAATAAACAGGGCAGTTAAATCTGGTTTCAAGTATGCACACAAAAGGGAGGAAACAGGATAGCAGGCGCGGGGCGCTTTCAGTATTTGTGTGTGTAATACGAGGGCTGTCCGGAAAGTACCCGGCCATTTTCAATATCTCGAGAACCGGTCGCGTGGCCTCGATGTAACTTGGCACCCAGTCAGAGGAGACCTTACTGTAGGTCCGTGAACATTCACTCTCCCGTGGGGCTAGTCATTCGGCAGTGAGACACCGTTGACTCAGATTGTGTACTGTGTGACCGTCACATTCACAAATCTCCTCCCTTACAACGGCACTTCTAGCTTTGGGAAGGGCCAGAAGTTGCAGGGAGTCAAATCTGGGCTGTAGGGGGGCTGACTGACCTGGGTGATGTTATGCTTTGCCAAAAAAAAAAGCCTGCACGAGAGCTGTAGAATGGGCAGGCGCATTGTCGTGATGAATATCTGCTCGCTCGGCCATTGTGAATGCGACAGTCACACAGTACACAAGCTCAGTCAACGGCGTCTCACTGCCGACTGACTAGCCCCACGGCAGAGTGACTGTTCATAGAAGCAGAGTAATGTCTCCTCTGACAGGCTTCCAAGTTACATCAAGGCCACGCGACCGGTTCTCGAGATATTCAAAATGGCCTGATACTTTCCGGACAGCCCTCGTATCGTGTACATAAACGGACATCTCTTGTGTAGGTTGAATTAAATATTTGCGTTGCTGCCTTATTCCATTAGCACGCGTCGTTACGGGCGGGTTGGACTCAACAGTTCAGGGAAGGCCCAGTGGTGGTAACAGTATCCGTTTAGAGGGCACTTACGTGCGAGGACACTTCATCCCTAATTACAGCATACAGGACAGTGGATACATCGGTAAGATTAGAGGCAAAGGCCCGAGCCTAAAACTGGAGGTCCCGTCGGGGTTGCACTGTAGTGTGAGAGATCCCTTAATAACCGTATCCCTATGCGTACACATGAGGTTTATATACCGACACTTCCACTAACCAAATAGGTAACTGGAAAAGTATGAAAGAAAACAGCCGTGGTATAATTCGAGATATTTACGATGCATAATTCAGTCGAAAGCTTCAGTCTTCATTAAAATGTTTGTAGAAATTGCCCATTTTACATAACTGCTTTGATTTGTGATTAGCTGTTGATAGTTACGCCAGATGGCAGTAGCCGTTATGAAGCAAAGAAGTGCTGAAGAGGTAGCTGTGCTTCAGTCGCCATGGCAGCGTCTTAATTTATCGACATCAAGCTGCCTTCCAATGAATTTTAAAATTCCAGGCGTGAATATTCACTGAAGCTGCCATTTCGTATTATTCATCTATGGATATGATGTATATGGATGGATTGAAGGAAAGGTTATCTGGATAAATCAAAGCCAGAAACAACGCGGCTTATCAAGTGAATATTATTCATCGGCGGCACATTAAGAGAAGGCAGTTGCGGATAGAAAATTAACAAGACAGGCAACGTAAGTATAACGGGACATTGAGGCGGGTATGCGTTACAATTGTTACAGTGCAAAAGCAGTAAGTATTGCATATTCTGAGTGTGTGTCTGCAGCCTCAGTTATCCAGCAAGCAATGCGTATGCACCTTACTGCCATCAGTGGCCTGGCCCGCTTTACAATATTTTTCCACATTATTTCACAAAAGGCACGATTTTCGGAAAAGAAAGTTATTGAAGGTTAAAATTGTGTTTCAGTTTATCCCACAAAGTTTATCTGAAAGATTGTTCATTTCAAGAAGGATTCACTGCGATACTACCATAAACATAAATAGATCCACATTCAAAGTACCGCTTGTTCTTGTCAAATTTTAATAAAACTCGAGTTTTCTCGACCGATTTTCTAAAAACACATAAATATCAACCAATGGGGACCGAGTTGTTCCATGCGGGCGGAAGGACAGAATAACAGATATGACGAAGCTAATAGTCACTTTTCTAATAATAATAATAATAATAATAATAATAATAAACTGCACACATACTTCGGAAAGTACTAACGTAAAAGTACTATAGATTCAACACTGAAACTAACGATATAAGCACCATGAATAGTAACAACAGAATAGCTGCAACACTGTATTCCGTAGGGACATAGATTGTCTCAGGAATGTAAGTATAAATACCCTGCATAAAGGATATTATTATTATTATTATTATTATTATTGTGACCTTTGGAGACACTTCTGGATACGTGAGACCGGAACGGGTCAACAAGTGGTCCAACTCCATGACAGATATATGATGATGATGATGATGATGATGATAAGGCGACTGGAACCATGTCAAAATCACTCAGACAATGTCTGAGCAACATACAGGGAGAGCACGAAATTAAGGAACTATAAATAACAGCCACATTTGGCACTGCACACATACAAGTACCGCGGGAAGTGCTGATGCAAAAGCACAAAACATATTCCTCGGGCGAAATAATATTACATGTAGCACAAACTGTAAAAACAGAACAGCTGCAACACTATATACCGTAGAAACGTGGTTTGTTTCAGGTAAATAACTGTGAAAGCCCTGCATAAAGGTGGTAAGAAGGAGGATGACGACGACGACGACGACGACGATGATAATAATAATAATTATTATTATTATAAATAAAATAAAAGCAATAATGCAAACGGCAAATAAAGCAATGGAAGAAATACTAGATGGAAAACATCTAAATATCACTCAGTTAAACCAGCTGATTTATGGAGCAGCAACGGTTATTACAGAAGAAATAAATGGAACAGGAGAGTATAAACTGGAAACACACAGATCAAAAACACCGTCGTGGGTTAGACGCACACAGGAGAGCATAAATGGTATCAGAAAGGAACTGTCAGTTTTGGTGGAAATAAAGAGATAAGAGAAAGGTACAGCACGTAAAAAGAACCAGATTACTTAAGAAATATAACATAGAGAAGAAAAAAGACAATTTGTATAAAGTGATTGAAGAGCCTAAAGAAAAGGTTTCAGCAAAGATGCAACGAATATCTAGATACAGGAAAAGACAAAACCAGTATTACCAAAATAAGCTGTTTAGGACAGACTGCAAGAAATTTTATAGCTTTGTTAGGCATACATATTTCAGGTGAACAATGCACCAGACAAAGAGGAAGTGGAGAACTTTTGGAGGAAAATGTATGGGAAAGAAGTTCAACATAATTGAGAGGCGCACTGGATTGAAAACCAGTACCAACAAAATCCAAGCATGGAATGGAGCCCAGTATGTGAAAAAGATGTTGCAGATGCACTCAGAACAACGCTAAACTGTAAAGCCGCTGGAAGAGACCAAATAGCAAATTTTTGGCTTAAGCAACTTACAGCTACACACAAGCATATAGCTGCAATTTTTACCAAATTGATCGAAGAGGATCAAACACCGGAGTGGTTAACGGCAGGAGTAACATTCATTATTCCAAAAAAACGGGAATACTGAAAACCTAAAGAACTACAGACCTGTGACCTGTTTGCCTATAGTATACAAACTTATGACATCTATTATAAGCAGGCGTATGCAAAAATATATGGATGATGAAAATCTGATGCCCAGAGAGCCGAAAGGGTGCTGCAGCTGATCAAAAGGATGCAAAGATCAGCTTCTAATTAAAAAATCAATACTACAAGAAGGTAAACGATGGAAAAAAAATTTGTGTATGGCATGGACTGATTATCAGAAAGCTTTCGACATGGTGCCACACAGTTGGATAATCAAATCCCTATAGTTAATTAGGATCAATAATAAAGTTATATCATTCACCAAGAAGGTCATGAGCTACTGGAGAACATGTATGCGCATACACACAGAAAATAAGCTAATAGAAACAGAAGACATAAAAATACAACGGGGAATATTTCAAGGAGACTCACTATCACCACTGCCATTTTGTATTTGCTTAATCCCTCTCACTGAGCAACTGAATAGATTGAACACAGGATACGAAGAGCACACAACAAATACAAAAATATCACACCTACTTTACATGGAAGATTTGAAGTTGATCGCTAAATCATAGGAAGAGCTCCAAAAACAGACACAAACAGTTATAACCTTCAGTGATGATATCCATATGGAATTTGGAATTGAAAAATGAGCCAAGACTGCATGTAAAAGAGGCAAACTAGTTCATTCGCAAAATTTAGTAATCGACATCAACAGAGAAATACAAGAGCTAGAACAGGGGAAAACGTACAAGTAACTTGGGATTGAGGAAAGTGAAGGCATACAACATCAACAAATGAAAGAAAGATTGAAGCAGGAATACAGCAGGAGATTAAGAATGATACTGAACTGAACGCCACGAATAACGTTACAGCAACTGGAGCACTGGCTGTCCCAGTGTTGAGATACAGTTTTGGTATAATTAACTGGAGAACTGAAGAAATAAAAAAGATTGACAGGAAAACTAGGAAGTTGCTAACAATGTATATGCATCATCCAAAAGCTGACACAGACAGGCTATATGTAAAGAGGACACAAGGAGGGAGAGGACTGGTGCAAATTGAAGCGGCATTTAAAGCAGAAATAATTAATGTTGCAGAATACCTTAACACAAATTATAAAGAAGACCAGTTTGTAAATATTGTTAAAAGCCACGAAAGCACTCAACCAAATATGAACTCAATAATTAAGACGGCAGCAAAGATCACAGAAGAATTAATTCAACCAAATGAGAAGAGTGACGCAAAACAGGATGGAATACAACACGCAAAGGCAAGACTGGGTGAGT
>Ga0136643_10016148_pt1 | contig 11217 bp, 5 predicted proteins | sample TergutLab28metaG_FD_96883 | JGI IMG/M metagenome (GOLD analysis project Ga0136643, IMG submission 96883) | Labiotermes labralis P1 segment gut microbial communities from Petit-Saut dam, French Guiana - Lab288 P1 (version 3) (version 3) | ecosystem: Host-associated > Arthropoda: Insects >... | reverse complement strand
TGTGTGTGTGTGTGTGTTACTTCTTCATGTCGTAATTTCATTTACTTAAAAGAGGTGTCATTTTCACGTTCGAAATTGTGCTGTTTAAGAAATAAAAATTGAATATAATTGTCTGTAATAACAAAGAACGGAAAGGAAGAAAGGAAGGAAAAAAGGGGATGAAGGACGGTGATAATAAATAATTGAATTTCATCGGGGGGTTTCACTAGTGCCTTAGGATTCGTTGATGTCCTCCAGAAAAAAAAACACATACTTTCATTGTTTCAGATAGAATACCAGTTATGTAAAATGTCCATCGGAAGGCTATCATTCATCCAGATTGCTTACAAAATACAGAGAACACCATACTTAAACCATTATAAAAACCATTCGTTATTATCTTTATGGAGTTATGGAAATTTATTTTCTGACTTGTTTGAGACAAATGCAGCGGGGGACAACAAGCAGTTTCTTAATGTTACAGCAGGAAGTACATACAGTTAGCACTTAGCGGTAAATGGTTCAACTTTATACTCTCATAAATAATTTTACTTTGAATTTTACTTGTTTTATCAGAATTTCTCAGGGGCTAGATATGATGAATATAATTTGTGTGTTAAAATTATTAACTTCTTCTCTTTTAATCTGGCTGTTGTGTTAGCAAGAATGTGTAATTCTAAGAAATGAATGCTCGGGGGCGTTAAATATCTGGAGGTATAAATTCATTTTATTCGTAATATGACCTGTTTTTACATTACAATTTGCCATTGTGTTCGGACATGTTCGTGTAGTGGTAATCTTATGATTTAATTAGGGCGTACCCATTTCGAATCTCGGTCAGGCTGTTGGTTATCCTGGCTGAGGTTTTTTGTAATATATTATTACCAGCCTTTGTAAGGGCTAGTAAAAGAAAAAGATCAAAATCCTCTCCATCCTAACTTTTAACTTGCTAATCATTCATATCCAACTTTACATGAGTTTATACCTAGACGAGAGTTTGTAAAGTTGATTTAGAAGTGCCGTTAAAAGACTTAAGAACATAGTCACTTACTTCTCAGTTCAGTCGAGTACCTTACTGTTGCACTCTCGATCGAGACAATCTTATATGTTGGAGATGTTTGGTTCGAACACGGAATGGCTTGATCTCTCTTCTTGGGGTGGAGGTGGCGGAAGAGGAAAAGGGAAGAAGACGAAGTTGAGAAGGATGGAAATAAAACATCTCCAGAGGAGGTAGCTAAGAGCAAAGGATATAACAGAAGTGTTTGAAAAGACCACTCTTCCTTTTCTAACGATAATATTTCTGACATCTCGCGCAGGCTTTATAGGGAGGCGAGGTGAAAATGTCGCTAATGCTGGGACGCGTTGGTGGCTTAGACACTTCCATAAAGGATAGAGCAAGACACAAGACGATGTTTGAAAAATGACGCGCAAGACTACAACCTGTTGCTGGATGGCTTGATATTCGTCTTTTCTGCTTCCAGACTTATTTTGAAATACTTTTCAATCGCAGTCCATTCTGTGACGTGATGAAAGAGTGGCTGATGAAACTTCCTTCCGCATTTTAACAGACACTACCTTATTTTTCGGTATTCCAGCTCGAGCTTAAAGCAAAAATGGAACATGTTGCGGAAACTACTTTTCTACGAAAGCTTCTAACACACTTACTTCAAAGAACGTGGCAATGGCTTTGGAGGGTTTATATTGTACTAATCAGTGTCTCGAAAACATACTTAAGTTGGCAAAAGTAATTTAAGTTTCTGGTGGAAATGGCCGGAATTAAGAAAACCTGTAAAATTAACACGTTCATTCCTGAAGATCCAAGTCTTCTGGGATGTTAAGTCTTGTCGATTTGTACTCAGATATCGACGTTTCGAACGAACGTGATTCCTTTTTTTTTTCAGGGTCAAGCAGCCCAAAAAGAGTAGCCTCATCGGAAAGTATGGATATAATAGAGTAGGTTGTGATTTTCGCGGCCTTGTTTTGCGCAATTTTGAAACAACGCGCCCTTGTAATACAATTTAAGTAATAATAGTGTATGTTTTATTATGCGCGTAGAATTTCAAATAATGCTGTTTGAGTTCACGCAGGGTTAACATATTTTATATTTGATTTTAATTTATCCGTCTAAAATAACCTTACTTATACCTTCGCGGAACGCATCCCCTGAATTCTAATATATTTAAGTGGTATACTTGGTCTCAGTCTGCGCGAAGTTTTGTTTGCCTGCGAGCTCCAGAAAGGCACCTCACACGCAAACCACGAACGCACTGTACATATAAGGATAATTGAATTGTTAACATATAGGAGTATTATTGCTACACATTGGACGGGGTGTAGTGCTATGACAGGAGTTCTAAGCGACATCATCCAGGATTTGTGAACTTGCTACATAAGCTTCAACAATACGGCCGCTTGTAGCAAATGGCAGACAGAGATTTGACAGCAGTAGAACGGAGGCATCAACCAAAGCAATAGTACCGATGGCTGTGACTGAAGTAATGTGTGATAATAACGGACATATGCATTTGAAGTTACCTTGTACAGTGTTGCTTTCATCGGTTTGCAGTACATGCTAACATTTGTTTCCCATATTGATGTCAGTGAAGTTTCACGGCGAATGAAATGATATAAAGAACGGAACTGCAGATGCAGGAAAGATCTCATCAGTCTTCCCATAATTTTATGTAGGCTTTTAGATTGAAAGTATAACTTAACTGTACTATAAAATTCTGACCAATTCACACACACACACACACACACATCATCATCATCATCATCATCATCCTTGTAGAGGAAAATGGGCAAAGTTGTCCCACTGGCCAGTAATGCCCCACTGCCAGTTACTTCGGTACCTTGGCTGTAGGAAGCAGCACATATTACGCAACTAGGAAGTCTTTCATTGGTGAGTCTGGGACTGTGCAAGTCACAGCTGCTCTGTTTTTCCTCAGTATGTAGCGTAATTATTGACCCTATATATATTTTAGCGGTATATTCTTTAGTAATTTTTAGTTTGTTTGTGCGTGTAGTAATTTTACCAACAGTTTGCATGAAGGAAGAGTAGACTTTTCTGTACAGTTTTATACCGTTACAAACTTAGGCAAGTCAGGCCAGACTCACATGACTAGTCGGGGGCATTATTGCTCCACATTTGGGTACAGTCGTCCCACTGAAACCTGGGTAAAAATGTCCCACTGATATTTTAACTGACTTGGTTGATCTATATTCATACATGAAATTGTATAGTGAATTTTCATTGGTATGTTAATGAACGACTACAATATTACCACCTTTCTACTAAAATACGTAGGGCAGTCAAAAAGTTCCCTTAATTCCCCTGCAGACGGAGAATGAGAGATAAGATAGCGCACGCAGTGATGTGGTGGAGAGCTTAGCATGTCTGCTCGCAGTTGCAGCAGGTGTTGACAGGTGCAGTGTCCTTAGTGTTCCGTTTTAGTTAGACGTGAGTGTTAGTCATTCGGTGCAATGTCGCAGTTCGAACAGCGTGCGAACCACAGGTTCATGTGCAGATGGGGAAAATCTGCTTCAGAGACGCTATCGGCCCTGCAGCAAGTTTACGGTGATACTGCACTAAAGAAATCCGCAGTTTCCGACTGGTTTTCCCGGTTTAAGAATGGTCAGGAGACGTTGGAGGATGACCAGCGCAGCGGGAGGCCTTCGACATCGAGAACCGAAGAAATGATTGAAAAAGTGCAACAACAACTGATTCAATGTGATCGAAGAATGGCCATCGTGGAGTGGAACAAGAAGTTGGGGTCTCTCACTCATCCATTATTGCCATTCTGTCCGACGATTTGAAGCTGAGACGTGTCCCCAAGTTTGTTCCGAGGTAGCTGACCACGAATCAGATGGTCGCTTGAGATCTGTTTGAGAAAAGTACGCAGGACCCAACGTTTCTCACAAAGATCGTCACTGGTGATTAGCCATGGTTGTTCGCCTACGATCCGGAGACGAAGATGTAGTCAGCAGAGTGGCACACAGAGTCTTCTCCCCGATCCAAAAAATTCACGCTTCGTAAAATCTAAGGAAAAAGCGATGCTCATTGCATTTTTTGACATCGACGGTGTGGTGCACCATGATTTCGTACCGCCTGGACAGACTGTTAATTGTCAGTTCTACGTGCAAGTTTTGCAGAGGTTGCGCCATGCAGTTCGGAGGAAACGGCGCGAAAAGTGGCAGAGAGAGTGGTTTCTGTATCACGATAACGCACCGAGCCACGCATCGCTTGTTGTGCAGGAATTCCTCGCCGAGAAAAGCATTCCTTTCATCACCCAACCACCGTACTCTCCGGATCTCGTTCCGAGTGACTTTTGGCTGTTCTCTATTCTGAAAATGGGCTTCAAGGGGACGGGTTTCGCAACCATGGAGGGCATAAAATCGAATGCGACGGCCGAACTCCAGAAGATTCCAAAAGAAGCCTTCCGCCGGTGCTTCCAACAATGGCAGGATAGATGGAGCAAGTGTGTGTGTGCGCAAGGGTCCTACTTCGAAGGTGATTAGGAAAGCGTTGTCCTATGTCCTGCCATTACAGTGCTATACCACAATTCCATGAACGTTTTGACTGCCCCTCATATATTTTATTTACGCATATTATATATTAAATAACCATTAAAATGACACGCTTTTATCCTGCATCTTACCAACCATCAACATATATCCGGATTTTTCAGGAAGTAACGCCAATCAGTTGCCCTCTCCACCAAAGTGATCAAACTCGGGGCCATCAAGGGTAACGAAAAGTCTCCGAGGAGAGTTTCTTACTAGTTCGCCAGTCATCCATAGGAAGAAACAAACAACCAAATGTATGAATTTTGATGTTTTGCTGACCGTGCATCTCAGTATAATCTTAGTAATTAACCAACTTTATGCACAAAATCTTGTTTTATAATGAGTTTATTATATGCCTCTACATGTTTCCAGCACTATTGCTCTCATCATCAGGGGGTCAAAATTGTATTATACAGCATCTGGTGTCATCACACCTGTAGGTGGCCGTCCGGTGCGCAGGTTGAGAGAGGACTCTCTCAACCTGCGCATGGGACGGCCACCTACAGAGTCTGATGATTCCAGATGCTGTATAATAAAATTTTGACCTCCTGATGATGAGAGCAATAGTGCTCGAAACATGTAGAGGCATATAATGAACTTATTATAAAACATAATTTTGTACATTAAATTGGTTAATTACTAAGATCAACCGTATGAAGAATAATTTCAAGGACATAGTTTACAATCCGAGCGCGATCAATGCTGATAAAAACAATGAGAGTGGTTGCTGTAGATTATGTAAGGCATGCTACTGTATAGCAAAATAAAAGTGCGACTGGATAGAATGCTCAGTCTGTGAAACTTGGCTGCATGAGCACTGCACAACTTTCTCCAAAATCTGCATCGATTGTGGAAGCAACAGCCGTTCTAAGTATCTCGAAATATGTACGAAATCTACAAAGAATTAAGGAGTCTCATAGTGATACTGAAAATAATTATTTTGTTTGATTACAATTTTGTTGACTATAAATTAATTTTTTTTGTATTGCATTATATGTGGGCCACTTTTCACCACGCTTATGCCTAAGACATCCTTTTGCATATCTTTGTAATTTTTATTGCTCTCAATAAACGAATTTAAACTTCCTATAAAGGAGCTGACTGCTTTGTAGCAGAGACCCCTACCATACCTGTTACACACGCAGATGTAACTACTGTTTCTGTATGAAATTGTAAAAATTTGCCAGAACAAACGTGGGGCATCATTTCCCATTTTCGTCCATAGTAGGAGGAGCGAAGAGTGCATTTGGAGTCTGTTTTCGAAGTTTTAATTAAGAAATTCGTTTGCCATGTATTTGAGTTTAAGGAAAAAAATTTAATAAGTTCGTAGGTATTGACAGCGGTTGCTCATCAAAGGATGGCATTTTGTGTGTTTTGTACCGTGTGGTGTGCTCCGACTTTTCGGACGGAACGAACAAAAAATGCGACCATAAATTACAGCTCAACGTGAATACTTTCGTACAGAACAAGCAACCAGTTCCGATGAAACGTGTTAGCGGAAGAGAAGTTTAGATTAGTTACAAGAAACGGTGGGCCGGGTAGCTTAGTCAGTATAGCGACTGGCTACGGGCTGGACGGTCCGGGGATCGAATACAGAAGGGGGCGAGATTTTCCGCTCCTGTCCAGACCAGCCCTGGGGCCCACCCAGCCTCCTGTACAAAGGGTACCGGGTCTTTCCCGGGGGTAAAGAGCGGCCGGGGCGTGACTCTGACCCCTCACACCCTTCTAGTGCCGTTGTCAAGAAAGAGTAGAGCTATACGTACCTCTACTCCCCCTATGGGCCGTACGGCCTGTACAGAGCCTCGGTGCCTGTACAAGGGTGCACTTTTTTATTTTATAAGAAACAATGACAGAAACTACCGAAGTGGTTATGTAAATACGAGTATGTGATTGTTTTCTTAGAACAACGAGGAAAAGCGTTTTCAGTTTTGTAAATGCTACTGATTACATAAACTCTAGCGACACCTCTTGCTTAATTATGTTTTCATCTATTTTAATAGATGTGACCTGATCGGATACGTGAAAATCTTAACTATAACCACTTTTATGCATTTGTTAGGAATGCTTGAATGGGTAATCGGCCCATTGCAAGTCACGATACGTAAAGCTAATATGGATAAACTTTTATGTCCTGAGTGCATTCGAAACTAATCCAGTTCCTATAAAAGCCAGAGAATGTGCTCGACTTAAAACACAACAGAAACTTAAAGCACAACTGAAGTTGCAGTCAGCAAGTAAATATTAAAATTACTTAATTCTTGCATTTAGTATTTTTGTTAGTAAGCACAAAAGAAGAATAAGTGAGGAAGTTTTATTTTTAAACCCAGAGTAGAATTTCATGCTCTTTTGTTTCCTTTTAATTCATGCGTACCGTTTTGGCACTGTCGCTGCATCAGGAAAACAAAATCTGACGTTTCTTCCCCACTGTATCTGACAGTGAGTTTTCGTTATCTGGAAGTAGATCTGTCTTCACAGACAGAACGGCAGAAGAAACTTTTCAAATATCTTGCGAATCAGAAGGATCACGCCAGAACTAAGCCCTCTGCCTGGAGTTGCCATCAAACTCCAACTCTGTGGATGAGACGTCAATATTTTGGCGTCTGCTTGTACGAAAATGTTCATAGTTCGTATAATGAGGGCGTGTGCTTTGAAAACGAGATTGCATCTGCGGCAGATATTCGGAGTCGGTGCCGACTTCAGCATCCCAAGTTCCTTTACATTTCTGTCGACAGCAGGTCCACAGCTGCTAATCCGTGTAACGTTGTATGCGTCAAGCAAACTTTGTGACTTAAGAACGTGAGACCATCAGACTTGGGTCGGGGATTTCAGATAAAATGGGTTCAGTAGAAGGAAAGTAGAGGGTATTCACAGAGACACGTCTATTTTTTTCGTCATATGGGTCTTATTTACCGAACTGTTAATGTATTTGACAATGTTTTGTGTGTTTCACAGGCCACAGAGCGACTGGAAATTTACATAGCTTAATGCGGACACACGTTCATTGGCGTCGAGAATTTGAAGTTACAATTATAGGAAATGCTGAATTATTTGATCACTCTTATGGGTTTGTTTGCTTGTTTTTAGTACAACAGACCCCAGTGGGCTATGGCCTTCTCATTCACGAGGTTTCTAGATCACACACAATGGCGCACCACAGTCGGTAGGACTCCTCTGGACGAGTGATCAGCTCGTCGCAGAGACCTCTACATGAAAACACACAACACTCACAACAGACAGACATCCATTCCCCCAGGTGGGATTCGAACCCACAATCTCAGCAGACGAGTGGCCGTAGACCTACGCCTTAGACCGCGCGGCAACTGGGACCGGGTTTAAGGCAGAGTTACGTCACTTAAAATTACTTGTTGTAGTGAGTTAATTGCCATGATTTATTCAGGAATGAGGCAGAGCAGAACCTCGTAGGTTATATAAAGCCGTGTTGATTTCAGGAGATGGTTATGAAACAAGGTTCCTAATCATCACCGCGGGAATTTTGTTGACACTGTTTTGACAACTTGCAGAAAACGGCTTGTGAAAATGTTTTGTGTTTTGTAACATATTAAATTTCCATATTTTTGAATTTCACTTATAAAACTGGAAAGTGAGTTAAAAATTGCGGTTCTTAAAATTTGTGTAACATGTAAAACATACATGTCGATAATCTGCTGTGTGCTGTTTCATTTGGGGAAAGAAACATATCGACGGATTACTTACAAGCTTAACTGAAATTCAGTTTCTTCTCTATTCTCAAGAAAACAGTTTAGACATCCACAGTACGCACCCTCTCAGACTGTTCAGTGAGATGCGTCCAGGCGACTTGTGCTCGTGCGGTATGTATTGCTTTCGCAGTGCCTTTGGATACCCAAACTGCGATGCGCCTCTTCGAGCCTCTCTTTAAAGCATGTTGCTACGGTGTCAAACCACCCGCATCGTTTGATCGCCCAGCTAGCGCTCGTGGAACCTTCCACATTTACGGGGACATGTAAGTCGAAGAACGACCAATATGAATGCACATTACATGCCGTTAGACTCAGCTGCCTTCCATCATATCTTGGGTTCATATTCCCATTTGTGAAGTAAATTATTCTACCCGTAAGTAGCTAACAAACAAAGAAACGAACAAACAAACAAACAATAAATCAATCAAACAAAAAACAAACAAACAAAACAACTAATTCATTCCGTGACATAATTGAATCCTTCCAGCTTATCCTCAACTAGTCAAAAATTTCCTCACATATTATGGGCTCAGGGGTCATTTCCGTATAGACAAGGGCCCACCACGTCACCCTAGAATGAGGCAGATGAATCCAGAAATTGTTCAGACGGGGATTTATGTTGATGTTTCTTTTTAATATTGGATTTTCAGGTATCTTTGTTCTGATCGTCTTAACTCCACTCCTTCTGGACTTCACCCTGTTGCTACTTGCTGTAGTTTCGTATAAAACTAAATGACATTGAGAGAAGAGGGCGATATTGTTCACACGTTACAGTTTCCATGTTTGTCTGTATGTTCCCTATTTTTCACTTTAATTGAGCAGGAAGGAAGTACATTCCCTTAGCAGATAAGATGAAGTAAATTATGTAGGGATATGCTGCATTGTGGTGTACGAGAAAGCCGGTTTCTCTACTTGTCCTGTAAAGGTATATTCGTTTTGTAACTACGAGGAAATCAAAACCATTTTGATAGAGTGTTAGGTAAATGATTTTTCGAATTTCCTTTTCTTTGATGGATTGCAAGAAAGAATGTTTGCCTGCGTTTGCAGTGCGGGTCTGGTAGTTGAGTTGATAAGACAGGATCGGAAAGGCGTCTGTTTGGAAATGTATTGACATGACGTATAAAGTTGGTTAGGTGGACGACTTATGGTAATGGGTTTGTAAGGAGTGATACTGGTTGACTGATGGGTCGTCGTCCTGGTCTGGGGACCGGATGGCTTGGAGTCACCTTACGCCACATTTTGTATCGACCGCATATTGCGGCGAGGGGTGTTAGAAGTTCTCAATGAGAAGAATTCAGCAGCCAAGTCCAGAAAACATTATCGGTAATACGGATGTATTATTGCTAGGTTTTACTGGAAACAGATTTAGTAGATGGGACCTGAATGAACATGGAGGTAATTACGTGGAGCCGAGCTCGTGAGTTGCGAAGTGAACAAAGCAGTCGTTGCTTTCTGAAACAGGCCGTGTTAGAAGATTTGGAGAGCAAATGGAATTTTGTTTGAGAGATATGTATGGAATATTTGAATTTATGTCCCAAGGTATCTACTTTTTATAAGTCGCGATCAGTGAAGTTGAAATATTTTTGTAATTTATGTTTTTATAATTCTGGTGCCTATTGTATTTGGATAAGAAATTTAATATTTTTATTTTATTGCTACACCGTGCATGTTGTCGAGTTACTCAATTATTACACCAACCACTGCACATATATAAAATTTATAAAATTTACACATTAAAACATTTAAAACGTTCCGACATGTTTCGGTCCTAAGACCATCATCAGGGAGCTATATATTCCTTGCTAAAGTCACACTATAAATAGTCACAGATTAATTTCGTTGTACAAGTTGGGTGTAACTTTAGTAAGGAATATATAGATCCTTGATGATGGTCTTAGGACCGAAACATGTCGGAGCGTTTTAAATGTTTTAAAATGTAAATTTTATAAATTTTATGTATGTGCAGTGGTTAGTGTAATAATTGAGTAAGAAATTTAAATTCGAAAATTTTACGACCTTTCATTGAGTCGCGGCACATGCCTTTTGTACGGTTGCTATGTGTAATGGAGCCAAAATTTAGTACCGAATGTTGCAGAATTTTGGTAAAAGTATTATTTATGTCTCGGTCGTTTTTTTTTTAAATTTCGAAATCGTAGAACGTGCTTCAGATGTATGAGGCCAAATTTTGATCTCCGAGCGATAAATTTGAAGATCAGTTTTTCCCAACAGAGAATTTTTGCCAGAAGTTCCGACATTTCATTACTGTTAATTAAACACGTTTAACATTCTCCATAATTTTTACGGATTAGGTCTTCAGAATTAATCCGATTAAGATATAAAAATGAAACTGTGAATACTTTCTTGTTTGTAGAAGGAACTATGTTGGTATTGGTACTCAGTGAATCGCGAGTTTTCTGCTACCTACACTTAGCACGGAAAATAATTATCTTTGTATTAATTTCTAAGAGAATTAGATTATGACCCAGTTCTTGTATTTTCTAATTAAATAACCACGATTCTTCTATGGAACTTAATTGAATTCCTCTTGTTGCTGCGTAAGATTATTTGAAGTAAGAATATTTGAAGTGCTAGTTAATAGGAACAAAAGTAAATATAATAGTCACAAATTTTATTATTCGCATTAGCTACATACAAGTTTCAGTTTCGTCCGACTCACCTTTGCTGCAAGTTCTGCGCTTTTGATTGATAAAGGGAGATGAGGGAGTGAAAAATAATTACCAAGTTAATGAAGTTATTTTAATTGGACTTCATGAAAGAAAGAACGTCAGAATTCCGGACTGGTATAGAGAAAGTATTTTATGTGTCTTGTTATCCACATTTTCGGGCTTTGCTATAGAAACTTTATCGATTATTTGATGTTTGTGTGACCTTGTATCATTGATACAATAATATAAACAGACAAATAGATGCAACAATAACAAATTTTATTGAT
>Ga0136643_10016147_pt1 | contig 11219 bp, 7 predicted proteins | sample TergutLab28metaG_FD_96883 | JGI IMG/M metagenome (GOLD analysis project Ga0136643, IMG submission 96883) | Labiotermes labralis P1 segment gut microbial communities from Petit-Saut dam, French Guiana - Lab288 P1 (version 3) (version 3) | ecosystem: Host-associated > Arthropoda: Insects >... | reverse complement strand
TTTTTTTTTTTTATTTTTTTTTTTTTTTTTTTTTTTTTTTTAATGTTTCTGAATAAAAAGATTTGTTTTTTTTTTTTTTTTTTTTTTTTACCAATCACACAACGTATTTTATGAGACTCAGTCAGTTCTCACATCCTTTCACTTCCATTGCATGTACTCATGGCATTATTTACTCAACCCTTACTCCAAATTTGTAAACAGAAACCCAAAATGGTGTAGGGACCAAATTTTGCATCTTAAATGCAGGAAAAACCAATAAACATTAAATAAAGAAAAAGTGTACATTACTTTTATGGCATTTTGGCTGGATCACAAAAGATGAGCCTAGAGTGTGAGAAAATCTTGAAATGAGATGTATTACATCAGGGTTCTACCATATTTTGGCCAGGCAGGTTGACAGAGTAGCAACTGGCCTGACTGTTCTGTAGGTAGCCATTTTGAGTCTCAACTGAGTGCCAGCTATTTTTATTGAAGAGTTTAATGTTCATTGTACCCAACAATAGTCTTCCTTTTACATGCTTTCTGTTTTTTCTCCATGCATAATGATCCCATATATCATTTAACACTCCAGGGCTTTTCAGTAAGAAGTGAAGGATCTGAGTACAAAAGTTCCACATATTCATCCTAGTAGCACTGATGGTTTGTCCAGGGTGTCCATCTGGACAACAAACCCATGTGTAGAATCTACACACCACTCATGGCTGCGTTGCTGCATAGAGACTGATGACACCACGTCTCTGCAGTTCTCAGTTTTGTGAGTCCTTTTTCAGTATGTCACTGTCTGCAGTACAGCAAATTACACCAGTTGCTACACATTGAATGTTAACAGCCTCCACTCAGCCATACACAGTCATGTGTTGAAAAAGACTCTTTATATATGTTAATATTCACAAATTTCATTTATCCCGATTTAAGTAGCACACTTCCCTGGTATGGTTGTCATTTAAATGATGATGTTGGCAGTATCTGGGGCTGTATAATATTGAATGATTGGATAATCAATGTGTGGCAAATTGGAAAGGATCTGGAATGAAATGTTCATGGGTGAAAGGACTGAAGAAACCCATAAAAATTCTTGTCAGGATGGCTGGTGTGTCAGCCCAAATTCGAACTAGGCACCTCCCAATAAAAGTCTAAAGTATTACGACTGTACCAGCTTGCTCATTATTTCACTGCTTTATCTGACTAGTCATGATCTGTTAAGTTGCTTAATGGTAACACATTTTAGCAGCCTGAATTCGAATACAGAATGTGATGCATTATTCATATGAGAGTTTAAATAATTGTTTCATATTGTTGGGAGATGATGCAAGTGGGGGATATTACCTACATAACAAATTTCATGATTTATGCTGATCGTCTGTGGTCCAGAATGTGAGAGAGGATAGTGGCAGAAGAGATACAATAGAGAATTAGAAGAGCTTGATAATGAACCAAATATGGTTAATGTAATAAAATCCAGTGGACTAAGGTGGGCGGGTCATGTTGTACAAATGGATGAAAACGAATTACCTAAAAAAATATTGTGGACGAACCCCTTGGAGGTCATCGCGGACATAGCCGACCGAAATCAAATTGGATTGACAGGGTAGAGGAAGACGCAAGGAACTGGGTTCTGGAAATTGGCTGGCAGATGCCCAGGATAGAGATTGCTGGTGACATTTGCTTGAGAAGGCCAAGGCCTACCCAGGGCTCTAGAGCCAATGATGATGAAGATGATACTGATCAGCTGGTATTGTCAAACATTTGAGGGTTGGATGTGCACATAGCTTGGATGGCAATAGCAGATGCATACAGAATTTTGATGGAAAATTTTCCATAAAACTGCCAGTTGCATACCTGAGAAGGAGCTGGATAATAAACTAGAGTGCAGGGAAACAGGCTGTGAAAATGTGAAGTGGATTGAGGAGCTGAAGATCATACTGTAACAAAACCATAGAGAAAAAAAGTCCCCTGTTCAAATTAACCTATGACATACAGTTCCATCATGCAGGCACATGACACCCTACCACCGACCCCACTCCTGAACACTCCTCTTCCCATGCTCTGCCTAAGTTCTGAGCAGTGCACCACACAGACCACACGTCACCTCTACTCTGGTATGTACCTTATCAACTACCATTTCGCTGTTCTTAGCATTCCTTTATTCAGTATTTAATAATGTGTTACAATAGTTTTATATATATAAACACACATAAACAGATATGTGTCGCTTTACAATGGGGATACATTCTGACAAATGCATTGTTAGGTGATTTCATGTCGTTATGCAAATGTGTACTTACACAAACCTAGATAGTACAGTATAGCCTACTAAACACCTAGGCTATATGGTATAGCCTATTGCTTCTAGGCTACAAACTCATACAGCATGCTACTGTATTGAATACTGTAGGCAATTGTAACACAATGGGAAGTATTGTAATATTATATTATAATTGTATTATAGTTTTATGGGACTGCCGTCATATATGGCATCCATTGTTGACTAAAATGCCGTTACGCGGTGCATACCTGTATATATATAATTTTTTTTACAGGATTAGAACTCGCCATATAACTGCTGTACACGTCACTCCACAAACTCACCACATAACTGCTGCACATGTCACTCCACAAACTCACCATATAACTGCTGCACACCTCACTCCACAAACTCACCATATAACTGCTGCACATGTCACTTCACAAACTCACCATATAACTGCTGCACACGTCACTCCACAAACTCACCATATAACTGCTGTACTCGTCACTCCACAAACTCACCATATAACTGCTGTACATGTCATTCCACAAACTCACTATATAACTGCTGTACACGTCACTCCACAAAATAACCATATAACTGCTGCACATGTCACTCCACAAAATCACCATATAACTGCTGCACACCTCACTCCACAAACTCACCATATAACTGCTGCACATGTCACTCCACAAACTCACCATATAACTCCTGCACACGTCACTCCATAAACTCACCATATAACTGCTGTACACGTCACTCCACAAACACTAAATAATTTTACCTTCCACTATTTTATAATTATCCATTCTTATCCTATATTATTTTTACATTATTACTCAAAAGTAAAATTTTAACCAAAATTATATATATTTAGTGTTATGGAGTGATTGTGACCTTTTTAACTACAATTGTGTTCTTGTATCAGAAACATCACCCTGAAGATGGCCTGATTAATGGCCAAAACGTGTTGGTGAAAATATTGGTAAATAACAGTACATCACAAAAGAGGGCCCAGTAGCTCAGTTGGTTTAGTGACTGATTACGGGCTGTGCGGTCCAGGTATCTAATCCTGGTGGGGACAAGATTTTCCACCCATCCAGACCGGCCTTGGGGCCCACCCAGCCTCCTGTAAAATGGGTACCGGGTCATTCCCGGGGGTAAAGTGCGGTTGGGGCGTGGTGCCGACCACTCACCCCCTTCTAGTGCTGCAGTCATGGAAGAGTAAAGCTATACCTTTACCCACCTTGGGGCCACACCAGGCCTGTACCAGGATCGCTTTACCTTCTAGTACATCATAAAATTAAAGTGCATTTGTTGGTCATTTATACATTTTATAGATCTTATTAATGCACAGAATATGGAACATACTAAAATAGTTAGTTGTAATAACTTTACTTCCATTGACAAAAGGTTCTGAACTGAAATGGAGTGTCCCTGATATTTAATCTGCTCTCATTTCCTACATGATTTTAAATGTGACTTATTGCTGCAATTCATAGATGTTTGGAATGCTGCTTGTTTTAGGTCGTAAGCAACCTGTTGTAGTGGTCGGTAACAAAGTGGATTTGCTGCCACCAGATAGCCGTGGCTATCTACATCATATTCAGAAATGCTTAGCTGAAAGTCTTACTCACAGTGGTATACCATCTTCAAATATCAAGCATGTTGCATTGCTTAGTGCCAAGACAGGATATGGAGTAGAAGAACTGATCACCAAGTTGCATAACTTGTGGGAATACCGAGGTAATTGGAGCTGACATTTCTTAAACTCCTATGGTATGATGACTGCACCCACAGAACTGACATATTTTATTTTGATAGATAATGTCATTTTAATTGTCGTTAACCTTTTGACGCCTAATGTCAACTATAGTGGTCGTACCGCACCGCTAACCTCTAAAGTTGTATTTTATATATTTATTCAACAAAATAGGTACTGAATATTTTAAACATGGTATATACTCTCCGTTTCTTTCTCTTCAAAATGCAGTTTGTTTCATAATTCTAACTTATTTGGTTCCTGTATTATTCACATTTTATATACAGGTGTGCTAAAATTTAAAAAAAATTCTGGCGCCAAAAGGTTGTTCTAAAGTACAATCTGAAAAGATGAAGGTCTATTGTTGTGGAACTTGGTGTTACAAACAGCATTGTTATGCTTGGCTTGCAGTTTCATAATTCATGTTGACATATGAACTGCAATATGGAAGGATTCAGAATTCCTTACCAGGCTCAAAACTTATTACTTTTTTTACATAAAAGAATATGAAGTTGTTGTCAGGAGAGTATCGCTGTGAAAGTAATAATTACTGTGTATGTTGCAGGTGATGTGTACCTACTTGGATGTACCAATGTGGGGAAATCGACCCTGTTTAATGCACTTTTGCAATCAGACTACTGTAAAGTTAAGGCAGTGGATCTCATACAAAGAGCCACCACATCACCCTGGCCAGGCACAACCATCAATCTCCTGAAGGTAAGTCTTATTACAATATTCTACCTTGTTTCTTGCCTTAGTTAAGGTTAATTCATCATCTTCCTAGGCTGTTTAACATGAAATGACAGTTTATGTTAATAATGAATTAGGTACATTGTGGAAAGGAGTGGTCCTGACCTGTTTTATAGGTTCATTGCCAGCATTAACCTGAAAGGACTGAAAAACTATAGAAGTCCTGACTATGTAGGAGTCTGTTTTGAGGACAGATTCAGAGCTAGTGCCTACTAAAAATAGAACAACAGTTAATAGGTAGTGTAATTACAGTCAGTAACACAACAATGTATATCTAATTGATGTTTATTAGAAAATGATAAAAACTACATGTTTCGGCCAACATTGGCCATCATCAGATGTTTCATCCGAAAGATTTGTACGCTGTAAGAGTGTTTATACAAAGCATTCTAACTTTTAAGATTTTTCAGTTTTTCACCACCACTGGATGAATGTAAATGTCTGTAGTGCTCGTGCTAGCAGAACATATGCACAGTACCTCACAGAATAACATCAATCCAAATGCTACAGCTGTGTTTGTATGCAAGAGTAAAAGTTACATGGAAATTATGATAGTGCGTAAGTTGAATGGTGTAGCCTCTGCAACAGGAGAGCTACACTCTTTTTGTACTCTCGTCTTGAATAAGCTGTGCATTCCAGATTTTGATGGTGTCCTTTCTAAAGAGAAGTATGCTAGGTAGTTGAAAAAATGTAGTATTTTTCAGCACCTAAAAACTTTACAGAGCCTTAGAAGTGACTTCTGTTGGCAGTTTCATACTTATCGTTACATTCTTTGTCATACAGTTTCCTGTTATGCGACCATCTGGCTGGCGTTTGGCTGAGCGGACTAAACGTCTCATATCACAGAGGCAGCAGGTAGAGGCAGAACGAAGGCTACAGTACATCCATAGTAAAGAGGATCCATCAAGAAATACTCCATCTCTCATCGGTAAGGCTGCAGTTGTAGCTGTCCATGTGTTCAAGTGCAATGCATTGAAGGTGTATTAAGACCATTCAAATTCTCAGCACTACAAGAAAGTATGTAACCATTTTTATATTTTTGCCATTAAACTCTGACTTAGGGGTCAAAATAGCCATATTATAGGTGGCAGATTGGATAACAGAGCAAATATTAATGGTGAAGATAGAAATCCCAATGCTCATGCCAGCAGCTGAACTCGGGCTGTCTGTTCTTTGTGGACTGAGCTGCTGTCACAGCTCCTGCAGTTTTACTACATCCTTGGACCTATATACTTGCATATGTGAAGTCAGCATCATAGCATCGTAAGGTTTGTGTGTAATTTGTATAATGAACAAAAATTACACAATTGTTCAACAATTTATTATACTGCTCTTTATTGTTGATCAATTGTGCAGTTGTTGGTTCATTATACAAATAACAAAGATGCACAGTACAAAAAAATAGTTTGTGTGTAATGTATAATGTCTACATTTGTAAGAAACTGGCAGTGAGTGTTGTAATTGCACATGAATCCTGATTATCTGTGTGTGTGTGTACGTATATATATATATATATATATATAGTTGGCGCCCTGTTCTGGTTCAGGGGAAACATATAAGAGAGTAGAAAATTAATTCTATTTATGAAATAAATGCTGGTCAAACAACTAGATTCATATATTCTATTAGCACTAAAATACAAGGTTCAATCTTGTATATTAACACTTCACAGTAATAATATCACGTATGTGTCATCAATCTTATAAATGATGCGTGCTACCAAGTGCTTAATTTATCACTGTTCACTACAGCCCCTTTCGTTGCACAAGGTATGCCCTTGTGGCTTGGCGTTAAGCTGAACTGATAAATTACACTGACGATATTGACACCACAATTCCTGATAATAATTTCATGCGGAGTTGGTGGTCAACACTTTGGTTCGGACACAAACTACAGACTGAATTACCCTTATGGTAAACTACTAGAACAACATACAGTATAAAGATCCATTAACACTAGCGTTGTAAGAAGGCACAACGAACAGTGTTCACAGAAAAGTAACTCTAATGTATTCCATGGCTGTATTTTTTGTGCTACTAAAGACTCCATGGGTCACTCAGTAAAGTGTGGATGGTCACGGGATACTCACAAATGGCCTACACGAAATGTCTCTGAGCATCTGTGAGCTTCGCTGAAATTATCTGGATTTATTCAAGGGCGTAACTGCGGACATATCTGTAGTGGAAAGTGGCTGTGGTTCTGTATGATAAAATTCCTATGATACTGAACAATAGAAAACCCTAAGAATGCATTTTGTTGGTATTGTTGCTTCTGGTCTGGTATCAGGGAGTTATTGCAGTGTGAGTGACATTGACGCTTTGAAGACTAGCAAGTGTACATTATATTCATTTCGCACCTCACAAAGAACACCCAGTGCTTGGAGTAAAAACCACAGTCTGCTAACGCAGTACGTGTGAGTGGCTACTTATTGTGAGATAGCGAATAATTAAATTACATGAATAAAGTGTGGAGTTTACGGTGTTATACCTGATGGTGCCTGCAGTACCAACAGGGATATAAAATATTTTTTACTGTAAATTATTTTATAGGCTGACTTAGAGTATTCATATTTTATTTTACATAATGCTCAAAGGGTCAGTCACACCCACTTTATGATCAGGAAAGTTCTCCCATTTTATGCTGTTTGTGAGGTAATGTGTTTAAATGTTGAGTATCATATTATGCGATTCTAATGGAAAACAAACAAAAATGTTATGGGAATTTGTTTTTGATATTAAGTGTGGTGGAATGTATGGTAACCCGTAGTGTTGTAACATGGTACCATCAGCAGTGTTCACAGGAGCATAACACGAATATATTCCATTCTTGTACATTTTATGCTACTGTGGATTCCACGGGCCCCAAAGAAAAGTGTGGAGGCTCATAGGATACTCACAAATAAACTACACTTGTCACTGAGCAGCTGTGAGCTTCGTACAAATGATGACAGTCATATCTGTAGAGGAATGTGACCACTGTTCCTTCCGATAAAGTTTTTATAAAATTGAGCAATCAAAAATCTGAACATTGCGTTGTGATGGCATTGTTGAGAATGGTCTGGTATCAGAGAGTTATTACAATGTAGCATGTTGTGCGTGATGTCGAACCAACGATGACATTGATTTCTTACCTTACAGAGAACACAATGTGCTGCGATTACAAAGCACATCATAAGCAATGTTAGACACATTTTTCTTTGGGGGAATGTATTCAATGCCAAACTTGGAGGAGGGAATAATAAAAATTGTGGTTTAAAGGTACTGGCAAATTAAGAAATAGCAAAAGCTTCAGTTTTTGTTAAAATATATCTCTACCATACATATTAATTTTATTTTTCGTGAAATTTGGCAGGCCCTATAAGGCAATCCAGTAGGGTTCTGTTTGGAGAAATGGTTTATGATCCATATGAATCGTACAACACAATGTACGTAGCTAAAGAAAAGTTCACGGAGCGGTATTAGTTGTAATCTGAGGAGGGGTTTCCTGCGCTACTTAATTATGTCTGTTAGGTCGTGAAATGTCTGCAAGGAAGAAGGTCTCTTTACCTACAGAGCAGAGCCCATTCTCTCATGCATCTCTGTGAGGTAAGAATATTCTCTTTTGTCATCACAGTGATAGTGGAATGTGTACCTCCTCAAACATCATAACTGCCGGAATAAGATGGGTTCAAAATAGCAATATTTGTGATGTTTTGAGCTCTAATCCGTGGCGTAGGGGTGGAATGGAGGTATTCGTTGCGTTTAAATTTAAATGAAAGAAGAAGTCACAAAGTGGCTTTACTTGTAATCTGAGGAGGGCACTGCTGCACTACTTAAATACTTGTATGTCTGTTAAGTCACGAAATGTCGGTAAGGAAGAAGGTGAAGTACAATGTACATAGGGCGTACCGAATTTCACCAAAACAGAAGCTTAATAAGGAATGGTGCAGAACGTGTTGCTTGCGGTTCAGATAATCAAGTCGATCAACAACAGTAATTGGCTCACTTGACTTCATTCCTTTGGGGTTCCATCAAACCTCCGATATAATAAATACACAGCGTGTTAGTGAAAAATTCAGAACAATTTCAGAGATTGTGAAAAGAAATGGGTGTTCTTAGATTGATAAAACCATTTAGGGTCGCTTAATGAGTCACATTTATGAGAATCTCTTGGAAACAGAAGTGGAACTGATTCCTAGAATAACATCAGTAAAGTAAGTTGTCTGCAAGATACCTGCTGCACATTCAAGTAATTAGAATTTGTATCAGAGGGAAATTATGAACTTCATTTTACCTCTTCGACTACCCTGAGATCCTAGTACAAATGGACATGCAAAAACCCATTTTCCTAAAAAAAAAAAAGTGTAGCAGGCCGGTATTTTTATTAACGTCTTATTACTTAGGCGTGTCGCCATTTTATGCACGACCCGACATAAAAGTATTTAACACGTACCTCACAGAGAACGCGACGTCACGTGAGCGACGCGACAAGAGTGACATCAATGTTGTAGGCTGTCAGGATGGCTGAATTGTAAGCTTCATTTTACCTTCTTGACAATTCTGAGATCCTAGTACCAATGGACGGGCAAAACCCCAATTTCCTTAAAAAGAAAGTGTAGCAGGCCGGTATTTGTATTAACGCCTTATTACTAAGGCATGTCACCATTTTCTGCACGACAAGACATGTAAGTATTTAATACGTACCTCACAAAGAACGCGACGTCACGTAACGCGGCACTACAAGAGCGTTGCCAATGTAAGTAGCCAATGAGAATTAAATAATTATTTAGCAAATTTGAAACAAATAATTATTTAGTCAATGAGAAGCAAATATTATTTAGCCATTGACAATTAAGTAAATATTAAGATAATAGGAAACAAATAATTATTTAGCCAATGGGAAAAAAAATTATTTAGCCAACCAGCATCAACTAATTACACGGCCAATAAAAATCCCCTAATTATTCAGCCATTGGGCATCACATATTTATTAATCCAATGCGCATCACCTAATTATTCAACCAATGAGAATCTAATAATTATTAGCCAATGAGCATCAGATAAATATTTAGTCAATGCGCATCAGGCAATTATTTCACCTCTGCGCATCAGCTCATTTTTTAGACTGCGCATCACTGAAGTACGATTTGAATGTAATGCGAAGTCCCTCCACGTCGTACTACATCACTTGTTACCTCCTCCATTATCCTAATTCCCTGATAATATAACAGCTTTAACAATTCCAAAATTTGCATTGTTACGGGATTCGAATGTGTCAGTGCTCAGAATTGTTATCAGAAAGAACAGCAAATAATTCCTACTTTAAGGTGGATGAAAATGTCGATATTATTGCAGTTAAGCCTTTCGATGAAGTATGACATTGGTGAGCAGCATTATTTTAGATCAAGTGCGGGTATCATGTGGACCACCTGGAGATAGGAATAATAATAACCATTACAATTACATTAAAACTTTGTAAGCCTTAGCGTAGCCTGTAACCTTGTAACACAAACAAACTGGAAATCCAAGATGGCTACAAGCGTGTGCGTGAGGCGTCCAAAATTCCTATGAACTCTTCACCCCAATATTCGTATTTCCGGTATCCTACAAATTTACCGTTTTAATTATGAAAATAATGTTCCGAAAATTAAAATAATTTTATTGGAACTTTGTGATATATTAGTAAAATTCAAGTTACTGTATTAATTATTTGGGCGCCATGAAACCCTAATACCAAGATAGCTAAAGGCATTTGCACGAGGTGCCAAAATGACCATGAACTCTTCAACCCAATACTCGTATTTCTGGTATTCAACAAATTTACCGCTTTCGTAATAAAAATTATGTTTGGAATATTAAAGTAAATTTAATGGAACTTTGTAAATATTAAAGCATAATATTGTAAATGCGATTACCGTGACAGTTATATTTGCGCCAAGTAACTGTAATTCCAAAATGGCTAAAAGCACGAGGCACTTAAATGGTTATGAAACCTTCAACCCAATATTCGTATTCTGATATCCTACAAATTTACCGCTTTCATTATGAAACTAATTTTCGGAATATTAAAATTACTTTAATGGAACTTAGTAAACGTTCAAGCAAAATATTATAATTCAAATTACCATAACATTTATATGGGTGGCAATTAAATCAAATGTGGCTCTACGTTTTTGCGTATTAATTTACACTGCTGCTCAATATATTAGTTATAATTCTAGTCTCCAACAAACTTGATATGACTATCGAATTTCACATCACGTACATAATAACTTTTGAATGACAGTCGTTTACAATACCAAAAATACATATATATTCTAATTAACACATTGCCGCTGCTAACATTTTCTCATTTAAATCTCTCCCCTCCTATCACCAACGTTGACAGATTAGCCTACAACGCATGGCCATGGACCGTCCGTAAGCGACGCCAACAAACCTAAGAAACAAATACACTAAAAATGATCAGCTACAAGGATGA
>Ga0136643_10016141_pt1 | contig 11221 bp, 6 predicted proteins | sample TergutLab28metaG_FD_96883 | JGI IMG/M metagenome (GOLD analysis project Ga0136643, IMG submission 96883) | Labiotermes labralis P1 segment gut microbial communities from Petit-Saut dam, French Guiana - Lab288 P1 (version 3) (version 3) | ecosystem: Host-associated > Arthropoda: Insects >... | reverse complement strand
CAGAGGCTGTGTAATGTAATTTTGACCTCCTGATGATGAGCACATGTGCTCGAAACATGTAGAGGCATGAAATAAAACTTATTGTGAAACAAATTTTGTACATCAAGTTGGTTAAATACTGAGATGCACGGTCAGCAAAACGTCAAAAATTCACCTAGAGTATGTTTTCCAATTTGCCAAATTCATACATTTTTAAAGGTGAAAATAGAATACTTTGGGGTGAGGTATAATAATAAATTATACAAATTATTTGATGGGGCAGGTATATCAGTTGTTGAGATGAAAAGCTCCACTCGGTTGGGTAGTAAGCTTATACAGAGGAATATACTATACAAGATAATCGGCAGCAGAGAACCTACAGGCAAACCTAAAAGATGGACTGAGGCAGCAGAGGAGGATTCCAAGAAAAAACAGGATGTTCGAAATTGGGAAATAGAGGCGATGGATAGACGGGGGTGGAGAATTTATTCAGTAGGCCAAGGCCCGATATCAGACTGTCGCGCCGTAGAAGAAGAATAAAATTAAAAAGAAGAAGTAGGAAAAGAAGAAGAAAAAGAAGAAATTTGTGTGTCGTACTAATTTATACTGTTCAGAAAGGTACGTTTGGTGTGTGTGCTTGCATGCGTAAGAGAAGTTAACAGGACACAGAAGAAGTTCACCGGCGCAACGTAATCTGTAATTCGTAACGTCCGATGTTATAATAATAAAATGGGTGGGTCATTTGTCATGCGAGGGGAGGTTGAGAAATATTGCAGTTGAGAGATATGGAGGGATGACTCCGTTCAGATGATTATAATTTCCTTTGATTGTTATTACTCGTTTCTGCTATCGTTTTAATTCGATAAGTTGAGTCGATCATTGGAATGCCAATGGTATGTCGATTTGGACCCCACTTCACTAGGAAAAGGAAATTGCTGCGCTGCTCCTCAGTCAGTTTATGCAGCATCAATACGCAAGTTAAATATGGAATTTTAAAGTTATTTACTTGTAAAAGAGTGTTGCCTGCCGTCAGACCATCGAGGTAATTTCTTTTTTTACCGCGGTAAGCTGTTCCACCCCTGGTGGACCAGCACATCTCGCCGGCCGGAAAGGGAAGGGTTGGCAAGCTAACTCGTGCGGAAGTGACCAACTGACCAGCGCCTAGATAGGCCGTGTCTCTTGTCTGCTAGGGAGGTTATCTTATCGCGTGAGACTTGTTTTCAAACTATACACTGCCATGCACGTGCTAGTGATTTAACAGTTTTGCTGCGAGGCACTGTATTATCGCAATGAAATATTTTGTAATCTCGCTGTTGTTAGTAATTTCACCGGGAATCGAAACGCGTACAAGATTACAGGAAGGATGTGCGGGGAACTGACCGGCCATTGGCGGTGTCGAAGGAAATACGGCAGTTTTCAGACAGATCAAACTTCATGCTGAGGTCACTGATCGAATTATATCAGCCAGAGACAAGCAGGTTAATTTAAGTACTAAAAACATACAAAAAGAACTCGTCTTTCTACTACCCAGTAATTCTGGTGGTAGACATGAAAGTGGCAGGAACAAAATGACTGTAAGAAGAAATAAAAGAAGGAGAGAAGGAAGAATTGAAGGAAGGAAGAGTATAAATAAGGAGCAACGAAATGAACAAAGAGACGAAAGGGAAGAACGGATAAAATAAATAAGAACAAGACAGGCAATGTGTATATAAATGTAATAATTGAGGCGCGTTCGCGTTACCATTGTTGGCGTGGAAAAGGAATAAACATTACATATTCTGTGTGTGTGCTGTAGCCTTATTTATGCAGCATGCAAGGCGCATGTTGTCGTCTGTGGTCTGTCTGGCTCTGCCATATTTTGCCATATTATATCATAAATAGAAAAGTTTTCGGGAAACGTTTTTGAACATAAAATGCATGTTTCAATTTTCTCTACAACTTTTACCTGGAACGTTTTTCATTCTAAGAAGCTTTCATCGAGATGTGATTATAAATGTATATTGGTGTTCTTGTAAATTACCCGTTATTCTTGTGAGGTTTTAATGAAATATTTACGAAAAATACGCATACCAAATTTCATAAAAATCCGTTCAGTGGAAGCCCAGATGTTCCGTACGGGCGGGCGGATAGGTGGACGGACAGACAGGCAGGCATAACGGAGCCAATAGTTGCTTTTCGCAGTTTTGCTAACGTGCTTAACAACTGTTTCGGTCTACGATTATTTATGTAATTGACGCCCTGGGGCCCACCCAGTCTCCTGTACAATGGGTACCGGGTCTTTCCGGGGATAAAGTGGCCGGGGCGTCGGGTTGACCACCCACCCCGTTTCGTGCCGAGGTTAAAGAATGAGTAGAGTTATACATTTACTCCCCTCCTCGGCCTTCGCGGCTTGTTCTAGGGTGACCTTTATCTCTACCTATTTTTTATGTAATTGGCAGGGAAGGGATCTGCGTTTATTTCAGTGTGGGCGTGGTAGATTCTGGGTCTGACTCTCTTCATAGAGGGTCTCTTACCTGCACACTGCAGCTCACCTTGTCAATGCGCGCTTCTAAATCTGTATCTTTATTTGGATACGAAATCATGATTTCCACTCTTAAAGAGGCATGTGGTCGTATGAAACTGGGTCCGGCTCTTGCCTAAGCTGTGAAACGCAATAAATTACACTTCTTGAAAGAAAAATGTGTTTTCCGAACCCATTCTGTTTGGCATGTATTAAGATGTTTCTCTATTAATTTATTTCTTTGGTTATACAACAGCTTGTAAGTTGACGAATTTAGCCGTCTTCAGATACACTGTTTATTTGGAGAAGATTTGCGCAGCTCTTTATAAATGTATACAGAACCTTTAAACATGACCATTTGCTTCAAAGTGTTGATATACTGTGCTGTCTGAATAGAACCGAAAACAAACCAAGCACGCCTCCGCACGTGCGCACGCGTCAAAAAGCCTGTTGACGTGGAAGCTTGCTCGAGCGTTCTTTTCTTTCGCTGCTCATACACAATGTAATTTCTGTTGGTACTTCGATTAAAAGTGTAAGAGTGGCTCATTCTGTTCAGACATTCAGTGAAAAAAAGATGTGATAATGCAGTTCAGTTCACGTGTAGCAGCACGTGTATCACGCTGTCGCCACCCTTTTCCATACACGTGATTGAAGGTCCGTTCCATGAATTCAAGACTTCGTTAGTGCGATTACAGCAGTGGAGAATGTTCAGATAAAAGAGAGAAGATTAACAACATACTGCTGGAGAGAACTGCTTAGTTGAAAACTCCGTAATACTGTTTACCATGTATTGTTTAGATCGCCAAATCAAGGACGATGAGGGGAGCAGAATATGTAGCACGCTTGGGAGGGGAAAGAAATGAACACCGAAAAAGAATCAACCCAAAGGGAGGCCGCTTGCGTAATTGCAGCCCTAGATTGTACGGCCATGGCAAAATGGGTCTTAAAGAAGTTCGGTGTGACAAGAGTGGACTAGACATAACTTTTGTGGTTCGGGACGAGGAACGCTGACGTGAAAGGGCCATGCAAATGGCCTTCCGGTTTCCATGAAAGACTTGCTTGGTGACTGTTAGCTTACTTACTGACTTACTGCATGGAACAGAGTCCTTCTTGAGAAGATAATCGGTTGTTAGCTAGTCAAGAAATTCCCTGGATTTTATGGAACCCGAAAGCTCATTGCTGCATGCACAAGTGCCCACCACATGTCCCTATCCTGAGCCAGATCGATCCAGACCATGCCCTCACGTCCCACTTCCTAAAGATCCATCTTAATATTACAAAACAATCTACGCCTATACTGTTAGCGTATGTAGAGGATTTAGATCCCAATATTTATATCTGTTTATTGCGGTAGCACAGTGGTTAAGGTGCTGCGCTACAAATCGGAAGGTCGCTGGTTCGATCCCAGCTGGTGTCATTGGAATTTTTCGTTGACATAAAACCCTTCCGATCGCACTATGGCCCTGGGGTCGACTAGGCCTCAAACAGAAATGAGTACCAGGAGCATTTCCTGGGGGTAATGGCGGCCGGTGCGTAAGGCTGACAATCTTATCAACATCCTGTACCGTTGTCACGAGATCTGGGAGCCTTAACTTCCTGCAACCCTCTGGGCCTATCCAGGCCTGTAATGGGACTGCTTTACCTTTTTTCATTGCTGTTACACATTTTAAAAATATTTCCTTGGTTGGTGTATGGTGCATAACGTTGCGTTACTAACGGTACTGTTTGTGCTTTCATGTGTATAATAAGCCTACTAGAGTTCAAGAAAGAAACAATTTCCCTAAATCCAGAACTGTTTCGTAATTCTTCAGTAAGTCCTCTCCTCGTTGTCTTCAACGTGTCCTTTCGCTCTGCTCTCTTCGTTTCTCGTTTTCCTCTCCAGTTCCTCTGCTTATTCCGGAAGCCTCGTTCCCCGTCTTCTGCATGACAATGTGACTCTTCCGTACGGTTGGTTGTTCACATACAAATTCAAATTCGGAGCTAAAACTCGAGCGACAGAACATAGGTTATTAATGGCATTATTACTAAGAGCCGAGCGGTGGCTGAGTGTAAGGAACTCTCTGAGTTATTAGGTTCCGTCTAGGCAAAGTGCGATGGAATTCGGGCGCTTAATGTCGCCTGCCATAGTACACCGAGTTTAATTAAAATATTGTTTCGCGATTTATTACACAAGCAATTACAGAAGCTGTAACAGTATAACCCAGATAAATTGATCTTGGGTTAGATTAGTGTTTCTCAAGCCGTGTGCCGAATCACTCTCTCATGCTACGATATACCGAATTCAAGTGCTGTTGTACGCATTTAGTTCTTTAAAGCTCGGTGGTTACTATATGTACCACCTACTTTTATACTTAATAATTTTGTATTTTACCCACACAGTTTGTGTTTTTCAGGTGTTCCCTATAAAATTGCGGAGAATTTTTTTTTTTTGGTGCGGTACGACCTGGATTTTCGTGTATTACTTGCTTTGATGTCGGATTTCATCGAACGTGCCATGGCTCAGGCGGTTATTCGCCGCGAAGGCCTGGGTTCTATCCCAGGTCATTCCTTGGGTGTTTTGTGGTGGACAGTGTGGCACTGCGACAGGTTTTTCTCCAGATACTTCGGTTTTCCCCTGTCACTATCATTCCACCAATGCTCCATACTCATCTCCACCTACGTTTTGCACTTACCAAGAAGCCTAGGAACCTTCCAAATAGCAAGGCTGTTTCGGATGTCGGGAACATGGAACAGAAAATTAGTTACATTTGCTGCTTTTGTCTCGTCGTTTGCCTTTTTTTTTTTGTTTTTTTTTGCTTAAATTATTGCAACATCGATTCTTTGCATATTTGGTTGTTAATTATAGCCCTTAATAGCCATTTCTAATCTTACTAACGCATTTGTCATTACGATTACTTACTGCACCTTTATTATATTTGGCCAGCTTTTTTGATAGCGGAATCTGAACGTCCGGCACTACTAATACTCAGGCCTGCCACCGGCTTCGATTTCGAGGCAGTTAGTCCACCTTCCATCCTCATACCTCTGTACATAAGATCGTCGTAAGTTTGTCTTTCCATTTACTTTTTCTTCCAAGAGGTTATTTACAGGATCTTTCTCCATTAAAATTCTTTACTTATTTTGTGTCTCCCTCGTTGCCCATTCCCTGGTATAGCTGAGTTTGCTAGATTCAGATCTGAAGAATTGCTGAGCTAAGGCTAGGAGCGAGTCACTTGTACAGAAGTAGCGACAGCGGATTGGCGGACAAATCGAGACAAATTCCCTCCCCTTGACTCCTCACATACAGAGTAGCCCCGCCCGCCAGCTCCGCTAGGTTCATCACAAGCCAAAAACTAACAAATTACACATATTCCCTTAGATGTTTATGCTCTATTAATGGATATGTTAGACCTGGATAACACGTAACGTGATTAGGCAGATCTCAGTTGTGGAGTATAGTATAAACTGGCTGTGTACCGGTACTTCATCCTACTTAGGTCCCAGTATTTTCTTATGAACTGCGTTTTCAGGCACTCGTAACCTGGAGACCTTCAAAACGAGAGTCCACGTTCCATAAGAATACTGTTTATTGTGTGCTGGCCTTCAGTAATGTGGAAAGTAAACGAGATTATACGGTGAGTAGAGAGAAGAAAATCGTAAGCAAATTTTTGTTTGGAGAATATGAATGGAAGAGACTGCTTCGTGAGAAATGGGCGTTGATGTGAGGATAATACTGATGTTGGCTAAAATAAATGTGGTACGGGGTGTGGATTGGTTTCATCTGGCTCAGGATATAATATAAGACCGCACGCGGATCAGTGAAGTTTTCGTGTGAACATCGTAATGAACATTCTGATTTCATAAATGGCAGGGATTTTCATTAGCAGCCGACCGAATATTAGTTTGTCAAGTCTTCTCTATGGACTAAATTAATCTTTAATTGCATTTAAGTGAAAATGATTTAGTTCGCGACTGTACGTATTGCAATAGAACATCTTCATTATTCGGTTTGCATTTTAACAGGAGCAAGTAGTGCATATAACTGTATAATATTAAAACCCAGATTTTCATAGGTTTTATGGTTATGAGTGGAGGGGTTGGGGGTGGGGCGGGTGGTACGAAGAGGCAGCACGTAATAACTCGGCTTCCTCTTCCTTCTAGTCATGCACGAGTTGGTGTAACTTTTGCTGTGTTATTCTGCAGCCTAAAGTACGCCGTGCTACTTTATTCTCCCATAAAACAACAAGAGTTTGGTGTCTGAAGTGGAATCACAGTTAAATGGGGTGTACGATTACGCCACACAAAATTCGTGTTTTGGTTGGTGTTTTATGTTGATTCTAGTTGTGTCCAAAAAACAGTGCAACAAACACGCTGAGTTTCGTCAGCACCTTCGTGGTCTATACAGCAACGATACCCGTACGCCTTGCCCTTTTTTTACGGCTTTTTGCTTTAACTTCCCTTGCCGATATTCACCACTTCTTAATTTACGCCCCCTCATTTTCGGTTTAACGTCAGTTGACTGGATGCGCTGTATTAATGCTAACCACAACCCATTCCATTATTGTGTATTATGTAATATGTTTAATGAACGCCATATTTTTCAAGAACACAAGTAGGGCGTAAAATGAGAGCTTGGTGTACAGTATTTGATTTAATGTAGGCTCACACTATTCAGGTTAAAATTTCTGTACTTAAAAACTCTGGGTTTGGATCATTGTCTTCCTGCAGAAGCTGGTATGCCCACAGCCAGTCAAGAAATTCGTGAATTTCAAGGAGCGTCGTCCCCGATGTGTTTGTTAGAACCTAAGGTAATCATTTTATAAGGATATAGCTGTCGTAACACAACTGTACTATCAGGTGTATATAACTTAACTACATGTTTCGGCCATTGCTGCTTTGGCCATCATCAGGTTGGATACAATTTATCAGAAAAGCTATAATAATTGTGTTATATCTATATAGCTTTTCTGATAAATTGTATCCAACCTGATGATGCGCACAGCAGCATTGGCCGAAACATGTAGTTGATAAGTTATATACACCTGATAATATAGTTGTGTTATGACTGCAGTATCCTTATAGAATTATTACCTTACATTCGTGAATTTTGTGGAATCCAAACGGTCACTCTCCTGTCAACAATAACCCATCACTGTTTCCTTTTGTCAGCCAGATAAATACAATCGATACAAACGCATTGTACTGTACCATCAACATTACTAGTTACCGCTATATGGAGCTGTGTTGCCAGAAGATTGCAAGTTCACAGCGTCCGTATTCAGCAAAACCTTGAATTTAGTGTCGCTGCTGGATATAAAGTGTAAGAGTGGATTAATTGAGTAAGTGTGTGTGTGTGTGTCACCATGAGCAGAGGAGGTGTTTGTGAAATTCTGCCGTTGAATGTTCGAATGTCCTGCGCTGTCTAACTATTTCTGTTCACAAAGCTTAACTTAACGAGCCCAGGCTCAACACGAGTACGTGCAGATAGGAAGGTGGCGAGAAGAGCCAGTTGCGAAGCCGTATCAACTAAATACTATATCGTCCCCGTAAGCCTAACAAGAAAACAGTGGCACTGTACTGTAGGCTGAATATAACACTGCGGCAACTGGTGTGTAATGTGAAGATGTTGACTGTACGTTGTGGTCAGGGGCGTTCGCAAAATTCCGATAAACGACATCTAGCTTCGTCATTTCTATTCGTCGGTCTGTCTGTCCGTCCGCAAGGAACAACACAGTTCCCACTGGACGGGTTTTCTTGGAAGTTTGGTGTTTGAGTACTTCACAGAAGTATGTCGAGAAAATTCAAGTTTCATTAAAATGTGACAAGATTAACGGGTACTTTATATGAAGACAGATGTACATTTTTGGTCATATATGGTTCAGTTCTTCTTTTAACCCTTAACCCGCTAACGTGGAAAATATGGTGAGCTTCTAATAATGCCAGCAGGTGGCAGCTGGGATTTAGCTCGGCGTTTAAAGGGTTAATGAGAAATGTTTGGGACAAAAGTTGCAAAGAAAATCAAAACGTGCATTTTATGTTCAATAACTTTTTTTCGAAAATCTTACTGTTTTTTAAATGAGATATTGTGGAGAAATATTATAGAGCCGGACAGACCACAGATGTCAGTATGGCATGCTTGGTAACTAAGGCTACAAGGAAGGTAAGTCAGTCCCATTACAGGCCCGAGGTGCCCAGAGGGTTCCGGGAAGTTAAGGTTCCCAGATTGCGTGACAATGGCACAGGATGGTGTTAAGGTTGTCAGCCTTACGGACCGGCCGATTTTACCGGATACTCATTTCTGTTAGAAGCTGAAGGATACATCAGTGAAAAATTCCAATGACACCACCACCCGTAATCGAACCAGCGACCTTCCGATTTGTAGCGCAGCACCTTAACCACTGTGCTACCGCGGTCCCCCAGGCTACAAGTACACACTCAAAATACGTAATTCTTATTGCTTCTTCCCTGCAACAATGCTTGAACGAACGGACCTCGTAGGTACGTTGTAAGTACATTGCCTGTTGTGTTACAGTTTTGTTAGGATGTTTGTGTCATAAGTTCATCATTTGTAATAGCATTAAAATTAACACGCTAGACTGTCCGTATGATTATGAAATGTATTACTGTCATTCCCACAATTACTTCATACGTGGTTCCGACATCGACGACGTTAATCCCGACAGAATTTCCGATAAACGCAACTTTTAAATGTGCTGGGTGGTCCTAGACAATCTGTTTTGACCAAGAAAAAGTATTTGTCCTTATGGGGAAATTCCCAGAACGTATGAAGGGACCAGCAAATAACAGTTTAAGGAGGAAGCATTTCGTCTTGAGCTGTTGGACTGTCATCTGGATCTTAATCTCTAGTGTCCAACGCTGCAGGTGGCGATGCACGAGTCCTGAAAGTGACTTGAAGAACTGAAGCAACGCAAGTCTGGCGAGACAAAGACCCCTTCTGTTTATCCAGAATCAACTCATACCATACAAGCACCCTTATAATTCTTTGTTAGGTGATGCCGATCGCTGCTTGTTTGAATCATTGTCTTCAGACACCTTGACGCCAACTTCATTGTCTCCAGGCCCCTCCCTCAGTCAACTTCCAAACCGTCAAGGTCCACTTCTGAGGTTCACGCTCAGGTTCCGGAGCTTCTTTAAGGCGCTTGCTTCCGAATTTCAATAAGATGATTCGAGAGAGAGATCCTGATCCTGGGAGTCCAGCAACTGGAACACACCTTCAGCATCGTTCGCACGAATTTGCGCGTTTGGCTTAAATGTATACTGGGACTGGAAGTAAACCACGTAAGTGCGGAACAGCGTTTAAGTCACGACGACGTAATTCGCCAGATGACTGTATTTGTATTTAAACGTGTAATATTCTACGTGGCAAAAGTAAGTTAGACTTTTCAGGAGCACAATGCTATTTCAAATAACAACGTTAAGAGCTCTATATTCTTGTAGGCGTGCCGCTTATTTCGATATTTGTTCGAAGACTGGAAGAATTTTTTTTTTTGGGGGGGGGGGGTATTTTCGTGCGAAACTGTACAAATATTATCATATATCAGGGTAATGCTGTGTTGCAGGTGAACATAAAACTTAGGGCTGGCACCTTGTACTATAATTCAGTGGCTGAATGCCCACTTTTTGTGTGCGCATCGTGAAGGGCACAATCCGCTGTTCTCAGTCCACTTTTTTTTTCATTCAAAATGTAGCTCACGATTTATCGATAACCCTTCGCTCCTCGCACGATAAACATGCTACGAACTGGTTACAGGTGCTTATGGAAAGGCAAGATGATACTTCTTCTAGTTGTTATGATGGGGATTTAAACTCGTATTTCAGTAAGAAATGTTAATTGTCGATTAACAGATTAAGAGAGGTAATTTCGTGCAGAGAGGTAGGTCGATACGGTTGCTGCTACCTCGAGCACGGCTGTTGATGTGTTTATGAGTTACAGTGTGCTTCGGTAGACAGCAGCATTCTTCTTAAACTGAAGATAATCAGCAATTACTTTTAGTAGTGTCTTGTGTCACATTAATTTATTGGACGGGAATTGCAGGGGAATTTGTTTTTTGCTTGTTTTTACGTTTTTTGATGAATGTAAACTTATACAATGTCACATCATTAGTGATGGGGGAAGAAAATGAGTAGCATGAGTAGCATTGCTCGGGAAGGCCGACGAATTGGGCTGAAATTTAGCGGAGCACAACACTATTAACTGCTAACGATGTTAGTTTATTGTAGTAAAACATGAGTGTTGTACAAGAAGAACAGATCACAATGCTGATTGCAGGCTTCCGCCGTGAAGTAGATGGGAACTGCGCTCTTCTGGGTTATTAACGCAGCGAGTAGTGGTAATTTCTTATAGACGTTTCAGGACGACCTGTCGGTCACATCTTAAAGGGTCAAGAATCATCTCATGAAGATGGGACCGATAGGTCGTCCTGAAACGTCGGTAAGAAATTACCACTACTTGCTGCGTAATACAGTGGTTAAGGTGCTGTGTTACAAAACGGAAGGTCGCTGGTTCATTGGAATTTTTTATTGACGTAATCCTTCCGATCGCAATATGGCCTGGGGTCGACTCAGCCTCTAACAGAAATGAGTACCAGGAGTATTTCCTGGGGGTAAAAAGCGGCCGATGCGTAAGGCTGACAACCTTTCCAACATCCTGGGCCATTGTCACGTAATCTGGGAACTTTAACTTTCTGGAACCCTCTGGGCACCTCGGGCCTGTAATGGGACTGATTTACCTTTTTTTTTTTT
>Ga0136643_10016140_pt1 | contig 11222 bp, 6 predicted proteins | sample TergutLab28metaG_FD_96883 | JGI IMG/M metagenome (GOLD analysis project Ga0136643, IMG submission 96883) | Labiotermes labralis P1 segment gut microbial communities from Petit-Saut dam, French Guiana - Lab288 P1 (version 3) (version 3) | ecosystem: Host-associated > Arthropoda: Insects >... | reverse complement strand
TGGGGAGACCTAGGTGTAGATGGGTGGATAATATTAGGATGGATCTCCAGGAGGTGGGATGTGGGTATATGGACTGGATTGGGCTGGCCCAGGATAGAGACAGGTGGCAGACGCTTGTGCGTGCGGTAATGAACCTTCAGGTTCTATGAAATGCGGGGAATTTCTTGACTAGCAGCAAACCAGTTAGCTTCTCAAGAAGGACTCTGCACCATGCAGTAAGTAAGTTGCTCCTGTGGAGCACTTGTCATCAGCTTTGTAAGCTGACACCCCACAGCATCCACATTTAATATTAGTTAAATTTTAGGCAGTGACAAGACAACTGGCTGGACAACTGAGTATTCACCGTTTGATTTTCAGAAGAGGCGAGAGATGTGTCTCTTCTTCAAAACGTCCAATTCAGCTCTGAGGCGCACCCAGCTTATTAGTCAGTGGGTTCTGGGGAACCTTCCCAGGGGGTTAAGGTGACCAGGGTTTGAAGCTCTAGTGCCAACATTAAGAATGAGTGGAGCTGTATATCTCTTCCTCCATATGCCTTAGTGACATGCACAGGAATTTCATACACTGTTCAAACTTTCAACAGTTTGTTACCTCTAGTATGCCATGTGGCTCAGTTGTCTCACCTCAGTGCTGATGAGATCTTACATCCCAGTTGGAGGGTCTGGGGACTTCTGGCAATAACTGTTCCCTGCTGCACTCTGTCATGTGTCCAGGGTGTATACGTGAAGGCTTTGTTATGCAATTTTGCCAGTCTTAAGGTCAAATTACATTATTAATAAAACAGAAGTACTGAGAGAAGCATGTGTCTGTTTGGGACATGGCACCTGAACATTTTAGGTTCCTTTCAGTGAATGCACCTTGAATATCAACACCCATTAAAATATTAATTAAACTGTAATGAAGAAAGAGAAGAGCAAGATCGCAGTCGGTGTGCACTTGCTGAATATCTGGTACTGGAACTGTCCAACTGAATGGGCTAGGAATACTGACACTGTAAGCCATCATCCAGTGCACTGTGATATGTCACTTGCAAGCAACACGTCCAGCATATGTTAAACTGTACAATTTTTCCCGTGCCACTGCAGTGTGTTTGGCAGCCCACATGTGCCAGAATTTGGTGCGTTAGGCAAATAACTGGCCGTGTTTTTTTGTCATGTGTATAATTTAGTTAATATTGGACAGATCTGCATTGGAGGAAAGTTAGGTTAGGTTTGCTGTGCTCCTGTACAGTTGCTACTTGTTTTACATCAGAAAAATAAAAACAATTTCAAACTTGGGCCTGTTTCTGAACCAACATTCCAGTATGCCCTGATTATGCACCTGAAACTTTTGTGGTAACATCATAAGTAAAAGTAAAGTATAGTTTTCCCCTTACAGGCCCGGTGTGGCCCAGAGGGTGGGTAGAGGTATAGCTCTACTCTTCCATGACCGTGGCACTAGGAGGGGGTGAGTGGTCAGCAGCATGCCCTGGCCGCACTTTACCCCTGGGAAAGACCCGGTACCCATTTTACAGGAGGCTGGGTGGGCCACAAGGCTGGTCTGGACGGGTGGAAAAATCTTGTCCACCCGGGATTCGATCCTGGACCGTCCAGCCCGTAGTCAGTCGCTATACCAACTGAGCTACTCGGCCAACGTCATAAGTGACTGTATTATTTGAATGAGTATGGAGCAATAGTGGAGTGATACTGATAGGAGAAACGTGAGTGCTCAGAGAAAAACCTGCCCCACTGCCACTTGGTCTGATACTAATCCCACATTGACTGGCCTTGGGTTGTACCCAGTTTTCCATAGCAAAAGGCTGGCGACCAAACATCTGAACTGTAGCACAGCCTGTTAACAACATAAGATCTTCATTTAACCTTTGCATTGTGACAGATAGATGTAGAAATCATGCTTTGGCATAACAGTGCGACCATATACAGGGTTCTGTTTCCTGGTCCTTCACCATTGTTCTGTTGGAGAAAAAGTTTTGTTGGCAGCAACTGGTTTTGGACTGACTGAATTTATAATTAAGAGCAGACAGAACTGCTGATTCATGACATTTCATTGTATCATGCTTTACACTTCTACAGAGAGCGATCCAAATGAAGCTAAAAGGAAGCTTTATCAAAACACAGAATGTTCATTTTGTGTACTGCCAATGTTGTGGCTTCGTACAGTTGTGATGTTACATGTGGCCTACAGTTGCAGTTGCAAGGAAACTTAAAGTCTTCAGGCAGTGGTTCAGTGAAAAAGTGTCAACTGACTGCAGATTAAATTGAATTTTCTTTAACCCTGAATTTTTTTGCAGCAGGTACATTATTGCATAATCTACCAAAATATAATGTTTGTATTTTTGCTGGTTTACTGTCCCTAATCCTGTATTGTGCTTTTCTCTTGTGCTTACTAGAAGGCCTTCCTCTATTCCACGAGTAAGAATAAGGTATAATGAATACAGATATTTGTATGTGTTATAATGCTGTAGACTTCTTAATGGGGGGATCCACAATAGAGTTTGGTGATTTAAGTTCATTCACATGTATGTGTGATAGTTTTTGATTACTTTACAGTTCTTAGTTGAAGAATAAAAGACCAACTTGATGTCACTTGCTATTTTATTTCACTTCTTATGTGCTCAACATGTTTCAGACATTAATATAGCCATCATCAGGAGCTTGCGACTATTCTTTCGAATTACCACATTGGTCGTATTGTTCTTGGTTCGATGTGTGTTGGAGTTTCAGTGTGGTTGGGTTGGAGTGGTATCCGTGTTGCAGGCTTCAGCGTGCAACACGTTTACCACTCCAACCCAACCGCTCCACCACACATCGGACCAAGAACAATACGACCAATGTGGTAATTCAACAGAATAGTCGCAATCTCCTGATGATGGATATATTAATGTCCGAAACATGTTGAGCACATAAGAAGTGAAATAAAATAGCAAGTGACTTCAAGTTTGTCTTTTATTCTTCAACTGTCACAATGATGCACGGTCCAATAAACAAAAGATTTACAGTTCTTAGTTTCATCTATATGGACATAGATATTAGGGACTCTTCTGCCAGGGGGGAGGGCTGATTTCGATAGCGACAAACTTAAAAATTGTGCATTTTATTCTCGTCGTCAAGAAATTTAAACAAGATCAAATTGGGAGTATGTTTGTTAACAGAAAGATTAAAGTCTTTTATTTTCATGTCTCCTGTCTGAAAGCACAAAAATTGACATGTTCAGATATATAATTTTGCCTATGTGTAGAGAAGAAAACCAACTAGATGCTACTGAAAATGGTTTAGTGCATATATAATCTGCTCAACACGTTTTGGGCACTTATATGCCCCTCATCAGGAACTCGAGACTATACTTGTGTTATTACCGCATATGGTGTGTAATGCCTTGGTTGCTGGTAGTCAGCGGTTCCTCAGATGAGGGATGTTGTTCGAACAACATCCCTCATCCCAGACGCATAGCCTGCTGCCCTGCACCTGACCGCCGACCACCAGCAACCATATGTGGTAATAACACAAGTATAGTCTCAAGCTCCTGATGAGGAGCATGTAAGTGCCCGATACATGTTGAGCAGATTATAAATGCAATAAACCATTCAGTAGCATCTAGTTGGTTTTCTTCTCTATTCATATACAATTATACATGGACAAACATACATCATATACAATTTTGCCATTGAAAAGTATGAATGTCAAAATTTAGAGTCCCTCACTTACAGTAAAAACGTAATATTGGGGCATTGAGAACAGACAGGATCTAATACAGAGGAATAACAAAACAGTGGACAGTATTGCATATGCATAATTACTGTACTCTTTATCATATGTTATTACAATTACCTGATTGAGGAGCTGCACGTGGCATATAACACAAAATGGAGACAGAAGAAATGCATGCGTAGGTCTAGTTCGGAAGCCTGAATGGAGACCTAGGCATTGATATGATGTTAACGCTAAAATATATCTAGAAGAATGGATGCAGTGCCAGTGAGCTGGTGGGAGGGGGGAACACATATGCATTACTGGGGCATGAAGGTCCATAAAGGGGGTCCCAGGGCCCACCTAGGTTGCACATATTTTTCTATTTCTCGTTAGTGTCCATAGCAGTCAATTGTACAAATTAACCCCTTTCAGACCAAGCCCAAGTCTCTCTGCAACTGAGAGTCAGTCTTTCTGATTTAGTGTAAAGATTTTTAACTTGGGAGTGGGGTGCCAACCTGCCTCTGCAGCCGTGATGATATGTGAGGGTGTGGGCTTGGTTTAGGTAGGGTTCAAGTGGTGGGCTGTTGTGAGCACAATGATGAACCTTCCGGTTTCACAGAAAGTGACTAGCTGTGTGCAGCCATTAGTGTCTCAAGAGGGACTCTGTTACATGGGGTTAATTAGTCCCTACTTTCTCTGAAAGCTTCCTGTGAAGGTAAATATACTATTTGCATTGTAGTATACTAATAAATATATTTGCATGCATTGACACACATCCTTTCTTGAAAAAGGAATTTCCACAGTTGTTGCAAAGATTAGCATTATTTATTCGAATGAAATAAAGAAATTGAACCAGACTGGTTAAACGCATAGTTTATAAGCAGTTGCAAAGTAACTGTGCCTTTCTGTGGGCCAACTGTATACACAGAAATGCGTTGATTGTAGCCTTGCTGTTGGTAGCACACGTCCAGTGAGGTTTGGTATCTCATTGCCATGTGGCATGGAGAACAAGGAGAACGCCCGTCCGGCGTACATCATCCGTGAAGACACAGACAGTGATTCGGGTGATGGGCCTGTCCTTTACAGAGATGACGACGAGGAGGAAAGTACGTATGGTACGGGCAATTGAATTACTAACCTAACCTACCTGAGTGCATGTAATTGTCTGTGCTGCGTTGCATGAGTAGCATGATTGTGGCAAAGTAATTAACACCATTTAGCATGATGCGACATTTGAGGTGCTGTAATGTGAAGCCGTGTCGTTGGGTCAGTAGTTCGTGAAATTTTGTAGGATTGTAATGCCTTTGAACTTGTATTGAAGGCAGTATGATCTTCCAGGACATTGGGAGCCACTCTCCCTGCTTCACATCTTGAAGAACCCAAATTTCTCAAAAGCAGAGTCTTAGAAGTGCAGTGATGTGACTTACTTGTTGTAGTGGCCAATACTCTGTATCAAAAAACGGTGTTGTTGTTCTTTAGAGACGAAACACATATGTTGCATTAATGAGTACAGATTCAGTTTTTTTAATTTTTGTATGTTGTGTTTTATTTAATCTGTTGTGAATATTATATTATTATTCTTATATGCGATTCTTATTATTGAAGCTTGCTAGACACACTGTCTGATATCCCTAGTTAAATGCCTTAGAGACCGGCTGTTCTGGGACATCACAGTATAGGCCGAAGGGCTTAATTTTCATGATAGGCTATTGTTGAGTGTTTTCTGTAGTTTCTGCTTTAGTTCTGATCATTGAGGTTATGCAGAACAGTCATGTCTCCTGGGTCACTGCTCACACATTAAATGTTCTATGTGTGAAGGGTAGACTTCTTGTCATTGCTTTCAAAATTATGAGCAATGTTTACCTAACTGGTTACTGCCTGGTTACATTGCATGTCATACGCTAACTACTGCCAGAATAAACGGAAAGCTAACATATGCTGGCCTACGGCGAGGCAATTGCGATTAACATGAAGTTGATGAGATTATACCGTACATCTTCTGTCTTTGAGTTGATGTTGTAATTCTCCAAAATGTCCAGATGGGGTTTGGGGCCCATCCAGCCTCCTCTTTGATGGGTTCCATGGGTGCAGTGCGCGGATGTGAAGCTAACCATTCATCTCGATCTAATACAAAAGTTAGAAATGAGTGGAGTTAGACCTCTCTTCCCCCTGCATGTCTTCATTGTGTGCACAGGGACAACCCTACTTTTACCTGTACCTTCATTCTGTTTGGTCTAATTCTGCATCCTATTGATGAATGCACGACAGATTTCAATTTAAAACTTTTAAATCATAAACCCAGTACTTTCATACCCATTTCTTATATACAATAAATCATTTTGTGTTGTCTTTAGCTGCCATAACTTCTAAGGCCAAAGAAACCTGTGAGTTATATCTCATTTAGTTGAAACTCGAACATTTTTCCCGAGATTTTGTGACATCGCATTATGGGTTCACTTTTTGTTGCAGTTAGATGTTGCAATTGCAGGTAGCAGCTACAATTATGCATGTGTTTGCAGGTCGTCTGGCAGCAAAGATAGCAAGGAAAGACAGCCTGGCACTGAAACTCGCATTGCGTCCCAATCGCCAAGAACTCATAGCACGTAACATAATCCACGAGGAGAGTGAAAATGAAAGAATGGAGAATAAGGAAGCAATAGGAGCAAGGCTAATCAGGTACTTATTTTCCAGACTTCTCATAATGCAGTCAGCGTGTATTCTGAATTTACAACCATGGTGAAGGGAATTTTGACATAATGGTAATTTGATTATGTTAATGTTGAATATTATTTTCCAACTATAATATGTTTTGGTTGCAGTAATATTTTACAATAACGCTTGTACTACAACAATTTCATATTTGGAGCGTACAACCATGTACTTGCATCAGCCAACAAGTAGTTATTTTCGAGAGACAAAATATATACACTGTCGACATTAGAGAGGTATTCGTTTGAAACAATTTATGTATTAGTATTTGCCTAGTCATACTTGCTGTAAATTTTAGAGAGGCAGTTCAAAACTAACCCTTTCAATGGTGACATGAAATTCAATTTCTGTTCCCTAAAAGTGGACTGCATCCAGAAACCTGTGACAATTGTATATGATTCTGCAATCTTCTGAAAAGCACAAGAATTGTATGCAACCCCAAGGATCATTGGGATATAGCAAATACAACACTGCACTGTGCATGCAAGCCTTCCAGGGTGTACCAACTACAGGATATCTTGTTTATCATGATGCTGAATGTGGTAGCTTCGTCACACAGAAAGCCTGCATTGTGCCTGTCTTGCCATGATAGCTCTCATGCTTGGGGCACAATGTAGAAACAGACAATGAATCATGGAGAGGTTCTAGGAATACTGCTGAAAGGTTGAACTGCATGACTTTGGTCTGGTATCATCCAAAATGCAAGATGTGAGGGAACTGTCCTCTTTCAGCTAGGGGTACAAAAGTGTGTTTTTAGTAAAACTGTAACATTTGCATGAACAGTAGCTGTTTCATGAATTTTAACATAAATAAAAGAATTCTGCCCTCAAGAACATGGCTGCTGTTCATTGCAATAATCATACTGAGACTTGGCAAAATATGTGTTGTAGTCACTGTGACACTACAGGGAACAGGAACGGGGAAATTGGGTTGGGAAACAAGGCTAGGTGGTGCAGTTGCGGAATGATTCACTCATGCTTAGTGGAATGAAAGCTAACATATCACGGGAAAATGAGCCAAGTGGTGTATTGTCCCTGCTGCTAATGTTGGGGTTGTGATATATATTGTAATCCAGCTAAGAAATTTGTATTGAGAAAGGGCATGATTCTTTCTTGAAGAAAGAGGAACTGAAATGTTTGTATTTAACTTGCAGGAGACTGAGTATGCGACCAACTCAGGAGGAGCTTGAAGAAAGGAACATCCTTAAGAGTATGTAACTGCTGAGATGTGTGTACATGAATGTAATGTTGGTGGCATTCTATTTTTTAATGGAGATAAAATTTGTGATATTCTTTGTGGCAGAGCAAAGTGCAGCTGAAGAGAAGAAAATGAAAGAGGAGAAGAAGCGAATGTTGCTGAGGAAGCTAAGCTTCAGGCCAACAGTAGAAGAGCTGAAAGAGAAGAAGGTATGGGCATATGTTGACTTATTCCATGTACTGTACCAAGGATGAGGCTAAGGGGACCCATTCTGAGACTCAGAAACTGGTTGGACCACCTTCTGCTTGGTTTTCCAACTATATATATGCTCCTAAATAAGCCATGCACTTCAGTTTCTGAGAGAGAAAAATGAAAACTATTGTATGCGAATTTATTGAAGTATTTACACATGCTGCCTTATAACAGTACCATAAAATGAACAGAAGTTTCTTATTGTGTTTCAGATTATCCGATTTAATGACTATATTGAGGTAACTCAAGCCCACGAGTATGATCGCCGTGCTGATAAACCCTGGACAAGACTCACACCCAAGGACAAAGCAGCCATTCGTAAGGAGCTGAATGAGTTCAAGAGCTCAGAAATGGAAGTTCATGAAGACAGTCGGCACCTCACCAGGTCAGATGTGTTTGATCTATTAAGTCACATTCCCACGTCTGGTGTGTTTGACAGATGTGCCAGTAATTCTGTATTGAAAAGGACAGACATGAATAATTATACTCTTTTCACAGCTAGTTTATTTGGCAACATTACTGCTCAGAGCAATGAGTCTTGTCGCTATAATTGAATAAACAGTGGCGATTTCTGTGACTTGTGTCACATTTGCTTACAGTTGGTGGAAAATGGACAAGTGGCCAGTATTTGCACAAGTGTGCTGTGGCAAGTATCCAAGAGTTACAAACGTTTGTCAAACACTCTAGTAATGGGAATCCATCTTTGCGCAGATTTTGTTGACACACCAGTACTTATGTGAGAGAGTCACATAAGAACGCAAGAAGTTGTCACAGTAAGGACTGTCATATAGTTTATTAACCCTTAGCCGCCGAACGACATATATATATATGTCGTGCAGTGAGCCCTTTAAATGGCCAAACGGCCATTAAAGTGGACACTGCATAAAATCCCAGAAGACAGGAATTCTCAGATTTCTTGTTATGTTGTTACATTTTTAGGTGACTTTTGTGTGTATCATATGTTTCATTATTTTTAATGACTTGTTTGTATAAGGGTATGACCAATTGCAATATCGACAGTAGACTAATTGAGTTTGTGAATGTGTATTTCTTTCAGATTCCATAGGCCATGACAATTGCAAAGCCTAGGGCAAGGGAAGCACTGGGCCATGGCTGGTCTGAGGCTGAATTTGTGTGTGACAGTGGTTGGTGGTAGTGTCGCTATGATGCAGGAAATCAAAGGGTGTGGATAGTGGTGTAGTGGGTTGGGTTCATGCTGCCAACGATACACCATGAAGTGTCTCAAGAAACTGGTCACAATCGTGCACACTCAAATTTGCCGCAATTATGTACAGAAGTGTCTTTTTTTATTAAATCGAATCACCTCTGTTGAATATTGATCCTTTCATATATATAGTGCAGATTTTTGTGTGTAAAGAAACGGTAAAAAATTTTAATATTTTCTGTGTACATAAAGCTGTTAAACTATGTCGCTGCAGCCATTTTTGACAGGGTGGTTGTAAAAGAAGTAGTGCTTTTTTTGGCACACCTATGACAGACTTTTTGTTCATATCTGGAATCAAATATTCTTGAGTCCTTTTCTACAGAGTAAGTGAGAGTTACTGTTGAAAATGAGGAGTATGTTGGCCAGGACAAGTTAATGATGATACTGTCCAAATTTATTTGCCATTCAAGGTGGGATAGCCGTGGATGAACTACAGCTGTGGTGTTTCTTTGTAAAGCTGCTTTGGATCCTTCTGGCAGCCCTCGTGATAGGAAGCCATTCTTATAACTTTTTAACTGATTCATACAGTAATTATATTTTGTCATGTAAATAACTATAAATTACACTACAGTTATGTAACTGTTGATAAAATGCTAGGTACAGTAGACTTTACAATAATTTTGGATATGGCAGGCTTCACTGTTCCAAGTTCAAAATGTAGAGATACGTACACAAGATCTCCAGTTTCCTGAAGTTTGTATATAGTTCATTCAGTTCTTGAATATCAATTAATTTCATTCCCCCCTCCCAAATGAAAATTTTTATATACAAGAAATCTGTGTTGCCAAAACAAAATATTGTGTACTTTATGGGCGGTAAAATTTTTGTGATTAATTTTTAGATCAGTTGAACAATACATGCATAAATAAACTGTTCCATTATTAAAGCTATTGGTAATGACTATGTTGTTACTATTAAGTTCGCAATACAGTATTTGATTTTTGAAGCATTTGTGTAATTATTGAGTATACCAAAACAAATAATCTTGACTGAAATTCTGTCTTTAAATGTAGCTCAACTTTCATGGTTAACTAAAAATGCTTTTCTTCATAGTTAAATTTATTTATATTAGACTTGTTTTACTGTGTGTGTGTGAAGGAGAAGTGACTGTTAATCAGTATCCTAAACTCCTACTCACATACTGACATTCTCAGATACCATGCCATTTTTTGTACAAGAGAAAGAAGAGAGGAGAGGCCATGATGGTGTCTGCTGATGGGATGTGTCAGACAGTACACCACAGATTTTCATCTGCATGTTCATAAATGAAGGTTTAGATTTGTGGTATACTGCTGCACCCTTTGCTGCTTCCTGTATCCATCCTGGAACTTACGCAGCAGACAGACGTTCTTTCTGCAAATTTTCTTACTGTTCCTCATGCTGTTTTGTGATTGCTCTACTGTGTAGCAAAAATGCCATCTGGGCCTGTGTAAGTGGGGTATCCCACGTGACAGCAGTTTTCATGAAGCTGCAAATGCTTGGTCATCTGTTATTACTTGTGGAATGCATGTTGTTTTAATATGTTTGTCATGTTTATGCAGTTGGAGAGGGGATATTCATCTGCAGTACTCTTGACAAAGAATGTGCAAATGATTCAGGTCTTCTGGGATCTGACACTGTGGCTGGATTAGCGTTTGCAGCGTATTAAAGCAGCATAGTCCCTTCATTATCAAGGTTTGAGAGGACCAAGGAGAAAGTGTGTATGCAGAAAATGTTACTAAACATTGTGTATGCCACGTAGGGAAACAAATACTGAATAGTGGAAAAATTCTGAATGACAGGTTCAGTATTGGACAAAGAAAATACAAAACGTTGTGTTTTAACTGAAAAAGTGCTGTGTGATGTTGGCAAATGAATGGAAGCAACGTCCAGAAATTCTTTGCTGCCATAGGCTTTTCAAAGTGGGTTGTCAAAAGTGTCACCCACATAGGAATACAACTTTTAAAACTATGTCTGTGAATAGTTAAGAGTCCTCTTCATACGAGGGTCGTACCGAAAGTCATAAGCAACAATTTTTTGTAAAGTAACATACTTTATTATTGACAAACCAAATACACCACCTTAATCTACAGACATTTCTTTATTTTTCCACATAATCGCCACTTCTTTGTACACATTCCTCCCAGCGTTCTGGGAGTTTGAAAATTCCCCTT
>Ga0136643_10016133_pt1 | contig 11225 bp, 3 predicted proteins | sample TergutLab28metaG_FD_96883 | JGI IMG/M metagenome (GOLD analysis project Ga0136643, IMG submission 96883) | Labiotermes labralis P1 segment gut microbial communities from Petit-Saut dam, French Guiana - Lab288 P1 (version 3) (version 3) | ecosystem: Host-associated > Arthropoda: Insects >... | reverse complement strand
AGACCACTGGGGAGATCTAGGCGTAGATGGGTGGGTAATATTATGATGGATCTCCAGGAGGTGGGACGTGGGTATATGGACTGGATTGGGCTGGCCCAGGATAGGGACGGGTGGCGGACGCTTGTGAGTGCGGTAATGAACTTTCGTGTTCCGTGAAATGCGGGGAATTTCTTGACTAGCTGCAAACCAGTTAGCTTTTCAAGAAGGACTCTGCACCATGGAGTAAGTAAGTATTTGTTATTTTATTATTTTAGCTTATAGACGGCCCCGAATTCCATGCAGTAGTAGCCATTACTAGCATAGTGTAGATAATAGTATATTTTTTAGTGAAATTACAAGCATTCGGCTTGAAGACGAGATTAGAGCCAACTCCAGAAAAGTCCTGTGGGCTTACGGGAAATACAGCCAAGCACCCCGGACAATGAACGCGCTCGACATTATGGTTTAATTTTATGTGAGAAAGCTACATAAAAAAAACTCTCGTTCTTCGTCAAAGCCGGCAATTTTCAATATTTGATGACATATTATGCCATTTGGAAGGTTAGTGTGTGTTGCGTTATGACGTCTTGCAGTATGTTAACAAGTACCGACGTTTCGGGTAAACCACTGCCAACACCTTCAGATCGGAAATGGAGACAGAATGTTACATAGAAACGTCTGCGCTTATCAAGATGGCTACATGAAATCACAGTCAATAACACAATGACATTAATAGTTAGTTGTCAGCAACTAAAATCTGACAAAGATTGCAATTTTGGTAGTCACGTTATTCAAAGAGTGGTCCGTGAACCATAGGCGGGTCTGTTTTGTGAGGCCAGAGAAAAGTAGTTACTTACGCACTGTTTTAGTCCCAGATGAGAAGTACGAAACTTTCGCAGCTCTCTCTTATTAATTACTACATAATACAAGGTGTTTGGGGACCGCGATGGCACAGTGGTTGAGGAGCTGTGCTACAAATCGGAAGGTCGCTGGTTCGATTCCAGATGGTGTCATTGGGATTTTTCATTGACACACTCCTTCCGATCGCACTATGGCCCTGGGGTCGACTCAGCCTCTAACAGAAATGAGTACCAAGAGCATTTCCTGGGGGTAAAGGCGGCCGATACTTAGGGCTGACAACCTTACCACCATCCTGTGCTGTTGTCATGTGAACTGGGAACCTTAACTTCCTGGTACCCTCTGAGCCACTCCAGACCTGTAACGGGACTGCTTTACCTTTTAATGCAAGGTGTTTAATTTGACGTATACTTTCTTCCTTTAATGCGAGTAATTAGTGATAATGTGTAAGTGAATCGAAGCAACATTTTGGAACCGCCGTATATTGCAAGCAAAATGCCACTTATCTACTTTTTACTTTTATAACCTCCGAAACTAAAGACATAATCCACTGCTTCTCCACCTCTTTGAACCGAAAACCGTATTGGGACAATGGTTTGATCTAGCGATAGCAGTCGGCAGGAGTAAAGATTATTGTTAAATAAAAAATCGATATAAGTAGTATGATATTTTAATGACACAATAAAAATAAACTCACAGAAAAAAAATTTGTTGTTAATTATCTCTCTTGAATTACACAATTAATATTATGAATTTAAGAGCTCAGTGCCACAGGGGAAGAAAATGTAGTTAAATGATCTTTTCTCATTGTAATTAATATGTTCAAGTCACGTGGCAGTATTATCGCCTTCATTGATGCATTGTTTACGCTGTGAACTTCATTACGCTGTTTTCTTCTTTAATGTAGTTTACGTCTCTTATATGCAATTTTTATCCTGAATTCTTTCCTACGACCGAAGAAATTAGGTTTATGATGACATCATGTCTTGCTTGTGTATGTGCGCGCGCGCGAGCGAGCGCGTGAGCGCGTCTGTCTGTGAGTTTACTCATTTCATCTTTTGAAATTATGAATCGACCTTCATGAAAATTTCACCAGTCTTGCGACATTTGAGGCCAGCTGCTAGACAAAACTTTAATTTCCTATAACCTGTAGTAACAACATGGTGGAAGAGCGACGTTGTTAGGTGGGAGCCGAGCGACAATAACACATTTATTTATAGATCCTACAATACCGTGTGAAGAGATATTGAAAAAAGTTCGCAACTTTTTTCGGAAATAAGTTTTGTACACTGCAAATAACATATCGGCCGTGCGGGAAATTTCTTCATATTTCAGTCTGATGAAGATAACAAGTGTAGGATTGTAGCTGAGCGCATCAAATTCTGTAGGGAAATGTTCCAGAAAGGTAATCAACAGTACACTTAAAATTTTGTTTGCATGCAAGGAATAAAATAATGACTGTAATGCCAAATTTTGAGGTTATGATAAAAAATTTTCATACATGAGTAATAAACTTTTATCACACAAATAAATTAAACCCCAAAAAAAATACTAAATTCGTAGACATGTAGGACTAGAACTTCAGTCACTAGGACTGTAGAATTTTTTTAATTATGCTCAAATTTCCTTGTTCGTTATTGTGGAAATGTTATTCTCAATAAATCGGAATTGTATTTATTGAAGCTGGATTTTTATTTTATCCCTTTCAGTAACTTCTTATGAAATTGAAATCTGTTTATACAAAAAACAATAAAATTATACGTTATTTCTCGTCAGAGTTTTATATATATATATATATATATATATATATATATATGGTAGTTTCAAATCTAAAAATCTGGTCTATTCGTCTAAGGTGACAATGAGAATGACACCAGCTATTAAGGCGTAATGTAACAAATCCAACGTCTGGGCACTATTGTCGTGACGAATAATTTTGTGTTCTCATAAACCATGGACCAATGCGATTACTATAAATACGCCTTTCCACACTTTGCAAAAAGCCCTGTACTTTTTTTTTTTATTTTAGGGATAAATTTACAACGAATTCCGTTCAAATGTAGTGCTGTGGCTGGAATATCAAGGCAATGTACCTTGTTTGTAGCAACAGAAAACAATGAGGTTCGGAAGCCCTTTTTGAGTGGACAACTACTTTAAACTACTCACAAAAAGATAAAAAGCCTTTTCACACTGAAATCTATACAAAACAAAAGGCAACTTTGCGTTTGCGTATGGGATGTGTGGTAGGTTTATATAAAGATTTATATTTTTCTGTTTACATGCTGTATACTCTACACAAGCAAGAGATATACTTATAAATACATAGGGTATTCCTGCAATGCGTCCATTACTTTTTTCCGATGTTTACCTAAAGCGACACGAGTATACAATAGCCACTAAAATTCGCTAACATCCAATGTTATCTTTTCAACTTTTCTCGAACTTGTGTTTGTAGGACAGACTGAGTGTTTTTAAAATGTGCTCCACAGGGATGCTAAAGCACTTAAAAGTCAATAAAGGAGGTTTGGTTACTAAGAGAGGGAAAGAGAAGGGAGAGAGAGAGAGAGAGAGAGAATAGAGCGTGATCCTTGCAACCTTGGCAACATGAAAGAAACGAAAAATAATCAAGAGACAAACCGTAACAATCTGTGCGAGATTGAATAGACAAGTAAGCGCGATGTCAGGAATAAAAGGGCACTTGCATAAAATGAGGCCAAGTTCGTACACAAGGCACACCACACGTCTTGCGATCGGCGGCTGGCATAAATCACGCGGCATTTAAGGGAAACCAATGATATCTAAAAGGAATGCGTTTTAATTTTCTCGATTGTGTATCTTAATTCGTGTATTGCTGTTGCTCCTTTTGGTCAGTTTGATAGTTTTTATTGTGTCTCTCCTTACTTTATCGCTTCATTAGTCAATGTAAGCCAAAGGTGAGATACACTGCTTAATTAAAGACAGTATATTTTATTTCCGTGACTTGAAATTAGATTCGACCAGCCATTCTTAAGGTGGGTCCAAGCATCTTGTGTCGTGTTCCTTCTAGCGCCCATGGACGTTAGGATAATGTTTGTCTGCTGCGTACAGTACAAATTTCTCCTTTATAGTTAAGGCGCGTCCAGACTATTCATGCTCGTTGTTGTGTTCGTAAAACTGGAGATGATTCTAGACGGCTATAAACAAATTGTTCATTTCAGTGGCTTGGGATATCCAAAATGCAGTGGGCCTTGGAGTAACTGTCTTTAGAACACCGGCTGTTTGGTGAAGTAGATGGCTCAGATCATAAAACTTGCTTAACCACTCGTAAGTATCCACATTGACGGTGACTTGAGAGGCGGAGCACGAGCACGCGTAGTCTGCACGAGTCTTAAAACTGCCAAGCGTCTACATATTCTTTTTTTCCTTGGGGACTTAATTGGAGTATACGGTTCTAGACTTGTATTTTGGAGAAAACGATATAGAATCTAGTCTTGCCTGCCGAATAATAATAAGATTGCTTTCAGCGATGTTTACGCAGACCTTGATTAAATAAATGTAAAATGACAGTAAAATGTTAACTGTAGAAAAGAAAGTAATTAGAAAATGACTATTTAATTAGTACACTGTTGTGCCATTTATTATTCTTCTTTTAGTTCGGAGTTATGATGTGATCTTAAGTTTTTGAATAACGTCTTAGAAATTCAGAAGCAGCAATGTGACAGATGATGTCAAAATTATTTTAAAAATTTTTAAACTGCAATTACTTAAGCGTTGTGTATATATCCTGAGGATGGAAGGATGGTTAGAAACACGTCGAAATTGACTTACTGGTGAGAATTTTAATAGCTGAATGTGATAGCTCAGGACAAAGAGCAGAATCGCGAGAACTTGAGGAAATGTTAATGAACTTTTTTAGTTCCAAAAGAGGCGGGAAAATTTTTAAAAGGCAGAAAGTTTGAAGGAAGATTCCGCTCCACGTAATTAGCTTGTTTTATAGGCGTCATGTGATTGGAGAGACCTCAAAAAAATCTTTCATGATATATTGCTCACAACTGTAAAACATTACAAATTTTGGTCATAGAAACTGTTAAAAACATACTGATTTACTATATATTTATTTATTTACTGCAATTGTGTTGTTACCCGGTGGCATTATAATAGAGTCATTACAAACTCGCATGTTAATTATAATAGTAGTAGAGGAAAAACAGATTTTTGAATCTATTTTTACAAAAGTTAACTCCAAGAAACACATTCTGATTATTTCGTGTTTGACAAGGCTATTAGCCGTACAATCTGGCAGAAAATTATCTACATCCCATAGTGGAGGCAGCAGATTTATCCGGTGAACAGGCAAATGTAACCAGACTACACGGCGCCACGCCAGAAATGTGAAGGTGTTCTTCACATTCACCATTTTGAAAATAGCATTTTTAAGGACAATGAAACAGCAGAAATTTCTACGACAAATATTAAATGTGAACATGCGATGGAAAATAAAACTTTCAAGAGCATTACCACTGTACCACGGTTAATAATAATATTAATAATAATCCTTTTTCATAGTCATTTCATATTAAACACCATTTTGGTCAAGATGATTAGCGATATCACAAATTATCTTATACAGAACCACCCATCATCCACACACACACACACACACACACACACACACACACACACACATACCTACGTAACATAGAAGCATAGACCATACACATTTTATTGCTTGGTATTGTACAAGTACCCTACTTTATATGTTGTTAAGCTATCTTTATGTGCGTATGTTGTTTTTACGATTCTCGTGGTCACTCCGCACTTTCCATAGTTCTGGGTGATTAAATGAAGACAGACAGAAAACAACCGCTTGGATGTTTGGTAAAGGATGTGAATGTCTAGTAGGTTACCCGCTTAACGCCATCATAAACTACTGGAAGAATAAAAATAAAATTACACCCTACAGTTCTGACCGGGGAAGTACACCGTTTGTGTCCTTAATCCGTTGTTCAAATGCTACTGTATATCATGTTCGAGTTAAGTTCCTAACAAGTACAAAAAGAAAATTTATTATTTCATGTTCGTTTCCTTTACGAACTTGCACAGTGTCAGACAAGATGCTGTCTGATCGTTTTAAAGGATTCTTTTTCAAAGTGTGGGTGGATGGTTGAAAGGGCGGGCTCTTATCCGATCCGAACCGATCCGACCAGTGTATTAGTCGCCGTGCTATAATTCATCCACGTTTTACAATGTAGGAAGAAAACAAAGCACGCAAAATGTTGGCCAAATAATCTCTGGAATAATCACCAGAAATATTTTGGCAGAATGTAATATGCAGATTAGCATTATGCGAACAGAAGTGGGTTGAATTGAACTAGACTAAATCTCTGTCTCACGGTGAAGTATTGTTCTGTTTACAACGTTAGATATTTGCCGTTCTAATTCTGGAGAGATATTTTACGGTTCTGTTTTTTAATTGTTGTTCAGTTAGGGAAGCTGTTCATTCGTGGGTTGCGTAAATCATCAGTGGGCTAGTTTCCTGGAACACGGAATTGAACTTCGCGTTACAAAGAAGCCAATAGTTCACATTAAATGCAAAATTAAATGCTCCTTAGCCAGAACTGCTACACCTCTCAGTTAACCCCACTACCATTAACTACTGCACAAATACTGTGTAGGCTGTGCACACTATAAAAAGTATGAAGCACTAGCCTCCATTACTCACACGTATCATACTAGTAGGTAATGTGATGTTCAGGTGACCATGCATCGTGATAAATTCCTATAATAAAACAAGCTAGATACATTAATTTCTCAAATTTATTTTTGGAATAAAAATATACATGTTTCGGACAGTTCCTCTGTCCAGCATCAGAAGTTTTTCACTGTACACACACCAATGGTATATGTCATACAGGTTTGCTGACAGCTTTCGAGCAGGATCAGGACGGAACTCCTGTTCCGTCCTGATCCTGCTCGCAAGCTGTCAGCAAACCTGTGTGACATACGTGTACCATTGGTGTGTGTACAGTGAAAAGCTCCTGATGCTGGACAGAGGAACTGTCCGAAACATGTACATTTTTATTCCAAAAATAAATTTGAGAAATTAGTGCATCTAGCTGGTTTTATTATAAGAATAGTAGGTAATTGCATAAATATTTTAGGACGATATTCTTTCTCTAAATTGTTAAAAAAGACATTAAACTTAGTGGTAAAATTTAATTCTACGAGGACATGAGCGGGAAAGGAATTCCAAACGGTGGATGAACAACTTGTATAAGAAATATTTCTCTTGTCTCTTTAGAACTACAAGTATTAACCCTTATCCTGCTAAAGTGGAAAATATGGTGAGCTCCTAATAATGCCAGCAGATGGCAAGTGGGATTTTAACTGGCGTTTAAAAGGTTAAGATTGTACCATAATTTGGGCTTGGTTTTTTGGTAATGACGATTAACCCTTTAAGAACGAAACATAAAATCTTTTAGTTAAAGAAGCATAACATACCGCGCAGTAAACACTTTCATCTCGGTTGTAAAATGCAGTCAGCTTATGTTATACAGGACAAAGTCGCTGTTTATTCTCAGATAAATTCAGCGTACATAAACAGAGTGTAGACGGAATGTGCGATTTTTAGGCGAGTTAGCAGAATTGTGAAAAGCGACTATTAGTTTCATGCCTGTCTGTCTGTCCGTCCACATTGAACAACTCATCTCCCACTGGATGGATTTTTATGAAATTTGATATTTGAAGATAATGGAGTAATTTTTTTTTAGAAAATCTGTCGAGAAAATCCAAATTTCATCAAAATCTGACAAAAATGACGGGTATCTTACATGAATACCACTATACATTTATGATCATATTTCCTCAGTTTTTTTTTGGAATGAGAAATGCTTCCGACAAAAGTTGTAGAGAAAATCAAAATATAAATTTTATGCTCAGTAACTTTTTTCCGAAAATCGCGCCATTTATGAGATAATATGAAAAAATATAGTAGAGCCAGACAGGCCACAGATGAAAATGTAACACGGCGCATGCGCATTACATTCTGGATAACTAAGGCTAAGGGCACATCATCATCATCCTCATCATCATTGGCACTACAACCCTCTGTGGGTTTTCGAATTGTCAGCCAAGTCACTCCAAGTTCTTCTATCTTTAGCTGTTTCCTTCCAGTTTTTAACTTTCAGCTTTTTTAGATCTTCCATAACATCCTCTTGACATCGTTGTCTTGGTCTTCCTACTGGTCTAATTCCCATAGGTTTCCAATCTAGTAGTTTCCTAGCTGGTCTTGCTTGGTCCATTCTTCGAATATGCCCCAGCCATTTGATTCATTGTGCCTTGATGAATCTCAGTATATCTGCACCTTCTATTAATTTATCAGTCTCCATTATTCTCCATATATTGTCAGTATTGACAGGGCCAAATATCTTCCGTATTATTTGCCCTTCAAATATGCGCAGGTTGTTAAGGCTAAGGACACACACACTCACTCATAAAATTTAATACCCCTTGCTATTTCACGGCGACATTTGTCACGCAATCGGACCTCAATGTTAGGTTTATACGTATATGGCCTGTTTTTTTTTTAAGTTAAACCTGTTGGTGCATCAAGCAAACAGTAGACTTTAAACGTTAAAGTGTATCTAGGAATTTAAAAATTTATTATCCAACTAATGCACAAAATATAATATGTAGATACAATTAAAATTATAAAACATTTAAAAGTGCTCCAACATGTTTCGGATCACAGACGATCCATCATCAGGGAGCTTTATACAGTGCTTGGCTAAAATTAAAATTATGGTTCTATCGTGTCCGTTGACATGGAAAAGGTCGGTGTTATGGCAGCATATTCTGACCCGTTGTGAGTGTGTAGTTCACTGTATATGGAGAGTGCCTTCATATACAGTGAACTACACACACACACACACACACACAACGGGTCAGAATATGCTGCTATAACACCGACCTTGTCCATGTCAACGGACACGATAGAATTATTCTTGTAATTTTTATCCAAGCAATGTACAAGGCTCCCTGATGATGGATCCACTGTGATCCGAAACATGTTGGAGCACTTTTAAATATTTTATAATTTTAATTATATCTAAATATTATATATTGTGCATTAGTTGGATAATTAATTGTTTAATTATCAATAATACACGGCGCAAACATGAAGATTTTATCTAGGAACTCTAATGTTCAGTACTGACATAGTAGAAACTTACGGACGGGTTCTTTGTTTATGCAAAACGTTTTTTCATAAGCTTCAAATAATAATATTTTATAAACAGTCGATATTAGAAACGAACAGAAATAAACCTTTGTTTTGTTACAATTTCCCTCTAGAAAATTCGTAGTGGTTAGTTCACAGAAATTCACTGAATTTTTCTAGGTACTGATATCTGTTATATGAAATCTGCCCACTGAGTCCTGCCGTGTTACATTCCTAGATAGTATTTTGTTTTTCATTTTTTGTCTGGTTCTTTGACGAGGTATTTATTCCCAAGGTTACTATGACAGTCACAGATGACTTGGGGTACCAGCTGGGCAACTATTATAGGCTAGGCTTAGCGGTAATTTGACAACGTTACGGCGCACCCACTAACTAATTTGACTACTGTCTGAAGATGCTAATGTGACCTAATATGTCTTATTCTTGACCATTGAGTTCTACCCTTTCTCTTAAATGAAATGTAAAGGTCACGTTAAAAAAATTGTTTTTATCATGTTGTTTGTATTAAATAATTTTCTTCCTCCTTGCGGTTAGTTAAGCATTCTTTCCGGTTTGTTACGAACTGTCGTCTAGTCGTTTTATGGTTCACAGTTTGAATTACAACGCCGTGAAACAAATAATACGTTAAGGTACATATTTCCGTTGCTTCGCGTAGAGGATTGTGTGTAAGCGTATAATCCAGTTTAGAGCACAGAAGTTAAAGCATGAAATACTTGTACTTCAGCTGCCCTATCGGAAAGCCAGTTGAGAAACTAATGGGAAGATATTGTAAATGGATTAATATTTTGTATGAAATGTTTCTTTGCCGCGTCCTTCAATCCATTTGTCACTATAAGCAAGTATTCAGTTTCTTAACAGTGGATTAAAATATTAGCTGTCTGTGATCAGCTGTTTCTCTTTCCTACGATTCTTCACTGTATTTAGTATTCATAAGTGTCATGTTCCGACAGTTCGACAGGAAATTAAGTGATTTTCTACTTCATTTCTCTTTATAAATGAGTTTTATCATGATCCCCGCATCAGTAAGAAGGTTACGTTCAGACTGCATTCAACTTAGCTGCGGGACTGGACAAAGTTACCAGGGTATCATAAGGGGGAGGAGGAGTGGGAGAGTGGGGTATTTTGCCGTTGAAACTGCTGTTATCGAAACCGAGATTGCCAAAGACTAGGTTTTGAAGGGAAATTGGTAGGCTAATCCTATTACTTGCAGAAGAAATCTTGTAGTAAATAACAACATAATTAAAGGTAATAAAAATAATCTTTGTCCCAATGCCAAAGGAAAGCGCAAGAAAGTAGGCAAAAATATAAAATCTTCCAAATACCGCTAGCATTATAAACAAGCTCGTAAAATATGAAAACCCTAACAAATAAAAAGTAAAAATATTTATAAACTTAATTCTGCCCGTTATTCACCGTGACCAAGGATCCTTTGCAGTTAATAAGAACCGTTAATCCAGAATAAGTGTCACTAGGATGAAATGAACACTTTAAAAAAGAAACGTATCTGTGTTATATAAGGACTCAGTGCGTACCGCACAGTAAACTCTCTCTAACTACTTTATAAAACCCAATCTGTTAATGATGTGTAAGTCAAAATTTACTGCTTGCTCTGAGATCCACACAAAACACATAAATGTAATGTAATAAGCATGCTGAATTTTTTAATGTTAAACCTGGTTTTAGGTAAAGTAACCGGCAGGCTATAAAAGGTTAATGCACTGACCGTAAATATATGTAGCACGCTTTGGAATGCTTGATATGATACATGATATGATACGTTGGGATACATGACATTTATTTACTGCAATTGGGTTTCAACCCAGTGATGGTGGTCGGTAAACTTGTACAAAAATAGGAAAGAGACAGCTATATACAAAAGGAGAAACAATACAAAAGCACGGAATAAACAAAAAATAAAACAAATAAACAAAAAAAAGGAAAACAGTAAAAAAAAAAATGTTAAGGAACATAAGTCGAGTTATCAGACAAAAACAAATTTTAAAAAAGGTAAAGTGATCCCGTTACAGGCCCGATGTGGCCCAGAGGGTGGGTAGAGGTGTATCTCTACTCTTCCATGACCACATCACTAGAAGGGGGTGAGTGGTCAGCAGCACGCCCCGGCCGCACTTTACCTCCGGGAAAGACCCGGTACCCATTTTACAGGAGGCTT
>Ga0136643_10016130_pt1 | contig 11227 bp, 9 predicted proteins | sample TergutLab28metaG_FD_96883 | JGI IMG/M metagenome (GOLD analysis project Ga0136643, IMG submission 96883) | Labiotermes labralis P1 segment gut microbial communities from Petit-Saut dam, French Guiana - Lab288 P1 (version 3) (version 3) | ecosystem: Host-associated > Arthropoda: Insects >... | reverse complement strand
TATATTATATTATATTATATTATATTATATTATATTATATTATATTATATTATATTATATTATATTATATTATATTATATTATATTATATTATATTATATTATATTATATTATATTATATAGTCTCGTATCGGGATATTGATTTTAGTATAACACCAGCAATTGTTTTGCCTCTAAACACGTTAAATTTGAAAATTCTTAAAACTGTAGTTTCGATTGCGCCCTTGCCTTTATCTTCGTGTATTCTGAAATATATTTGTGATCTCTATGGTTATATTAAAATATAACATTTTTTGCGAAATGTTACGTTGTGAATGTAGTATTTCTTGAAATGTTTCTTTCAGAACATTCTCCACAATAAATTACAGAATTTCACAACCAGAGTGAATATTTAAACTGAAAAAATTTAATTTAAACAGTGAATTAAATGTATGGCTCCATGTTTAAGGTTTTAATCTGACGCTGTTTGTACACATAAACACAGACAACAGCAAGATGAGGACAGCAGCTCAAGTAATTTGCAAGTCCTGATCGGCCTGTTTATTTGACCTTGGGCATCAAAGAGTCGGAAACACATCGCATAAAAACTCCACGCTCACTGCCTTTTTCATGCGCAGTATGTCTATTAGAAAGAGACGCTTATAATGTTGCATGGTATTTCAGTACTAAGTTTCACTAACTCCATTAATTAGATTTTAGTTGCGTTCGCAAAATTGCGAAGAGCGGCTATTAGCTTCATTATGTCCGTCTGTCTGTCTGTCTGTCCGTCCGCAAGGAACAACTCGGCTCCTTGGAAACGCACTTTATAGAGTTTGATAAGTGAGTGCTTTTAGAAAATCTATCGATCAAATTCAGCTTTTATTCACATCTGACAAGCATTATGAGTACTGTACATGAAGACATTTCTGAACATTTATGATAGCATCTCGCTGAATTATTTATAATATGAAAAATGTTTCACACAGACGTTGTTCTTAAAACCAAACACATATTTTATGTTCAATAACCTCTTCAAAACCTGTGCTTTTTATGAGATAATGTGGAAAAATACGGTACATCCAGACTGGCGACAGATGACAATGTAATACAGCGCATGCTAGATACCTAAGGCTATTGACACACACTGAGAACATGTAACAATTATTGCTTCCCAGAGTAACAGTGTTTACGCGAAGGCGCCTCAATATTACGTCTGTACATATATTGCCTGTCTTATTTTAAAAATTTATTTGTATTATTGTATAATTTAAAACAAAAATCCGATATACCGAAAATTAACGTTAACTGAAGATTTTACCCAATCATTGGAAATAACTTTCAGCTATTCTTTTCCTAACCGTTAAATCATAAAAGTAACAAGCCTTATGAATTTGCCTGAACTCAGCTGAAGATTTTCTTATCATTTTTTTTAAAATTCTGTTACGTGCTATTCGCTACTACGTGCTGACCTGCAGTGACAACATTTATAGACCTGTGTGTGTTTCTTCACGTGACTTCACTAAATGAACTCTTCATTAAAACTCTAAAACAGTTCGCTTTTATACATGGTTGGAATTGTGGTTCATAACCAGCAAAGCAAACCCTCCCCTACTTCTGATAATCCACAATATGTTAAGTATGCCCTGCACTTTCAGATTTTCTCAAAGTTTTTCCGCGTTCCCCTCAAATTCTTTCTTAAAGATGCAGTCCATTAGAACACCACATGTTATGATGCAGAACGCATGCCAACTGCTAAGGTTAAGTGGGGGAAACAGCCAAAACATGTTTGTGACAATGTTACTTCCTACTAATCGTACTAAAGTTAGTATAACAGTCAACATAAAGCACTTTCGTTTTCTGAAAGTATAAACATTGGACTTTAAAGTTAAAAAGTGCAAATTACCGCACAACTAGGTCAGGTCATGTGACAGATATCCTCTTTGAGCAAATAATACAGGATCAGGTGGAACAATAAACACCCACTTCCGTGAAACTAGAAAATTAATTGCCATGTCACAGTAAGCTGTCAGTGCACTCCATTCTGAGCCAGGTTATTATTAGGACATCCAATGTTTATGTAAAATTACACTCTCTTCACTGCTACATGTTTCGGCGGCCGACCATCATCTTCAGGCAGCAACACCTAAGACATTTTATTTAATATATTAGATTTTAAACAATAGTAATCTATAAAACTGAGGTCGTGTTAATTAGCAACGTGATCGTACTTAAGTGCTTACTTTCTCCTGTATTTTAATGCCTGCGCCTGATAATTGGTTTATTTATTAATAAGCCACAACATGTTGCACATATTGTCTGAAAACCCAGTTATATTCAGGCATAAAATTATGTACATTTTGCATTATGCAAGTGGCATAAAATCCTAAGACTAGTTACGAATGACACCCCATTTTTGTGTTTGTCCATTCGTGCATCACACCGGAATGTCTCACCCTGAGATTGATCTCTATAATTACTAATTCCAGGTATGTACCGGTGTGACAAGCTAACTATGGCGTGACTAGCTGAGTACCACCGCTCTAGGAAAGGAAACGCCTAAGGAAATGTTTTAGTAGGCTTGTAGGTGGGTAGATGCGGAAGAGAATTCCAGCTGCAGCATGCCCAAACTTGTGGACATGGACTGTCATGAGCAGAAAGCGTTACGTCATCCACGTGTATACATTTATGGGAAGTAACTACAACCTAATCATGCATCAGTCGTGAACTAAACGTGGAGGCGTGTACCTCAGACCTAAGTAGTACCTGTCATTATAAGTTGTCAGAGAGAAACAGGAGAACTGTAATATCGCTATTTGTTGTAAGAGTCATATGGAACATGCGCGTAAAACATCCATTTTAAAAATTTAGAGCTTTTATTGTCAAATACAGCAGGTCGTGAATATTTGATACACCCTGTATAGTAAGATATCAGGCACTGATTTTCTGGATGTCTGATACTGTAATACACAACACCTCACTTTGTTTGTTTTCAATCACGTGGAGATTTGGACAGATTTCCAGTCCAGTAACATGTAACTTTCTTTCATTTAGATAGTGCTAAAATGGAAAACTTAACTACCCGTGTGTCCAGCCCGTAAAATGAAAGTAAAGTGATTAATATGGCATACGTTTTACCTCAACTAATATGCCCACGCGGGAATGCTGGTCACCCGATCTGACCGTCACGAAAGCATGTAACTATTCAGTTCGGTAATAAGTAGAAAGGATTTTTAAGAGACTGCGCACGTAATTATGTGGCTCAAATTTATAAATTAATTTTTGTATGAAAATTACAAGAGATCAAACAGAAAAATTCTGTGCACAACGCAGTAGAAGAAGTGTTTCGTAAGAAGTCAAGGAATTCCCATAACGCACATTTTAAATTGTGTGGATTGCGACACTTATATTAATGGTAAGGTAAAGCAGTCCCGTTACAAGCCTGGTCCAGAGGGTTCCACGAAGTTAAGATTCTCAGATTACATGACAACAGCGCAGGATGGTGGTAAGGTTGTTAGCCCTAAGCACCGGCCGCCTTTACCTCCTGGAAATGCTCCTGGTACTCGTTTCTGTTAGAAGCTGAGTCGATCCCAGGGCCATAGTGCGATCGGAAGGATTATGGCAATGAAAAATTCCAATGGTACCAACTTGAATCGAACCAGCGACCCTCCGACTTGAAGCACAGCACCTTAACCACTGTGCTACCGCGGTCTTATATTAACCTTTTGGCGCCGGAATTTTTTTTATTTTATTTTAGCACATCCTGTACATAAAATGTGAATATTACAGGAACCAAATACGTTAGAATTATGAAACAAACTGCATTTTTAAGAGAAAAATCGGACAGTATATACCGTGTTTAAAATATTCAGTACCTATAATTGTTAAATAAATATGTAAAATACAACTTTAGAGGTTAGCGGTGCGGTACGACCACTATAGTTGACATTAGGCATCAGAAGGTTAATGGTGCTCATTTAATCACGCAAACGTTCATGTGTTTGCTGGAAGGAAATGCAACTCTTTGTGGCGACAGGTTGTGTTGCAGCATCAGTCATTTCGTAGATAATTATTAATTGCCTATACTGGTAATTACTTTGTAAATAAGAAGTATTATGAAATTTCAATCCCCTAATGCCATCGCTGTCAATTGTTTTCTTGTGAAATGAAAATAGATCCCCCCCCTCTGGACGTAAATGGTTGTTTCGCGAAGGCAGAGAACACGTCAGCCACAGAAAATATTTCATAATATTTTCGCGAATCATATGATTTGATTTATTGAATTAATCCAATTTAATAAATGGTTTCAATTTACGTATGTTCCTTTTTGCCACGGCATGGCTTGGGGCACAACTTCAGTTAGCGGGTGGATCAGAGAACCTCACGGTATGACAAGCGAGCATAAGAAAAGGGATGTTGTTCGAGTCTGCTGGTTTGAGAGGACAGTAAAAGCTCCTTACGTTAAAACACCAAATGAATTATAAAGTGAATTGTTTTATTTAGTGGGACCAAAAAAGGAAAATGGATGTGAGATTTTGAACTTACATTCTTAAAGCGGTGGTTAGGGGGGATGAGACAGTGACATTTGTTGGGTTGCAGTAAACAAGGTGATTGAATCACAGGGCTACAAGCCTGGGTATTTCCTTAAATAATTCAGTGATTGTTAATATCTGAAGACTAGCTGCACTCCTCCTGTTTAATCAATTAAGTAGGTAGAGCTCCCTCTGTCAGTTTAATTCCACCAACGCTCCACGCCCACCCTTCTCCTGTCGCCGATACTATATAATCCCAGCAGTTGACAGCATCGTTAAACATTACTTACTTACTTGCTCCATGGTGCAGAGTCCTTGTTGAGAAGCTAACTGATTTGCAGCTAGTCAAGAAATTCTCCGCATTTCACGGAACCCGAAGGTTCATTACCGCACTCACAAGCTTCCACCACCTGTCTTTATCCTGGGCCAACCCAATCCAGTCCACATACCCACATCCCACCCCCTGGAGATCCATTCTAATATTATCCACCCATCTACGCCTAGGTCTTCCCTGTTGCCTCCTTCCCTCCGGTTTCCCCAGCAAGACCTTATACACCCCTTCTCCTCACCCATACGCGCCACATGCCCAGCCCATCTCATTTTTCTCGATTTTATCACCCGCACAATATTGGATGAGGAGTACAAATCATTTTGCTCCTCTTTATGCAATCTCCTCCATTCCCCCGTTACATCGTCCCTCCTAGGTCCAAATATTCTTCTCAACACCATATTCTCAAACACCCTCAGCTTCCTTTCCTCCCGCAATGTCAGCGACCAAGTTTCACAACCATACAAAACAACAGGCAAAATTATGGTTCTATATATCTTGATCTTTAAATTTTTGGATAGCAACCTGGAAGACAAAAGGTTCTGCATCGTTAAACATTACCTTTAAAAATTTCGAAGTTTCTCTTTATGCAGTTTTTTCGCATTATTTTTTTAAAATTAAGCCTGCATTTCTACGCATCGTGTTCTGATAAAAGAATGGAGTTTCAGTAAACAATTTTTGGTCAGACAATTATTTTGAAAGTAGTTTTATAGAAACAGACAGGAGTTTGGCAGTCAGAGTTGATGTATAAGAACGTGACGTCATGTGCTTCGATAAGTGTATGTAATTTTTAATACTTTGCTTTCTCGAGTTACTACACACCCCACCAGTTGAGATCTCAACTGGAGAAAGGTAAAAGTAACTTGGCTGCAACGATCGTGGCTGTGCGTGCATTACTTACATAACTTTTCCCACAATGCACCTTCCTTTCGTATAAAGGAAAGGCAATTTTTTTTGTGGAGCAACAGCCTAAAATTGGACCCAGACCTCCACGTTTTGAGGTTTCTAGATCTCACACAGACACACGCGCACACACACACACACGCGCGCGCATACACACACTCACACACGCGCGGGCCCACACAAACACACACACCTGATAGGACTGCACTTGACGAGCGGAAGCCGGGTGTGGCTCAGGCAGTCAATCAATCAACTAATCAATCAACCAGTAACAAATCTGGGTATTATATTTTGGCAGATGATCAAATTTCGCCCTGTGGTTTAAGGCGTGGTTCTGCTGCCGCTCGCTTGATGGGATTGTGGGTTCAAAACCCGCCGGTGGCACGGATGTCTTTCTTGATTGTTGTGTGTCCTCAAACTGAGGTCTCTGTGAGGGGCCGATCACTCGTCCAGAGGAGTCCTACCGAGTGTGGTGTGTCTGATTATGATCATGAAGCCTCGATAAAGGAGGAGGCCCATTAGGGAATTCGAACCATGAAAAAAATACATCCTTTTTTCCCCATACTTAGAGCTTCTTTTATTTTCTCATATTCAACTCAGTAACCAAAAGAAAACAATTCTCAGGCAGAAAATACTGAGGGGGGGGTACTTGCTTCACCTTCCCCCGCCCCAGTTACACCTATGTTTGAAATAATTCTGGTGTCCGTGAACTGCCCATCAGTATCTTCTGTTTGTGGGACTCTAACTGCACTGTTATCAACGCAGGACCCTTGTTCTGGATCACCTCAAAAAATTCATGCCTTATTTTCTCTGTCGCTGAAAGCCTAGTGGTAACTATACATGCAGCCTACGTTACCAATAAAAGCTATATTTTCCTACACCTTGGGTTCTGAGCATAAGCACCGGTTATTTTCATAACGGGTTTGAACTGATCGGTCGTACTGATGAACACGAACTGAGTTTTCTTTGAGTTAAGAATAGAATCTGCACATATAATAAACACAATTCTGCCTTCAAAGAGCTTACCCTTTTCAATGCTACATAGCAGTCAGAAGTTCCTCTTTTTCGAAGAGAATATCATCCTTTGTTCACCAGAATCGTACCTGCAGGCGAAGAATACAATAACTGTGATCTTTGCTACACGATTTTCCCCATCTATCATTGAGTTTTTCTTTAGAGTACGTATGTATTCTTGCAGATCTCTTTTTTCAAATGTTTTGCTACGTTTTCGCCTCGTCTGACTGAGAGACGCATTTTCACTCACAGATGTCACAGGGCCAACCAGAGTAGACGTATTCGGCCATGGAACCTGCAATATTCTCTCATTACCCTATTTGACGATTTACAAGTCCGAATGGCTTAAGAGGGTTTCGAAGACCAAGAGGTGGCGAGAAGACGAACCGAACCTCTGTGGCCTACCTTGAAGACGGTGCTGGTGATTGTGTTAGTAGTGCTGGTGTTGTTGGTGGTGCTGTTGATGATGTTGAAGATGATGTTGCAGGTGGTGGTGGTGGTGATTGTAGTAGTGGTGTTGCTGTTGATGGTCATGATGATGTTAATGGTAGTGTTGTTGATGATTATGGTAGTGGTTTTAGCGGTGGTGATGTAGGTTGTGGTAGTGGTGTTGGTTATGGTGGTGCTGTTGATAGTGACGATGGTGGAGATGGTATTGGTGGTAGTGATGATAATTATGGTAGTTGTGTCGGTGGTGATTATGATGTTGGTGGTGATGATGGTAATTATGTGGTGAAGGTGGTGAAGATAACCGCTACAATTCAGTAACAAATCTAGGAGGTAATAACTGAGCTCTCCTGTCGCACTATTTCCTCAGCTCCGTCTCCTAATAGCGGTATAGCGAAACTTTTTTCCTCTTCGGAGTCATATGAAATAACTTTCGCACGTAAGAACTTTACTGGTCGGCATTTGGTCGCCCTGTCGGTTACGCTGTGGCCCTGTAAACTTGTATGTCATGGCCCTGACCCTGCGAGGGTACTTAAATGATCTTGTGCAATACTGGCTAACTCGACTGGTGCAACTCCTTGCGTGAAGCAACATCAGCTGTAGGTCACTGCCAGTGGTGCTGCAATCCATCACTTCACTTCTTCATAATTGGATTTGGCAGCGATTCTACTGAAGAGAACGCCAACAGAGTGAGATCTGAGGAGTTGTCCTTGACGAGAATCAATATAACGGTCTTCTGGAATGTTGTGACTTGTAAAGCAGAAAGGTACGGACATCTCGAGAAAATATGCTGCCATTACTACCCTGAATTTGGAGGCAGAATTTTCTTCCGAAAAGTCCGTACCGAGGTCTGTCCCAACGCTGTACAGTTTCTCATCCCAGACTACTATAACTTATTAGGCTGATACATTTTCGCAATCAGGAATTGAAGGGTGGGAGCTTATGTTGTTAATAGAGGCATAATTTGTGTGATAAAATCAAGTCTGTCGAAAGAAACACGTGTATATCACGTGTATATCACGTGCAAATAACAAAAGTTCGTAATTTTAGTGGAGAATATCCGAAAGGAAGAGACACCTTGGTGTACCTATATGTCAGATGGGAGAGTAATATTAAAATTTGGTTTTAAAACATATGGGAAGAAGTTATTGCCTGGATATATCTGGCTCAGTACCCGTGAGGGCCTCTTGTGAATACGGTGATGGACCGCTGGGTTCCAAAAATGCTTGAGAATGTATCCACCAGCTGAGGCAATATATGCTTCTCAAGAAGAAGTCAGTTTGTGGATGCAGTGAGGTACGAACTACGGGATTCCGCCTCCCCTTTACTTTCGTGTCAAGAATGCCCGACCGACGTTGCTGACGTAAAGCAGCTGCCTCTGTTACGTCACGTCTGCACTTTACGTTCGCTTCTACCTGTGCCACTAGCTACATACCCTGGCAGTTTCTTATCACTTCCTGCACAAGACACAAATTTTACATCAATCCTGCTACAACGCAAGGTTTGAGGCCTTGTGAAAACTCGCGTTAAAGAAAATAGCTTAATAAAACTATTATTATTATTATTATTATTACTCGTTATCACCTTTATACAGGGTAGCTACAATTTTATACGTAGAGCAAACCATGTTTCTAGGGCGCGTATTATTGCGGCTATTCTGTTGTTACAATTTTTGGCCCACGTAATGTTATTTCCCATGTTCAATGTTTTGTACTTTAACAGCAGTACATTTCGAAGTATGAGTGCATCTTTCAATATGGCTGTTTTCTGTAGTTCCATTATTTCTTATTTTCCCTTATTTTCCAAGGAATCCATGATTTCGTGAACCTTGAAGATGATACCGATATGTTGTGCCGAAACGTCAGTAAGGAATTGCCACTCTGCGCTGCGTAACATCAGGGAAGAGCGCAGATCACTTCTACCTTGCGGCGGAAGCTTGGAATCACGCAGGAAGTTCTGTACGCCATGTATCGCTCTTCCTTTTATTCTTCAGCGCGCCACATCTTGAATCAAAATTCAATTTTCATTTCTTATTATGTAAGTAATACTTTTTTTCAGCGATGTTTAAAACATGTGCTGCATGTAAATTGCTGAATTTATGCTAATCTCTTCCGTAATTTTGCTAAGTACAAAAATGTTGTAATGAAAGTAATTATGGGACAAACGTCGGAATTAATTTGGTCGTTCTTAGGAGTTTATTATCACTACCAGCACACAAGCCACCTACGCTGATGGAGGGGTTTGTATTCCTTGTTTGGGCGATTGAAAAATTGTAAAGAGCGACATTTTATTTCGTCATGTCTGTCTGTCTGTCCGTCCGTCCGTCCGTCCGTCCGCATGGAACAACTCGGCTCCCACTTGACGGATTTTCATGAAATTTGATATTCGATTACTTTTCCAAAATCTGTCGAGAACTGTCAAGTATAATCAAAATCTCACAAGAATATCGGGTACTTTACGGGAAGAACAAAACACATTTCTTATCATATTTCGCTCAGTTTTTCTTAGAATGTGAAATGTTGCAGACAGAATTTGTAGAGAAAATCGAAAGACATTTTTTAATCAATAACTTTTTTTTTTTAGAAAATCGTGCCGTTTATGAGATAACGCGGAAAAATATTGTGAAACCGGACAGTCCAAGGATGACAGTATGGCGCATGCATGGAAATGCAGGTCTGCTGAGTACAGTTCTTCGTAAACGCTTGTCTGAGATGTTTTATATTAAGCAGCATGGCGCTGCACAGAACGCTGTGGGCTCCTGTCATACACTAGAAATGAGAGTGTCCGTATTTTCCGTCGTAGATAAGTTCTGTTCCTTGGAGGTTCTTGTAGGTCGAACGTGTTTCCTTGGATTTTGCCCTTTTTAATGACAAGTGCTGAGGACAATTAATGCCATTTATTTTAAAACGCCGAAGTAAGAGTAAATGTCGTCGGTTTTGTAAAATGCTTTAGTATCAAGAGCACCTTGTGCACCGAACCAGTCCCCCAGAATGGCTACTTCATGTGATGCAGGTATCATCACCCATGTTGCCGCTTGTCTCTCACTCCAGCACTCCCACAAAAAGCCGGTTCTAACTATCGACCTCTCCTCTGCTACACTCTGTATCATGTAAAGGTAAAGGTCACACCGTGACATGCCTATGCAAGTACAGAGGGGAGACGGAGGTGTGAGTATAACCCATTCGCAACTTCGGCGCTAGAAGGGGTTGGGTGGTCAGCAACGCGCCCCAGTTGCTTTAACCCCGGGAAAGAACCAGTAGCCCTTTATAATATAGAAATTTTAAATATACAGTAAATATTCTCCTGGAAAAGGATTTAAGAAAAATAAAAGGCGTTTTACAGGTACAGTATAAAGATAAGTTTCCAGTGCCTAATTAAACATCAAAACAAGGAGGCGTATGGGTATTAGAGGTATGGCTCCAGGCCTTCATGCATTCGACACTAGGTGAGGGTGGGTTTTCAGCTTCACACCTCGGCCGCTTTATATTCCGAAAATGAGGGCACGGTGCCCTTGAAATTGGATACTGGCTGGGTCCCAGGCCCGGTGTGGGCGTTTTGGATAAGAGAAAATTCCTTGAACCTACGAGGAATTGAACGACGATTCTTCTGTCTTGCGGCTTGTGGTCTAATCACTATTCCGACTGACATTTCCTGGCTTCTTCGAAATAAGGTTGTTACGTGTCAGTTGTTGTCTGTTACAATAAACTGTAGTTTTTATATCAGTATTTAACCAACTTGATGCATAAAATTCGTTTCACAATAAGTTTTATTTCATGCCTCTACATGTTTCGAGCATATGTGCTCATCATCAGGAGGTCAAAATTGCATTACACAGCCTCTGGTATCATCAGACCTATAGGTGTGCTGATACCAGATGCTGTGTAATGCAATTTTGACATCCTGATGATAAGCACATGTGCTCGAAACATGTAGAGGCATGAAATAAAACTTATTGTGAAACAAATTTTATGCATCAAGTTGGTTAAATACTGATATAAATATACTGAGATGCACGGTCAGCAAAACGT
>Ga0136643_10016129_pt1 | contig 11227 bp, 5 predicted proteins | sample TergutLab28metaG_FD_96883 | JGI IMG/M metagenome (GOLD analysis project Ga0136643, IMG submission 96883) | Labiotermes labralis P1 segment gut microbial communities from Petit-Saut dam, French Guiana - Lab288 P1 (version 3) (version 3) | ecosystem: Host-associated > Arthropoda: Insects >... | reverse complement strand
TTAAACATGGTATATACTCTCCGTTTTTTTCTCTTCAAAATGCAGTTTGTTTCATAATTCTAACGTATTTGGTTCCTGTATTATTCACATTTTATATACAGAGTGTGCTAAAATTAAAAAAATTATTCCGGCGCCAAAAGGTTAAACCAATGATGAAATATATTCTTATATTTATAGGAGGTAGGTTTTTGTATCACTAAGAGTGTTACCGTGTGTTCTGATAATGACATTCGTAGTGACTGAAGGTGTAATGAAAACATGGATAGATATCTGACCGATGAACGAAACCACACTTCTCAGTGGTATTCTGAAGTACAATCAATACCGCAGCTACCAAGAGTAATGTTCCCAAAGCTTCTGACGTAAAATACGTCACAAAACCTGGAATAGTTCCTGTTATTTCCTTTGGAAAATAAAATATCCAGACGTCTGTCTATATATGTTTATCTTCCTGTGTGATGACGTTCTGCATGTGGCACTGAAGAGAACATGGAAATGCAATGAGCCCCTTTATGAGCTATGGTCTTCCAGAAAATTCCTACCTCAGTTTTTCTACAATATTTTCACTGAACTTCATATTTGCTTGAAATTTTGCGGGCCAGTTGAAATGATTTTTTAGACGCAATCTGTTGGTATTACGTTTGTCTGCACTGTTCTTCTTCAGAAATTTCTCGAAAAATAACGCAATGAATCACTAAAAGTTTTCAGGTCCTCACGACTAAGATAATTCACACTGCGGTCTTCCGGCTTAGACACCGGGCCATGTTTATGTTGTTATCGACTATCCGAGGAAACTGAGGTCTCGTGATTAAGACTTTAGGGATTAGCATAAAGGTGATAACGACTACTGACTTGCACCGTCAATAGATGTAAGGCTTCCAGTGGTTCTACGAGGATCAGATGCATCGAAACAAAATGGAACTTATTTAACGTAGAGGGGTTAAATTTTTGTGGAAAAGCACAGTAACTATATTGCTCGTAGACACAAGGAAGAATGTTGGCATTGTAAGAAAATACAAAGAAAAGTTGGGTATATTTATGTATCGTAATGTTGGACGACAGAAACCCAGAAAGCAGAGCCTCGTAAAGAGTGGTTATTTGAGATGTTGGGAACAGAAGTAACGAAACAAAATTGCATCTTGGAATAAAAGGTACTGAATAAATGCGGTGAATTCTTGCCACCTCTCGCTTCAGACTCATTCTCCTGCTGTTCTCCTAGACAATCACATATTTCCTTTGGGAAATCATAACATTTATTTTCCGTTTCGTTGATTTCTAGTCCAGTATGTAAGTGTGTCCTCATTATTACTTTTAAGTATTCTTTCTTTTAAGTAGATTCTATGTAGTCTAATTAAAAGTTGTCGAACATAACAACAAAATTTCGCATCGTCGCACATGTTTGTGCTTGCTTTTCAGTTACGAGAATTAATTCGTACAAAAACTGATAGGTTTGTATATCAAACTACATACAGTTGTTTGGCTTCAATTTATAGTCACTTTTCGCAGAATTGCGAAAAGTGACAATTAGCTTCGTCCGTCTGTCTGTTCGCATGGAACAACTGGGCTGCCACTGGTCGGATTTTTATGACATTTGATATTTGTGTATTTTTTCGAAAATCTGTCAAAAAATTCAAGGATCATTAAAATCTGACAAAAATAACGGACAGTTTACATGACAACCAATATACATTTTTGATCATATCTCCCTCATTTCTTCTTAAAATGAGAAATGTTTTAGACAAATTTGTAGAGAAAATCAAAACGCTCAATTTATATTTTATAACACTTTTTCGGAAATCGTGCCGTTTATGAGATAATGTAGAGAAATATTTTAAAGCCGGACACGCCACAGATAACAGTATGGCGCATGCGCATTTCATGCTGGATGCCTAAGACTACAAATACACAGGTTGTGTCACAATTTTGTTTTTCCACTGCGACAATGGTTGCACGAATGCGCCTCAATGCCACGTTATACTTACACTGCTGTCTTGTCTTTATTTATCTTCATCAGACTGAAAGCTGGAGAGTACTTTCGTAAGGCCACCATGTTGTTCTTCTACAGTCTACATATTTATCAGGCTTACCGTAAATAAAGATGTACATTTTCCAAGATCTATTGTCATCCTTTATTTCAAGTCCCTAAAATAATGGCCTCTGTGACGCATTCGACGCAAAAAAACATCGCGCATCGGACCTATTGTTTTTACGATCGTAGGAATTTCGAATGTGGGCTTGGAGTGGTCGCCAGTGGCAAAATTCATTCACCCCGAAGAAGGAGGTAGTACCTTTTTCCGATTCGTCGAAAAATGTTACCACTATACGGTGTGAGAAACAGACGAAGTCATCTTATGTGTAAATTTATAGACTAACACAGCGATTGCTAGCTTCTAATTTTGGTCTCATTTCTATGTATTAAGTTAGCCGATGATGGCAATTAATAATGTGGTTAAAGTTTAGAAGTTGGAGTTAGAAATTTGTTATGGAGATAGATCATAAATCTACATATTTTGCATGATAACAAGAAAGGCGGTAAAATAACCCGTAGGGTGCATTTAAGTTGCTCGTTTCTTCCGCAGAAGGTGCTTGTATGTTACACTCTACACGCAATACATTTCAAATGGGTTTGGCGTGAACTGCGTGCCAAGGCGTTGGCAGGAGCCCGACAACTTTTAAATGGCTGCAGATTTGTTTTTATTACTAATTTCGTTAGGTTCTTTGTGGCGCGGTGTGTTTGGTACAAATATTTTGAAAGAAGTGCGGCTTTTTTTTTCCCTGAAACTTAATTCCAGATTTTTTCTCTCAAATTAATAATCTGCGAGATGCAACCAGACGTACTTTTGAGCTCTGCAGAACTATGAAACTTAAGCAAATAGAGCGGGAAGTCTCATTATGAATACTTATTTTTATTTAAAATATTTATTAGTGAATCTAAGAATTTTAGCTGTACAGGGCTGCTGATAAGACCTTAGCCCTTCCAGAAAGGAAACAAACTAATGTGTCTGTCAGAATGGCGTGAATTTCCTTCGGCGCCTTGCCTTGCAGGGGAAAAAAATCTTGATGACAACTCGCGTCTCGATGTTGTTGAAATAGCGCGCGTCCCTGACATATTTCTGAGCTTCTTTCCTTCCTGGTCGGGCTAAGGATTTATCAGCACCGCGGTACATATGTAGGATCTGTAATGTACATTTATGTATTTCAAGATCAGTTATTATGAGGAATGTGGGAAGTACTTCAAGTGACGGTAAAACGCCATTTAGGTATGGGATGAAAGTGTTACTATGATTATAAGGCAAAAAGAAGTTCGATTTAAATTAGAAAGAATTGCCCTGAAAGTGTTATGCCGAGTTCATTCGAAATCAACCAGATAAATGAGGCTGTCGCATACTGATAGAAGGTAACTCCGGCGATCAGGACAAGAGCGACGGTTCCGCACAATACAACAATCAAATACACTAATGTTAAAATTACGTTTTTGTACAAACAATTTGTCATAACTCCATCATATTTCGATCCATCATGATCATCTTCAGGAAGTTACCGTACATCAATAAAGCCTATATAAAATATAGATTATATTTTATATAGGCTTTCTTTGTTTCCCTACAGGCTTTGTTGATGTTAAGTAACTCCCTGAAAATTATATAGGTAGATCGAAATAAGTCGGAGTTCTGACACATCGTGTGTAATATATATATATATATTACACACAACAAACATAGTAGACTACACTTAAAATGTGATGGCAAACGGTGACGCAGGGAGGGGAAGTGAAGGGGAAACTGGCGAATGGAGTGGGTAGCCAGTACCCTTCACACTACCTCGGAACATGATGTATCTAGCATTACTACCGCTGATGCGCACACCTCGGCTGTCAGTATTCGACTGAACTGATCCCCCCCCACCGGGCCGATTTAAATGGACTCGTCTGTTTCGCCGAAGGACGAAATCTGGTTTCTATTATGCAAATTCTTTATTAACACATGGACATGAATAGCTTTAAGTAAAGGATCGTTTCTCAGTATCACTAACACAATGACGAACAGCGTTTTGGAGATTATCATCGTCAGCATTTCTGTAAAGTGAGTGAGATATGTACTGAATTTATTGTATTTCGGTTCATACTTCATCTCCTTGTAGATGGAATTAAAATCATATTTAATTCCTTTTTTCGAAAGCTTATCACAGAGTACATTAAGAATCAATGAAAGTGATACACGCAGGGGAATATACGCAATGTGAACAAAAGGGATATCCGTCCAGTGCTTAAGCCAGACCGTATTTTTAATTGCTTTTCTTATACTGCGATTTTGCTGAACGTACTGGAGATGAAAATATTTGCGTACACGCGATACTTGTGCCTTTATTTGTAGGCCAGAAGTCTTTATTAGCTTCTATTATCATATCTCTCTTCTTTTATTGTAGGTTTTGTTTTGGCGAAATGCATTAAATTATAAGGCTTGGCGAACTAGATTATGGTGAGTGGTCAGTCTCACGCTTCGGCTGCTTTATTCCTGTGGAAATAGCCAAATGTATCCACCGAACAAGTATCCATCTGCTAATAAATTCCTTCCCAGATGTCACATGGAGATCCTATCTTAGCTTCTTTAACTAAGCCTGTAATTCTTAGCCACATTCCAAAAACTTTAATCTGGTCTACTTATTTATGAGGATTATCACTTCTACGAATTTTCCAATTTTATTCAATTTTCCAACTGATCAGTAAAAATTACAGACCCTAAATGTCATTCATCTCTGTCAATCTGCTGCAAAATGTCCATGCACAATTCTTATGTTACGCTTCTTCTGCATATGTGGTGGCATTGCACATCGACAGTACTTATGGCTATAGGTACAATAGATGCATTAACGACCGACACACCACTGTGTGAGGAATGTGAGTTTCCGTAGATGCATGTAGCGTTGATTTGCGTAGAATTCGCCGGAAATCTGTCACCTCTCTCTTCCACCGCTTCAGCATTTGTCAATTCTCTTCTTACAACACACAAAATATGTTGTCTTACAAAAATCTTTGTGTCACAGGTGAATATACGGCTTACGTGCAGGAAACAGTAAGATATTCAGTACGAAAATTTCTCGGTACCCTTATAGAAGACTTAGGATTTTGAACCAAAATACAAGCCGAACCTTCGGTACCATTAAACTTCGTCACAATAGTCTCGACACTCAAGGGCACTAGTGACAGCGGTATGCGACGTTGACAGCTTCAAGTTTTCACTTTCATTCCCGGTCTTTAACACACTTATTCTTGTCTTGAAATAAATTGCATAGCTTTTCAGAGTTGTTAAGTTAGTTTTACCACATATTTTACAAGTAACAACTTCATGGGACAGGGAATTTCTTGAGAAGCTGATAGTCGTTCAGCTACTCGAGCAATTGTTCCATTTTTGTGGAATTCGAGTTTTTCTTTACTTGAGAATTACGCTCCTCTGGTACAGTACGCAGCGAGTAGAGATAATTGCTTATCGACGTTGCAGGACAGCCTATCGGTCACGTGTTCAGCGGTCAAGAATCCAATAAAATTGGACTGATAGGTTGTCGCGATACTTCGGTAAGACATTACCACTATTCGCTGCGTAATAACCTAGTAGAGCGCAGCTGTCATCTACTTCGTGGCGGAAGCCTGATATCACGTAGTTTCTCTTCTTGTTCGTAAGAGGCTTTACGTGCGTTTTATACACGTTGTTACAGCTTTATTTTCTGTAAAAGAGCAGTAATGTGTGAGGAGTAATGTAAAATGTAATGACTGAGTGGAAGTTTATTCCGTGATGAAATGAACCAGTTATCGGAAGAAATGTATCTGTATGCCGACATGCGAAGGAAACGGTTGAGAAGTAAATGATTGTCCCTTTATTAATGCAGTTCTCCTTTGTTGCAGAAACTGGTCTGATTTTTAAATGGCGGCTGCTGCTGGCTCCTGCATTCACAGCAGTGCGGCACACTTCCTAACATCGGTGACACGATTATTGGTGTGTCTAAACTAACAGGGTAAACTGTAGAGAAAAGCCCCACCTTACATGGAGGAAGAATTGAATCATTTGGCTTTTTTTCTCCACAATTCGAGTATTGGTTGGGCCTAACTATTCTGATAACGAAGTTCAAACTTTTGAAGTCGAAATATTTTTAGGTTATGTTTTATGTCACTTTTCTCTGGTCTTGAGTCTGTTCCAAAGAATTAGTCTGAAATCGTGAGACTGAGAGATTTAACTTGTTGCGTCATCGGTGGGTGATGACGTATAATTGCTGTTACCATAGTTACCACAGTTGCGTCTTCTTTAAAGCTCCTATATTCTAATACATGGGAATGTTTCTTTCGAAGGCTATTCTCGTATGGGATGTAACTTTTCATAGTCTAGCTGAAATCTACCGTATTTGTTGAATAACATGCTGCATCCGTATTCAGGGTAACAGTATCCTACAAAAGTCAGTGTTTTCTACCAGACTACGTTGACACACATCCCAGGAAACAGCTATTTTTGTATTAATCGCTGTGAGGACCTAGTCTCACGCTGCTTTTGCGCGTTTGGCTTTTCTGCTTACTGTAAAATATGATAGAGTGCAAAGCAATTGTTGAGTTTTCCCGCTAGAAATCCAATAATTGTAAATTTCTTGAATTTCTAAAAGTAGATAATAATGTAAAATATATGTACATAATACATATGCCTATTTAAATATGAAATTCCCTAGGCCAGCCACAATGACGTGTTCGCAGCGTGCTTGGTTTTTGTGCGTTTTTGGTAAAACCTCCACCTGTTTTTAGTCAATATGCCAACAACCTGTCGCCATTACGATTTACTGGATCAAAGTCATGGTTCTGAAATATGCCCGAGATATGTACTGTAAGAGTTAGTGCAAAGAAAGTGACTGGTAATTATACTGTCTCAATCTGAAATTTTCGCATGGAATCATATGCACCCTGAATGGTCGGTATTGATCTTTGACTACGGTTCACATTTTTACTGAAACTACACAAGTGCTAGGGCACAAAAACGTCTATGGACCGAAAACTGTCATTTATTTCAAAATGGTTGTGATTGGCTCCCATATTAAAGAGCAAAAGAAGGATTTCATAACAAGACATTGCAATTTGTATTACGAAATAGTCTAAGGGACTATCATACATACGATATTTCTATTATTCTTAAAAAAATATGTAATTTAGCCTGAATCGTCAATAAAATGGCGGTATTTTTAAAAATAGGAAGCGAAGAGCCTGCATGATAAATACAGATATGACAGAACGTTTATGGAATAATTACGATGTTTTATTTTCATATGCCGAGATACATATTGAGAAACATACATGAGTTTGACACATAAAGACTCTGAACAGAGGATTTTGAAACCTCCACAAACATAAGTTGCAGCAAAGGTGAAGACATTAATTACCGGTCAAGCGTCTGTGTGTGACCAGACATGTAGGGGAAAACATTCGGGCGGTCATTTCTTTAAGGAGTGCCGCATCTTTCATATCGAACCAATGTTTGCAGGCAAGGTAGTTGAAGTGTGAGGCCCAAAATGATATAGCGAAACATTGTGTCAAAGGGTTTACTGTATTTCTTTTACAATGTGTTGTGTGGCAACAACAGCCACCAAGATGTGTGTGCCATTGGTATGCATCTTTATACAATTGTTATGCATAATGTTAAAAAGGCTTTTACATTCATTGCTTGCAAAAGTGGTTTAATTATAATGACTGGATCGCCGTTTTTCCATTCTGAGTGCATACCATCGCGCTGTCTTCTCTGAACCTGCCAGTGAATTTTGAACTTTGGAGGCGGTTTTGTATTCGTTCTCCTTTTCTGGTATTGTTGAGGAAAGCTTTTGTTTGTGAAAAATTATAGCACAAATTTTCAATGAAGGCATGAGGTCATGGACCAAGAAGGAGACGCAGCAATGGTTTATTATTATTATTATTATTATTGTGATGAATTGCTTCTATTGGGAATGCAGCAGGACTTGGTGTTACATATAGCCTTCTCTTTCTAGCCACAGTGAGAAAAATATGTACTGTGTGTGGTATGTGCTGTCATCTGTATTTAAAGCGAGTTACTGACTTGAAAGAAAATATCGTATTCATTAATAATAATACTAAGATAATGTTGTTGTATGAGTTTTGGTAAATAATAACAATGTTGTATTTTTAATATAAATAATTAAAATGTAATAAAGTAACATTGAATTTCTTTCCTTGGACTGACGTCATTTTCCTTGAATATTTTTTACACCTACCTCCTGTGCCTTTGTTAATGGTCTCATGATGCCTAAATATATATTGCAACAAACACACAAGTGATGAAACATTTCCAGACTGTTCATCAATACCAATGGAAGAATGTTTCTCATTTGGTTTCGTAGACAAAAGAGCAACTTGTTGTAATGTTTAAAAAATTTGTCATAATTGTTTGACTCTGCCCTTCATCTATGACAATTTGCCATACACACCGTACACGTCGGGCAACATTGTAGCTCACTGAAGATGGAAACGTGTATGGCTGAAACATGCGGGAGCGTTGTATAATGAATATAAACATTTTAATACTATTTGGTAGCGGAATGTTTGTGTACTGGACTGTAGGGCGGAAAATTTACAACATGAAACATGGATAGATTGAAGCTGTAATTCTACAGTAAACTCACGAAGACGAAGCGGAAAGCGAATAAGTCACTGAAAGTAGATTTTGAGGTTGGTAATTTGCATAATTCGCAAAGACAAGAAGGAAATCAGTCTCGTAATTTGTGATTGCTGGCTAAATCTGCCCATACTGACAGTAAGATAATAATGCTTAGCACAAACACAAGCTGAGAATTTAGGTAAAGTGGCTTCTTGTTTATACCATAACAGACTGCTTGACTGCTTGCTTAGTCGTGGCTTAACTCGACAGACAAGGGACAGTAACAGAATGGGTAAAAGGTAATATTCTGACCTACAACAGGTAACTAATTTGCAGACTTCGTGTTCGTCCCAAGTTTGTACAGCAGAATACCGGAATTAATTTTTCGGCAAGACTATAATGTTCTCCTCTTAAGTCCGTGGTTTATGACAGTATTATCACCTTCCCACTTATTTGAAAATACATAATTATTTAGTCGAATCCTCACCATTAAGTTATCTGCACTTCCATTCCATTAGAAAGAGGAATATAGGAGATCATATTGAAGTATGTACATTGTTTGTATTGATTCAGTCAGTTACGAATTCCGTAATACGTGATGAACATTATGCTTTCTAGTTAGTGTTTTATTTGTAGCAGTAGTACACTTAATGAATTTACGGAATTTAATTATGTCTATCATAACTCACACGTTTCAGAATATTGTTGCACATTGTATAATTACAGGTACTTTATGTTTAATATGCCTTTTGTTTAATAAATTATTGTGACCAATGTGTTGGGTACGGAACATACCAATGGTAGTGGTCCGAGATTGTTTTCAAATAATCATTACACTCCAAAATTTTGAAGTGTGAAATTTATCCAAATAATAATTAAAAATTAAGTTCTTACTACGTACAAAATACACAGCATCTCCTTTATAAAGACAGACTAATTAACCTTTTGACGCCGGAATTATTTTTTTAATTTTAGCACATCCTGTATATAAAATGTGAATAACACAGGAACCAAATACGTTAAAATTATGAAACAAACTGCATTTTGAAGAGAAAAAACAGAGAGTATATACAATGTTTAAAATATTCAGTACTTATATTTGTTGAATAAATATATAAAATGTAACTTGAGAGGTTAGCGGTGCGGTACGACCACTATAGTTGACATTAGGCGTCAAAAGGTTAATATTGTCAGAGAAATAATCACTGTTTATTCTAAGCATTATTAGAAAGAAACATTTCCAATAAAATATGGTGGCTTTGTGCGACAAAGTAGATGGCGCGTGTCCTGGTAGGTGTTAAATATTAAATAAGGGGCATACACCGTAATGTGAAAGGTGACTCTAGTTCCAATATCAGTGAAGAATGCAGTGTCAACCTAAACCTTTTGTTACTTCCCTATAAAAATAAAACCTGTTTATTTTACAGAAATTGTTTTGGAATGTGTTCATGACGTGTTGGTTATTTATTGATCAGTTAAACACTTCAATTATTATGTCTGTTACAAACATTGGTTAATTTTTTTATCCTCGATCTTTCTCTTCCCTCAGGTTTTTGACGTTATATATAAATAAAAATGTAAAATATTTACACAGGTCTTATACCTGTAACTTTAATTTCTAACAACTTCATTTCAGCAGGCTCCATGTTATATTCCACTTACAAGTACTCAGCTTTGACATTTTTGCATCGTACAATGTTTCAAAAATACAAAAGAAAGTAACCGACCATGAGAAAATGTTGGGGATATGGGATATCTGTCAGTCCTCAGGTACAATTGTGAAGAAGCATCTCGTCGAGCTTTCTAGGTTCACCTTACTAAACAAAATAAGTTGTATTATAACTTCCTCATTCCTTGCCTTGGAGGTTTCTCTATTTCTACATATCGGCTTATTCCCAAATTCTACCCATACTCTCATTTCTCCTACGACTCGTAAGTTATTCTCCATTTTTCTCTTCATCCCTCAACCCTTGCATAATGTAATATATATGTACATACTCGTAAATAAATATTTCTATATTGTTTACATTGTTACCGTATTCTACGAGATATTTTATCCAGCATACTTTTTGTCTTCTCCTTTCAGATATATGCGATATTTCCTAAATTCTCCAATCTCTCTCAACATAAAATTATACAGTCAAAATATTATCGTGCTGGATACCTTTTGTACTTTTTCTCTCTTCGTCAAATCCCAGTATTTCATTCCTATATCTTGTCAAAATTTAATAGCCGCTTCAAAATATATTTTTTATCATAAACTGATATATGTCTGTGTTGGTGTGGGGACTTATCCAATTTTAAGCGCTAGATTGTACACGTCTATTTTGTTTTGATTTATGTGGTTGCTCTGAGATATTCTGTGCCCTTTCGATTTTAAATCATTCACAAAATATTTCCTCTAGTTTATCCTTTCCTTGTCTAGAATTGCTTCATGCTATTTTTCGTAATCACGAAATGTACCCAAGATTTTACTTACTTACTTACTTACTCCATGGTGCAGAGTCCTTCTTGAGAAGCTAACTGGTTTGCAGCTAGTCAAGAAATTCCCCGCATTTCACGGAACCCGAAGGTTCATTACCGCACTCACA
>Ga0136643_10016128_pt1 | contig 11227 bp, 5 predicted proteins | sample TergutLab28metaG_FD_96883 | JGI IMG/M metagenome (GOLD analysis project Ga0136643, IMG submission 96883) | Labiotermes labralis P1 segment gut microbial communities from Petit-Saut dam, French Guiana - Lab288 P1 (version 3) (version 3) | ecosystem: Host-associated > Arthropoda: Insects >... | reverse complement strand
GTATACAGATATTTATTTACTGCAAAGTCACTCTACATGTTTCGGGTGTCACAGCACCCATCATCAGGAGTACTAAAAACTGTAACCGCAACCTCCGGTACAGGTCATAATACTGGTACAGCTGATCGGGGCAGAATCCCGATCAGGCCACGTTGGAGGGAAGTAGCTGTACCGATATTATGACCTGTACCGGAGGTTGCGGTTACAGTTTTTAGTACTTCTGATGATGGGTGCTGTGACACCCGGAACATGTAGAGAGACTTTGCAGTAAATAAATATCTACATACGCTTGCATCTGGTTGGATTTTTATTAACATTGAATTACGATGCACGGAACCATGAGTTTAAAAAAAGTGCTTATGATTTCTTTGCTTATCATTGATTGAAATTAACTCCTGCTGTGCCTCCCCTCCATTTAGCTTGAAGACTGCGACTTTTCCAGTTTCCATAATCATTATCTCGTATTTTGATTGCAAGAGGCCGTATGAAGCACAGACAGCAAGTAATTGTAAATTAATCTCGGGATTTTGCCTGTAATGACCCCTTTAATACGTCATAATGTTGCTTTATGTTGCTCTCTGATGTTAAAATGTTGTCGAGTACGCAGAGTGCCAGCTTGTTTGTGGAATGGGGGCAAATTTATTTCGTGGAAGTTTGAAATGTTCGAGTCAACAACAGGAAACTGTGGCAGACAGATTAATAACATTCGCTCCCACAACTATTTTTGTTATTATCAAGAGTAACAAAACAGGCAATGTACGTATGACGTAACACTGAGGCGCCTCGTGTTACCGTTGTTGCAGTGGAAAAGCAATAAGTATTACATATTCTGAGTGTGTGTCTTAGTAGCCTTAGGTATCCAGCATGCAATGCGCATGTGTCCTTTTGTCATCTGTGGCCTGCCCCACTCTACAATATTTTTCCACATTTTCTCATAAACGGGACGATTTTCGAAAAAAAAAAAGTGTACTGAACACAAAATATGTGTTTTGAGGATGAAGAAATCCGACGAGATACAATAGTATGCAGATATTTATTTACTGCTACATTACTCTGCATGTTTCGGGTGTCCATCGCGCCCATCATCAGGAGTACATAAAACTGTAGTTGCAGCCTCTGATACAGATCATACTGTAAAGTACAAAAGTTGAACTAGAAGCTTGATATTAACCAATATGTCGTAAGACAGGTACGTAGCCTGTAGAGGCTGTACAGGCTACCTACCTGTCCTACAACATATTGGTTAATATCACGCTTCTAGTTCAACTGTAGAGACTCTACAGGCTACCTACGTGTCTTACAACATATTGGTTAACATCACGCTTCTAGTTCAACTGCAGAGGCTCTACAGGCTACCTACCTGTCCTACAACATATTGGTTAATATCACGCTTCTAGTTCAACTTTTGTACTTTACAGTATGATCTGTATCAGAGGCTGCAACTACAGTTTTATGTACTCCTGATGATGGGCGCGATGGACGCCTGAAACATGTAGAGTAATTTAGCAGTAAATAAATATCTGCATAATGCTGCATCTCGTCGGATTTCTTCAACCTAGAATTACGATCCACGGAACCACGAATATAAAATTTATGTGTTTTGAGTTTTCTCCACAACTTTTGTCTGAAACATTTCTCATTCTAAAAAGAAATGAGCGAGATATGATTTAAAAAAGGATATTGGACTTCATGTAAAATACCGGTTATTCTTATCCGATTTTAATATAACTTGAATTTTCTGAGCAAATTTTTTTTTTCTCGAAAAAATCCTGAAATATCGAATTTAAAGAAAATCCGTCCAGTGGAAGCAGAGTTGTTCCATGCGGGCGGACAGTCGGATAAACATGACGACGCAAATAGTCGCCCTTCACAATTTTGCTAACGCGCCTAAAAAGCCGTCCTGGCGTCTAAACACGGCGCTGTGATTGTTTTATGTCAGTGTCAAGAAATGTCGGCTTATTTCGGAAGCCTGATGCAGAATCCAATTGCCAGAAATTCTTTCATAAAGGAAGTCTCGCCAGGCTACGGTGTTCTTATCTTTCTGCTTTATCCTAATCAACGTCACATAGTGTGCAAATATGAAACAGAATCACTGTATGCTTACTGTAATAAAAATCATATCTGTCCATCCCGCGAAGGCATGTAGGGGGAGAAGAAGCTTAGCTCCACTTACTCTTAAGTTCGGCACTAGGTGGAGGTGAGTGATCAATTTTACGTCCCGGTCGCTCTATCCCCAGGAAATAAACTCAGTACCCACTGAATTAGAGGCTGGCTGGGCCCCAGAACGGGTCTGGGTATTACGGAGAAGAGAAAACATATTTTGTCCATTCCGGGGTTCGAAACCGGAACCAGCGAACCCGTGGCCTGGTGGCCATGAACATAAAAATGTTTCGACATTTTGATCTACAGGAAAAGGGAGGCAGATTATTTGTGTCAACTGAGAGACTCTAAGAACGGTTCCCACGTTACTGGTTCGCAGACGAGCAGATAACGTTGAACCCTTCCTCTATAGGGCACGATATTGAAACTGCTCATATTCCTAACCGAATATTACATGGAGAAGTGTGTTCAAAGTCTGACCCTCTTCTCTCAAATTTCGGGGACATAAAATTCGGTGGCCGTTGGACTGGATCCTGGGTAAACCCCAGAGACGGTCTGGATGTGGTTTCTACCTTCTGATGTAAATCTAACCTTACCAACCCTCCGACCAATCCAGGAAACACTGCAGACTGAGCTGTTTTTGCAATATCCGAAGCGTAAATTTACCAAACTTAAGCCCCTTATGAATTTATTGTGCATTTAGGAGAAACGCATTTCGGTTTTCTTGAAGCCTTCACCAGTATTATAATATTTGTTGTATAAATTACCTGCCAGCGTTACTCGTGTATTATTAGATATTTAGAACTTCAATCTATATAATTACTTAGTAACAATTAAAACAATTATCTGGATACGGCTACTTGGGCCTGTTAAACTATTTTGTCAGTACTTCTTATTTATCTCTTAACTCTCCAGTCTTTGGACTCTTATTTAGCCAGTCTAGAAGTTTAAGCTGGATACGGCTCTTTATGACCGGGTAGAGCGCAGGATGCGGGCTGGACGATCCGGGATTCGAATTCCAGTAAGAGCAAGAGGGGTCCTCTCTTTCAAAACGTCCGGAACATTTCTGTGGCCGGATAACCTCCTGTTAAAATTGTGCCGAAATTCTTTCCCCGGGTGTAAAGCTGCGGGTGTGTGTGATTGACCTCTGACCTCCACCACGTGTCGCGCTTAAGGAAACTCCTCGTATGTGCCTCCATGGTGTGGAGAGGCACAACTTTACGTTTATCTTTTATACAGCTCTTTATGTTTTATGAATTATTCTTTTTTTCCTTGGCACAACAGCCTCTAGTGGGCTATGACTTCCTCATTATCGATGCTTCCTGATTACACTCAGATACACCACACTCGGTAACACTCATCTGGACAAGTGATCTGCCCTTTGGCAGAGACCTCCTAATGACAACACATAACACTCACAACAGAGAGACATTCATACTGCCTGGCAGGATTTGAACCCACGATCCCAGCAAGCGAGCGGCTTTAGACCCAAGCCTAAGACTGCGCGGTCTTATTTTGTATTTAGATTGCTTTATTTTTCATGCACTTGTTTCAGAAATGTGTTACTTTGTCAGTTCTTGCGCTTCGTATCATATTATTCTCATTTCATCTCTGTGCTCGCCGTAAGACGAGGCAGCTGTCAGACGCACGCGGCGACTCCAAAAGACAGGGCTTGACATGGCGTGTACGCGCACCCATCTGATATTACTACTATCCTACTGTAATTGCATATCTTCTCGCTCTCTCATTTTCTCTGCCCATTTTCAATTCCGTTGGTATTCCATGTATCATATTACTTAACTGACGAGGAGAATCTTGTAAGCAACTTGTAATATAACGATAACATTTCAAAGACAGTTAGTTCTGCATTTATTACGCGTGCTAGCGTTAGAAGTTTTGTTTCCTAAATAATTGCGAAGTGTAATTACAGTGGAAGGTTAGTTAAAAGTGCAGACAAAGTTTATTAATGTTTATTAAATTTTTGACAAGGAAACTGTAATTTCCTTCTGTCATATTACTTTAAATGTTAAGAAGTAATTACTATTCCATTCTTACTGGATATGATATTATGTCATGGGGCAGTCGGATCCGATTATGCTGTGACGCAGCTTCGTATAGACATATAAAGGAATCCTTAGCTACCCCGCTGCGAACTCTAAGTCCTCGAAAGTTGGGATTAACCCTTAACTCGCTAACGCGGAAAATATGGTGAGCTCCTAATAATGCCAGCAGATGGCAGGTGGGATTTAACTCGGCGCTTAAAGGGTTGATTTTTCTCCATGTCTGAAACGCTTAGAAAATGTATGTATGTATGTATGTATTATGTATGTATGTATGTACGTATGTGTGTGTGTGTGTGTATGTGTGTATGTATGTATTTGTGTATGTATGTATGCATGTGTGTGTGTGTGTGTATGTATGTATTTGCCCCACTTGAAGTCTTCTTTTTGGTATTATGATATTTCAGGTCTTATTGCTTGCTATTTTTGGTCTCTGCTCCCCGTACATTCTGTCTCTATGACCACTGTCTATTATTTCTCTGTGACGGTGGCAAGACAGCAGCCGACTCGTGTTTACAAAGCACCGGAATTTGTTTGGGCTATTGAACGGACTGCTGTCTGCAGTGAGAGACAATTGGCGTTTTTACTGCTGTGAAAATTTGAGTCTAAGCAGTAGGGTGATGCATCCAATCTTGCGTGATGGCAGAAGTTACGGGTTCGAGTGCTAATGTGGGGGAGACGTGAAGGGTGGCGGATCAGCTTTCAAGGAAAGATCGCAGATTATGATCCAAAGTATATCCCATTTAAGGTCAACCGTCTTGGAAGTCTTCAATGACGAATTAGGTCAAAGACGACGGGTAACCTGTATAAATTTAAAATTTGTGTTTAAGTCCCAAAGGAAAATAAAGCTGCTACTTTAGACACTAAAATGTTACTAATTTTTCGCATACAGTTGTCTTTATTTATTTCCTATACACAACATTTTGTCTTCATAAAATCTAGAAAACTTGGAAAAAATATATTTCAAATTTAGATAGGTAACAAATTAAAACAAAAACATATGTTTTATTTTAAACATTAATGCGATTTTTCAGTACTCAATCAGGGGGCACTTGGATGAAACAGTCAAGGACTTTAAAAGTGTGCATTTTTATAGGAACGGTAACCGTTACCACATTTAATTTTAAACGATTTTCGCATTGTTGTTTTTTTCGCTATGTCTACTAGTACAGAATTTAATTATCTCCCTTAATTAAACCGGTATTGAAAATTCCGCCCTGTTCGGTTGACGAGCTGAAGGGAATTGGGGAAGGACACAACTGAAAGGAAAGTGGGTTTGAGGAAAAGCAATTACCCGACCCTGGTGGTTTTAAAACATGGTGGATAATATGACTGCTGAGACAAGGTAGGGCGGGCCACAGCTCAGAGATGGCAGCACCAGTTATAAAGTACAAATTCATCCATATGAAACAGTGGTGCTAGCATACTGGATTTAAGTTGCATGCTATATTGAAGCAACTTAGCAGTCATTTCTTCAAAAAAGAATTAATAATTTAACCTTCTAAAGAACGAACTTCATCTAAATAGTATACAGAGTGACTCAAAAATCATGTGACACTCGATGTTTAATGATGTTGATGATAATAGGCAGGTTTCTTGAGACAGTTTTGTGCGAGAGTTGTGGAAACACCTAGACATTGTGTCGGTTTGGAAGGAAGAAAATTTGAACATTTCAAATACAAATTGATGTAAATATTGCATCAGTAAAATTAAAAGAATATTACTTATTATTTTATTGTACTTCTTATAGGCTCAATATGTTTCGGGCACTACTATGCCCATCATCATGAGCTCGCGACTATAATGTTGATTACCACATTAGTCGTTTATTTCTTGGTTTGCTGTAGGTTGGAGGTTAGGTGCGGTTAGGCTGCAGGCCTGCAGACCGGACACTACTCCAGCCTAACCGCACCTAACCTCCAACCTACAGCAAACCAAGAAATAAACGACTAATGTGGTAATCAACATTATAGTCGCGAGCTCATGATGATGGGGAAAGTAGTGCCCGAAACATATTGAGTCTATAAGAAGTACAATAAAATAATAAGTAGCATCTAGTTGGTTCTTATTCTTCAGTTATCACAATGATGTACGGTCCAACATACTTCAAATTAAAAGAATGTGTTGCCTCTTATATCAAGTGGCATTTACTCTACTCTGTATACAGATCAGTTTCCATCTCACTGTACTTACACTGCTTATCGATGAGTGCCTAATAGAGTGCCTAATGAAAAATGTAGTTTTCACTAAAAGTTCAATATATCGCGTTTTTTAATATCAAACTTCCCGCCGTTTTCTGAATGTTGTATTCTTTCTTTCGGGCGATTATATTCTTCCCTTTGGGTAAATCCCCGGCATCCGAATTTTATGTGCGGACGTTTCGGATCCCTGTGTCTGTTCCATCTTCATAGGCGGTGTAAAGAGGAAGATCGCTGTTTACCCCGCCTATGAAGATTGAACACAGTGTCCCGAAATATCCGCACATAAAATTCGGACGCCGGGGAATTACCCAAAAGGAGGAATGCAGTGTCCCGATTTTTGTTTAAATGTTTTAATATTATTGTATAAATTTTCGTAATTATCTAGTACACTGAAATTGCGTTGTTATTTAACATTCTGTTTGACGTAGTGACGGTCTGTAAACTTCAGCTGTTATCAGCCTTGTCTCCTGTCACATTTCTCATGCCAAAGGCTATAGTTAGCTGAACAATTAGCCAGAGATTACAGTGTCATGGCACTAATTGAAAATAAAAGTGACATGCCTTTCTTTAGACTTGAAATGGTAGCTGAGTGTAAATCTTCTTACATTTAACATTTCAAAAATTCGCTTTCACGTGTTCCGCAGGTATGAATGAAAACGAATTTCCTGCTGTCATTTCAAAGTAGAAAACATGTTAAGTATTTATGTTGAGGGAGGCACTATACAGTGTCGCGTTTGTTTTACGTTATTTGGTATTGTTTTTCCGTTAATTATATTAGGTACAGCGGGTGCGATTTATAGAACCAAATAATCTCTGTATACTCTCGCATTACCCACGTGTCGTGTGCAGGGTTAAATGCGTAATTGAATTGTTTCACTTTCAGCCACGTCGCACTGCAGTAACACTGTGCACCCAATAATAAGCACACTTTGTTTAGAGTGGCGAAATACCGTAGCAGTTTGATAATCCACGTAGTCCTGGAACGTTTGATCAAATTTTTCTTTCTACATATTCTCTTCCGTATGGCCGAAAGAATATTTTATTACTGAGATATCAAAGATCATGTAATGGCTGGCCACATTGTGTTACTTGGAATGGTCAAGAGGATACAGATTCGTAAATGAAGGTGTGTAATTGCCAATGAACGAGCCACAGACAAACCCCGATATAGCGCTGCCCTCAATTAACGCCTTTAAAGTCTCTGGACATAAATTCCCTCTTACACACTATTTCGATTCACTGCCACCCACGATGTAAAACCACAAATTGCGGCTAACAAACACTGGCGCTATATCTGAGGTTACCTAAGTTACATCGAATGAACTCCTTAGTGGTGACTAGCTTAGCCCCTTTTAAGGCCCCAGTCGCTGACCTGTCCCACGCTATAACGTTGGTTCCATCCCCCAACCCCGCTCTCTGGTAGAGCCCCTACTGGATCTGCTTAGGCCGTTCCCCCTTCTTCCCTCCTGGGTCGGTGAGCCTTCCTCACCTTATCCAGCGTCTGCGTACCTTATTGTTCCTCCTCCATTTCACTTCTATTCCCAATTTCTGTTTGTTTTCTCCCCTTTTCCCCCTTTCCTTTAATTTCATACCAATTTAGTCTCCTACTTCCTCGTCTTTCTTTGTTTCCAGTTTTCATATAGGTTTCCTTGTCTGCATGCATCTCGTATACTGTCAGTGACGTGTCTTCGCGAGCCGCTTCATTTCGATGCAGTACTGACTTACTGCAATTTCATTTTGATTCGTTGTTTCCCAGTTACAGTCTTCTAATCTCCTCCCCCTTTGTTCCGCACGTTTATGTTTTGTCTTGTCTCCTGGCTCTGCACTTGGTTGTTTACCATGGACTAGAACTAAGACTTTTCTCCCATCCTATTGTTTCTGTTTTGTATTTATTTATCAACTACGTGGTTTACTATCTTTCTTCTTATTCCTTCTCACACTTTGCTCATTAGACGGTTTCCTTTGTTTTTCTCTCTCCTGCACCTGTTGGAAATCTTCCATTCCCGGAACGTCGTGCTTCGAAGTGGCACTGACGACTGAACTCCCCGTCACTCCTGCCACCTACATCAACCCTATTGGCTGACACCACGCTACTGATGCTTATCACCGCCCAAGCTCTTCCCTCTATAAACCCGTACTAGATTTTCCAGCATTCTTTTTGGATTCTTGACAGTTCAAGATGAGAGCGATGGTTTGTCCCAAAACGTTGGTAAGGAATTACCACTACTTGCTGCGTAAGAACCCAGAAGAACACAGTTTTCAGGCTAAAATTTATTCGATAATCAAGAAATGCCTCGCCATTTACGATCACGATATATCCCTATTCATCCCCTGCTTTACAAGTACCTCTCACTAACCTTGACTGTAGTCCAGGTGAAAATATTCTACATCATCTCATCCTACCCTTCTAAAGCCCAGTTTAATATTATCTCACTGCTGAAGCAAATATTTTGTAATGGATGTGTCTTTGCTTTGGGTTTCCCGACCAAAATTTTATTTGCATTTATAATCTTTCGATATCACTGCACTTGTCACGTCAGCCTCATTTTTCCTAATCTGGTAATCGTCATTGTATATGGGGGAAAATTTCACGTTTGTTGCTAGGGGCAAAACGTCGCAATATCATAAAACTGCTCGAATTACATTCCAAATTTTTAACAATTTTAAAAGGGTTTTCCTTACGGCCTTCGCAATACGCCACAAAATTTCCCAACTCGTTCACATCTTCTTTATGTAATCAATAAATAGAGTTTGCTAGGGACAAGTACGTTAGGCCTATGGCAGTTATTTTTAATACCGAACTTGTTTTAGGGCCGGATAGCTAGGTCGGTATAGCGAGTGACTACGGGCTGGACGGTCCGGGATCGAATTCCGGTGGAAACGAGATTTTCCGCCCGTCCAGACCGACCCTGGGGCCCACCCAGGCTCCTGTACAAAAGGTACTAGGTCTTTTCCGGGGTAGAGGCGGCCGGGGCGGGGGCCTGACCCCCCGAACCCCATCTAGTGTGCCGAGGTCCTAGAAAGAGTAGAGCTATACCTCTACTCACCTTAAGGGCCTTCGTGGCCTATAAAAAGGGTGAAAACCTACCTACTTCTTTTATTGCTGTGTTCTGTTTAAGGCAAATGGAACTTTTGAAGTGACATTATAATAGGGTGGCATTTGTTTTGCTTTCCTATCCGTCTACGGTTTTTATGCCATCCCTAAGACATTAGTAACTTTGTAATTTATGTTTTCATAATATTATTATAATAAACTGATTCCTGCTTCAAGTTCGGTAGGTCCGTGTTTCAAATATCGAACCAGAAATTGACTAACCTGACAGAAGTTTTATTATTTTACTCAGGCCCTGAGACAACTGCCAAGGCAACGCGTCAAATGGGGCCACGATGCGTTCTTACAAAATATTTCCACTATATTTTTCTTTATTAATCCCAAAATTTGTCCCACAGCATGCGCTACTAGAAAAACCGTTTAGTTAGTAACATAATAAATAAATAAATAAATAAATAAATAAAATAAATTTTCGAGATTCTTTTTTACAAGTTTTACGCTATCTTCCCTGTGTTTGTAGTAAAATGTTTATTTTGGTTCCAGATATGAACTTGCAATCTGTGGCATAAAAAGGAGACTACATTAGAACACAACTCTATTTATTTTCTGCTATTAACACGTGGAAATTCTTCCATACAAACTCAATTGCAATATACAATTTTTTTTAACGAAAACCATTCACATGAAAACTGTTTGAATAAAACGAATCATTGAACCTGAAAATTGTGTACATTAGTTTTATAACCAAAAGGGGAAATAAAATTGACTTCTAATAATAACTCAATAAATATTACAGTGCCATTTTTTTAGTTAATCTCCAAACTCATAATGACAACAAACTGCTGGACAGAATGCTCCCCAGAGGGGAATACAAACTTTAAATTAGAAATAAATTCTGAAGGAATTCATGTTAAAAATTCAGGAAATGCAATTGTTCAGTTACTCGCAGCGGTGTAGTTGGGGGGTTTCCGTTCTTGTAAGGTGTGGCTTTGCGTCACGGGGTGACTGGTGCTCCACTTTTGGAGACAGTATGGAGATGTAAAACTCAAATGTTGAAATTTTCATGAAGAAATTTACCCTCTGGTTTTTCGACCCTTATGTACGTTGTCTTGAAATATGGGTCACGAATCAGAACGTGACCCGTTGCCACTTGCCAGTAGGACGGAGGCGCCGAGACATCGAGTTGCGGAATACTGGCGAGGATAAACATCCTGGCGCTTTGTGTTTTAGTAATAAAGCCCCAATATAAAATTTTACAGAATTCCGTCTGCCTCGAGCCGAGGTGTTCCATGCAAACAAGACAGACAGACAGACGGACGGATGGGCGGACAGACGGACGGACGGACATGACAAAGCTAATATTCATTTTTGATATGCGAATCCAAATAAAATTTAATCAAATGTTGAAAAGCCAAGGAGATATTATATTTATTTGAAGTATATCGATATTAAAAAGTGTGACTTCCATCCAGGGTTGAGGATGTGCCTCGTGTGTTTAATTTACCAGACTGTCTTTAGTGTAAGAATTACGGACAGACAAATAAAGGATAATATAAACTTTATCCTTCTAAACAAAAATATTTACAGTCAAGAAAAAACAGTATTCTATTAACCATTTAAAGCCTAATGATTGCGTGATGCATCAACAGTTTAACATTCAACAACTGTACTCTCTGCCCACACTGTATTTGTGTGTTTTGTATTTATCTGAGAACAAACAGCGACTTGTGCCACTTACAGCATAAACTGATTGGTTTGTATAGCCAAGATGAAAAGTGTTTACAGCGCGGTACGGACTGGGTCTTTAAATAAAG
>Ga0136643_10016127_pt1 | contig 11228 bp, 6 predicted proteins | sample TergutLab28metaG_FD_96883 | JGI IMG/M metagenome (GOLD analysis project Ga0136643, IMG submission 96883) | Labiotermes labralis P1 segment gut microbial communities from Petit-Saut dam, French Guiana - Lab288 P1 (version 3) (version 3) | ecosystem: Host-associated > Arthropoda: Insects >... | reverse complement strand
GTAATTATGTATGTGCGTACGTCTGTATGTACCCATGTATGTGAGTAGGTCTGTTTGAACATATCTATGTGTGTAGGTCTGTATGTACCTATGTATATATGTATGTGCGTATGTCTGAAAGTAATTATGTATATGCGTGCATACGTCTGGATGTACCTATGTATGTGCGTAGGTCTGTATGTACCTATGTATCTATGTACGTGCGTATGTCTGTATGTATATATTTTCAGGTTGCAGTTTTCTTTAAGAGGAATTATTCCTAAGTGAAATTTTGCACATAAGTAGCATTATAAAATTTATGTAGTCATTTTAAGGTGATTAAATTTTTAACTTAAACTATATATGTTTTAAATGAACAAACCGTAAATAAAAGTAATAATACACACAGCCCAATTTTAAGTCTAAAGTTTAATTTTTAAACATAAAATTAACAAGAAGATATTTAAAATACTACGTAAGGCAGAAAAAAATAGGACTTGTGTCTCGTACATTTTATTTAAGAACACTTCTAGTATTCAGCCAGACTACAACATTTTTCACAAAACACTCACCCCCACATGGGCCTTCTTAAGATGTGTATTTGTACTTGGACATTTGCTCCATATGTATCTGGAATTGTAAAATTGCAAAATATAATGACCAAATTACATACACACATGCATATATATATATATATGAATACATACATACATACTCTATGTATGTGCGTATGACTGTTTCTACATATCTATGTGCGTAGGTCTCTATGTATCTATGTATCTATTAAGTGCGTATGTCTGTATGTAACTATGTACGTGCGTACGTCTTTATGTACCTATGTAAGTGCGTACGTCTGTTTGTACCTATCTATGTGCGTAAGTCTGTATGTACCTATGCATCTATGTACGTGCGTATGTATGTATGTATGTATGTATGTAACTATGTAGGTGCGTACGTCTGTTTGTACATATCTATACGCGTAATACCTATGTATCTATGTAGGTGCGTATGTCTATATGTAACTATGTATGTGCGTAGGTCTGTATGTACCTATGTATGTGTGTATGAACTTATTTATGTGCGTATATCTGTTTATACATATGAATGTGCGCATGCCTGTTTGTACCTATCTATGTGCGTATGTCTGTACGTACATATGTACCTATGTACGTGCGTATGTCGGTATGTAACCATGTATGTGCGTACGTCTGCATGTACCTATCCCTGTGCGTATGCCTATATGTACCTATGTAAGAACGTACGTCTATATGTACCTATGTATGTGCGTATGTCTATATGCACATATGTATTTAAGCAAGTCTTTATGTACATATATAAGTGCGTATGTCTGTATGTACCTATGAATTTGCGTACGTCCTTATGTACCTATGAAGGAGCATATGTCTGTATGTAACATTGCAAGGGCGTAAGCCTGTTCGTACCTATGTATGTGCGTACGACTGTATGTACCTTTGTATGTGCAAAGGTCTATATGTATCTACGTATATGCCTAGGTCTCTATGTACCTATGTACGTGCGTAGGTCTATATGTATTTATGTATGTGCGTACGTCTATAGGTACCTATGAAATTGCTTACGTCTTCTGTGTACCTATGTACGTGCATATGTGTGTATGTACATATGTATGCGCGTACGTTTGATTGTATCTATTTATGTGCGTACGTCTGTATGTATCTATGTACGTGCATACGTCTGTTTAACCTATGTATGTGCGTAGGTCTGTTTTTACCTCTGTATGGGCGTACGTCTGTTTGTAACTGTTTATGTGGGTAGGTCTTTTGTACCTATGTACTTGCGTAGTCTGTTTGTACCTATGTATGTGCGTACGCTCTGTTTGTACCTTTGTATGTGCGTACGTCTGTTTGTAACTATGAATGTGCGTACGCCTGTTTGTACCTTTGTATGTGCGTACGTCTGTTTGTAACTATGTATGTGCGTACGTCTGTTTGTACGTTTGTATGTGCATACGTCTGTTTGTAACTATGTATGTGCGTACGTCTGTTTGTACCTTTGTATGTGCGTACGTCTATTTGTAACTATGTATGTGCGTACGTCTGTTTGTACCTTTGTATGTGCGTACGTCTGTTTGTAACTATGAATATCCGTATGTCCTAATGTACCTATGTACGTGCGTACGTCTGTTTGTACCTGTCTATATGCGTGGGTCTTTATGTACCTATGATATGCGCGTAGGTCTATACGTACCTATGTATGTGTGTATGTCTCTATGTACCTATGAATGAGCGTACGTCTGTATGTACCTATGTAGGTGAGTAGTTCTGTATGTACCTGTGTATGTACGTGTGTCTCTACGTAACTATGTATTTGCGTACGTCTGTGTGTACCTATGTAATTGTGTACGTCTGTATATTCCTATGTATGTGCGTACGTCTGTTTGTACCTATCTATGTGTGTAGGTCTGTATGTACCTACATATGTTCTTAAGTCTATATGTACCTATGTATGTGTGTGTATCTGTATGTAACTCTGTATGGGCGTACGTCTGTATGTACCTATGTAAGTTCGTATATCCGTATGTACCTGTGTATGTATGTATTTATATATGTCTCTATGTACCTACGTATTTTCGTACGTCTATTTGTACCTACGTAAGCGCGTACGTCTCTATGTACCTATGTGTGTGTATGTCCGTATTTACCTATGTATGTGTGTATGTCTGTATGTACTTATGTATATGCGTACGTCTATATGTACCTATGTATGTGTTTGTGTTTGTATGTACCTCTATATATGCCTACTTCTGTATGTACCCATGTACGTGCGTATGTCTGGATGTAACTATATATTTTTGCGTACGTCTATATGTACCTATGCATGTGTGTATGTCTCTACGTACCTATGTATGTGTCTATATCTCTTTGTACCTATGTGTGTACATACGTCTCTATGTACCTTCGTATTTGCGTACGACTCTATGTACCTATGTATGTGTGTATGTCTGTATGTAACTATGTATATGTGTACGTTTGTATGTACCTGTGTATTTGCGTACGTCTGTTTGTACCTATGAATCTGCGTAAGCTTGTATGTAACTATGTATGTGCGTACGTCTGTATGTACCCTTGTATGTGTGTATGTACCTATATATGTTCCTACGTCTGTATGTACCTATGTATTTGTGTATGTATATATGTATGTGCTTACGTCTGTATGTACCTTTCTATGTGTGTATGTAACCATACACGTGCTACGTCTGTATGTACCTGTGTATATCCGTATGTGTGTTTGTACCTATGGATGTGCGTGTGTCTGTATGTACCTATGTATACGCCTATGTCTCTTTGTACCTATGTTTGTGCATACGTCTCTATGTAACTCTGTATGTGCCTACGTTTGTATGTACCTGTGTATTGCGTACGTCTCTATGTACCTGTGTATACGCCTTTGTCTGTATGTACCTACGCATGTGCATACGTCTCTATGTACCTGTGTATGCTTTATGCCTGCTAACTCATTTTTTAGTTTGTTTTTCTCTGTTCTCGTTTTTTTGTTTGTTTGGTTGGCTGGTTGTTTGGTTAGTTTGTTGGTTGTTTACTTGGGTAGTTGGCTTTACTCAACCGGTTAAAATCCATTCACATTTCTGCATGAGGGGAAGTCACAGGCAGCCAAAATTGGAAGCCTAGGCTCATCGACGAAACTTCCTTCTCACGTATGCAAACAGCAACAGAATATTTAATGTAAAGACACAATGTCACACAATTGGTACAGCGCAACACAATGGCACACAATTGTCACAACGAATAAAGACATGAGGGTGGGTGTGAGGGGTTCTACACTCTGTAAATACATTCCCGAATACCGACATCGATCCCCTGTCCTCTGTTCAGTAGCCATTACCGTTAAGCATGGAACGTCGCACTATTTAAGCCAGAATTCAACACGTGATATAACATACATCTCTTATATAAGTCAATGGTCAGTGGCAATTACAAATTACCACATATCTGAGAACTGCTCTCTTCTGGGTTATTACGCAGCGAGGAGTGACAATTTCTTACCGACCTTTAGGGACAACCTATCGGTCGCGTCTTCAAGTGTCAAGACCAAATTTCTTGAGTCTTGAAGATGGAACTGATATGATGTCCTGAAATGTCGGTAAGAAATCACCATTACTCCCTGCGTAATAACCCAGGAGAGGGCAGTTCTAATCTACTTCTAAGCGGAAGCCGGAAATTACGCACCACATGTTTGTCTTCTATTCCATAGTCCTAATTTCGAGGTACATATACGTAGTGCCGTGCAAGTCTGTCATGCCGCATTCTTGTGGGGCGTGAAGAATTAAAAACAAATGAAAATTCATTCCCAAATTCGAAGTAAACGCAGACTTTAAACATTATACTGACAATATTTAATTGTATTCATAAAAATAATCACTGTGTTCGGACTCTGGTCTTCTGGTTTTTAGACGAAATGTCGGTAGTCAGTGTTTCCCGACGTTTCCAAGAAATGTATTGCCAGAAATCTTCGTAGGCGTAGGGGACCAAGAAGAACGACTTAAAACACTCACGGAAGCCCCGAATCCTGAATACGAAGGCACTTTATTCATCCGAAACTTTGGGAGACGCCAATTTAGTTACATTGCTACGTCAAGAAAGACCTGAATCCCCGAAAAATAGCTGTGGGATACTCAGTCTTGCATAAACAGTGAAAATGATGAGAATTATACCAAAAAAACGCATAAATGTATCACCTGGTAAAGCAGGTTGCAGTACCTAGGGACTCTGAAAATGACAGTGACCTCCGCTTTCCACAAAACGAAGAAAATTTCCGAATAAATGGAAAACTATTTGCTTCTCAAAAAGGAATCTACTGCAAGAAGATTTTTTGTGCTAGGAAACAGTGTTTAGTGTAGCACGACACTTGTCCTTCGGTTTTGTTTTGACACTGACTGTAATATTAAATTATCCGGTAAAGATTACCAAACACTGCCGTCGCCTAATTCAAATTACATGAAAAAACTAAGGTTAGTCCATTCAGATGTCGACTTAGAAACGGAGGATTCTAAAAGCCAAATAGAAGAGTGGAAGTATGATTCAGTTCATTGCCTTCACTTAAAATGCACTTCATTTTGTGATATATCTTTCAATTCACTTAATATTCCGGTAGCATTTCATTGTTATAGTAGATTTTATGTAGTCAGAATAGAGTAAAATATGTATAGAAATGAAAGGAGTAATCGATAAGGGAAGCAAGAGAGAATATAACGGAAAATTATCAAGACCTGAAGGATAGGAAGATGTAAAGAAAGAAAAAAAGAGTCGCAGAATAGACAGCGCGAGAGAAAAGAAATAAAGAAAGATAAAAGAAATAAAAGAGACAAATAGAGAATACAGATAGAGGTACCCTATCACGCTGTCTTATCCCCATAACCTTGGGTTCCTCTCTTGCAAAGCAATCGATCTGTTTTCCTGCCTCAAACGCTCGGTGAAATGTTAGTGGGGCTCAAGTGAAGTGGAAACATTGCTGTTGGTGCTTCTAGTGTAGGTCAGCTGCCACATCTAGTACTCAGGCAGACAGTAATGTACTCTAACGCTACCAAGCAGAGTCAATCTTGAAGAGCTAAGAGTTTCTCAGCTAATCAAAACATTCTCAACGTTTTATGGAAAGAGAAGTCTCTATAACGTGTCCACGACAACCGCCCTGAAGAACGTCACAAGCCAGGTAAAGCGAGTGCAGATCCTTAACACATATATTTACTTCCAGTAAAATCTTCCAAGCCGGTCCCAGGGGCCTCGCTGTGTAAGGCGTATGTCTGCTGCTGCTCGCCTGCTGAGATTGTGGGTTCGAATCCCTCCAGGGGAGCACGGATGTCTTGTCTGTTGTGAGTGTTGTGTGTTACCAGTTTCAAGTCTGTGCGACGAGCTGATCACTCGCCCAGAGGTGTCTACCGACTGTCGTGTGTCATCGTGTGTGATGTAGAAACTCTTGAATGAGGAGGCCCTGGTCCACTTGGGGCTGTCGCATCAAAAACAAACAAAATCTTCCTAAAGATGGGTAAATTTGTACCAGACTGCACGGCGCCACATCACAGAAAGACTAGCATTTCTTAACAGATAGTGTTGAAAGACATCTATTTTTCAGGGTTGTGGTTGGCTAATTAGGTAGATAAATGCCATCGTTTCTGACAATCAGGCTGTTTAAAACGCCAACTCTTGCGATGCAAGCAACATTTCGCTCAGAACAGCTGCCAGAATACTCAATGTCAATCCATATAACCAGCATCTGAATTCTCAACAGCATGAAAACCTGATACATGGAAACAGACAGTTTTCCGTCACGTTTATTAACCTTTTAAATGCCGAGTTAAATCCCACCTGCCATCTGCTGGAATTATTAGCTCACCATATTTTCCACTTTAGCGGATTAAGGGTTAATACTGTGCAAATTTCAACAGGTCACGAAATTAACAGTTCAATCAGCATTGGTGTTTCCACATGCTTATAATACCCTTTCAAATTTCATTACTTCCTGCTCAAATTTATGTGAATGTTTTATTATAAATCTTATATTTACCACCTTCAAGACTCTCCAGTCGTACACCACTATTTTAAACAATTTTAACTAATAAATAAACACAATTGATATGTGACTATTCAAAATAATGTTTTTAAAAACATAGAAAATCCTACGTGTTTCGGTCCTTGCTGGTCCATCACCAGACCGTCCACTAACCGATGTATGAAAATGTTTTATACAGCAATTAATATATTCCTTGAAGAGGGACCAATAAGTTCCGAAACACATAGGAGTTTAATAACTTTAGAAATATTATTGTGACAATTATGACAAGTGTGTGTATTTGTTGGTTAAATTTGTGGAAACTGGGTATAATATGCGGAAAGGAAAAAGTAAAATTCGCACAATATAACAACGACAAAATCTTGGAGGAGGATCAGATGGGCTACGTACTGCGAGAAGAGTAACGTACTAAATCGACACACCTGAAAGGAGAAAATGTATAGGGGAGAATAATATTAAAATGCATCTCAAATAAATAATATGGGAGAAGGTGTGGACTGGATTAATTTCGTATAGAGTATGTTAAAAACAGTGGGTTCTTGTGAACACTTCAGTGAGTTTTCATGTTCCCTGGGAGCTCCTAGATTATTTGAGGTAGAAAGGTTGTGCTCCATGTATTCAGTTATTTAACTAGTTAGACATTAAAAACAGTCGAAGAAATTTGCGAGCATAATTAAGTAAACACAAGAAAAGGACCAAATCTTTCAAGTGATATTTGTGGCAATTTTTCTCCATAGTATTGCAAGGAACACAGTAGAAATTGTCCCAGGGTCAAACACTCCCACCACGTTTAGCAGACGGCAACGCTAACACTCCCAAGAGTATCGCTGGAATGACGTGAACTCAGCAAACACATGGACACAAAGCTCCAGCCGGAGAATGTGTCAAATTGATCAAATTCTCCTGCAGCAGAGTGCACCCCACTTTAAGAACTGGAAGCTCTAAAGAGAGAGTGATAGAAGAAAAGGTCACACGAACACAGAAATCTCTCCCAGGAAGAAGAGAAGTGAAAGAGGATTGAAAATAGAACGCAACGAAACGGAATGGAACGAAAAAGTAAAATACAACTCATGTAAGAGGAACTGAAAACTTCACTTTTCCCCACTCGCCACATTTCTACAAAGGGACGCTACGAGGCCTTCTTTCTTCTACTTCCTGATGCACTGACAGGTCTCCCTTTGGCCTGTAGTTTGACAAACACTTCGATAATTTTGTATCTTACTCAATAATAAACTAAGAATAGAGTAAGAAATTTTTCAGCCTGCTCAAACAGCAATAAGATCTGTGTAAAAAGAACCAACAAAATGCAAACTGTTTACATTAATGTTTTAATTTAATTATAGTGTCTTCGACATGTTTCGAACATCCAAGTGTTCATCCTCAGGAAGACTTGTACATGTAGTTTTATGGTATTTCTTCCATGCATCCATATAAGAGTACCAAACACATCCTGCCATCGACAAGACTGCGTATATGGATGTATGAAAGAAATACCATAAAACTACATGTACAAGTCTTCCTGAGGATGAACAATTGTATGTTCGAAACATGTCGAAGACACTATAATTAAATTAAAACTTTAATGTGAAAAGTGTGCATTTCGTTGGTTCTTATTACACAGATAAATCACAATGCAGGGTTCAAAAAACGTTAAACTGAAATAAGAGTTGCGTTTCTTAATAAGTAGCTGGTTTAACTCTTTCGATGCTGTCCCGACTAATTTTGAATAAAATTTCCAAAGAAAAAAAAAGTGTACAACCAGGTCTTTGGTCTAATCTATCCTGTCCCATGATGTATATGCACAGTGTTGCAGGGGGAAAGAATCTGTCGTATTTCGGTAGAACGTTTCTTACCATCAATTACATCGATCATAAAAAGGCACGTCAATTTTGAAAGGTTACCGAGATACCGAAGCGAGAACACCATGGTCTTCTCGCGGTTCCATTTACTGTACCTGTTTAGCGCGCTGCATTAACTTACACTGCGCAGGCCCGTCCTTGAGCCGGTAGCGAAGCCAAGCCACGAGGCGGTGCGTGTATTACGTAAAGTACTTGGAATACTAAGGAATATTTTAATGCAACTAGTGCAAGTTACTCTTACTTAGGCCATGTCCTTATGTCACACAGATGATAGTTACATGTTATGTACATACATTAATATTGCAAGAAATACGGATTCTTCGTACTTTTAATATATCTCTTGTAATCAATAAAGGCTTATCAGCTGTCATCCCTTAAAACTTCTGTCGCCACTACTCCGTAACCGCCCAACTTCGTATACAGGCATCTTTAGCTACACCGAGGTAAGTTAAACCCACGTACGTTCACCCAAACTATGACGGGTTTCTCCTGAAACATCTTTTATATATATATATATATATATATTACTGTCTTCCCGGTACACGAGATGGTAAAGTCAAAGTAAAATTCTCCCTAGAACAGGCTACAAAGGCCCAGAGGGAGAGTAGAGATATAGCTCTAGTCTTTCTTTAACCTCGGCGTTAGAAGGGGTGGATGTTCAACGCCACGCCCCGACCGCTTTAGTCCGGGGAAATACCCGGCACCCATTGTATAGGAGGCTGGGAGCTCCCCAGGGAGGGTCTGGACAGGTGCGGAAAATCTCGACCCCCACCGGAATTCGATCCCCGGATCATAAAGCTCGTAGCGAGTCGTTATACCGACTGAGCCATCGAGGCCCATACGAAAGATTGTAGTTATGTGAATTAATATTTTAATTTTTAATTGTTTGATGTTTTCTACACGTTTCGAACCCGAGGGTTCATCTTCACGAAGACGGTTGTATATAGAGTTACTGTACGGTACTTTTACGTTCATCAGTATAAGCAGTCTGGAAGGGAGAAGAGTGTGTTCGATACGATTACCGTACCGTACCGTACCGTACCGTACCATAACATAATTGTGTATACTACCGTCTGCCTGAACCTGAACCCTCAGGTTCGTAACGTTTAGAAGACCTCAAAAACTGAAAAATAAAATATTTATTTTCGTTTGTTTATATTATACAATTACATTAAAATGCACGGTGCAAAAACCGTAATATGCTTTGTTATATGACTACCTTATATATTGCTAACAATATTCAAAATCCGATCCAATTAATTACGCTGATTACTATAAAAAAATTGTCATTTTGAAATATTATATTATTTTAGAACAATCAATATACTTCAAGGTAAAAGAACAAAGCAAATGATAATAAAACTCGCTGCTCAAATTTAGTCTTTCAGTGTGCCAGTAAGAACACCAGAAGTAAAGGATCTCGTTGTTCTGTTTCAGTGGCGAAGCAAATTGTGACTTAAGCAATGCTAATTAAGCTCAGAAGACAGGGAAGTTAGGGAAATTTCAGAAAACTGCTGCTCCTTTGTTTTGAAATTACAACGGAAGTAAACAAATTTCCTGTTCTCCCGAGCAGACCATTGTTGCGTGTAAGACAGGGTAACAATAGTATCTCGACTTCATGTGCGTTACTGCTACCAAGAAAGAAAAGATGCGGAGAGGATATAAAGAGGGGAGTGTAAGGGTAAAGGGAAATAGAGAGAGAGAAAAAATAAAATGTTTCTCGTGAGATAGCAGCACATACACACGTCCGTTTCTTCTTCCACCAAGGAGTAATTTTTGTCCTGAAAAGTCTACCCAGCTCTACTCAACTTCTCTTCTCAATGTACAGTCGCAGACAGAGAACACCGGAGCCCTCAAATTAACGGAATTTAAACACATACCAGTTTCGCTATAAAGTTATATAACACTAAATTTGGAGAAAAACACAAGAAATAAGCAGTCCGTTTAGGACTGAAAGTTATAATACCTAAGTTAAAAGAGTTACTCCTTTTTGAGGGACAACAGAAACCAGCGAAACAAATATTTACTCAAATTTCGAGTTACGTGGCCACTGTCGGCTATGACAACTGACGCATGAAGCGTAGTTCGTTAGACCCGATTCCAGAAAATACAAAGGGGGCTCAAGACACATAAACAATTTTCACTTTGAAGGGTACTGGTTTCGAATCCACCACAAAAACTTTAAAACGTACATATATATGACACTGTCTCTAGGTAGTTCTATGACGCCGTGCAATCTTACTGCGGAGGTCGCTACGAAGAAGAGCAAAATAGCTGTCCCTCACAGTAACCAATTACAGGTTCCTCAGGACCGATCACGCAACCTGGTCACTGTACTGACTGAGATATTACAGATAAGTGACATAAAAATTTGCTTCAAAATAAAGAGAAGCTCCCGTGAAATAAAAAAGAACAATATTCTTGTTCTGAGACAAATTACTGTACCATACATATATTTAGCAGACTGTCTACGTAGACAAGGCATTCTTCCAACAGATGAAAGAGTAGGCCTGATATATATATATCAGCCCTTTAAAGCCCCGTAGTTACTTTTATGTAGCACCAGTTTTAACATCCATGTATGTATGTATGTATGTATATATGTATGTGTGTGTGTGTGTGTATGTATGTATGTGTTTATGTGTGTGTGTGTGTGTGTGTGTGTTTGTATGTATGTATGTGTTTTGTATGGATCTCAGAACAAACAGCGATAATTTTCCTTTACAGCACTAACTGACTGGTATTTATAACCAAGATGGATTGCGTTTCCTGCGCGGTACGACCTGGATCTTGACATAAGTTCAGGTTACACTTAGTTTTTAAAAAGTT
>Ga0136643_10016126_pt1 | contig 11228 bp, 6 predicted proteins | sample TergutLab28metaG_FD_96883 | JGI IMG/M metagenome (GOLD analysis project Ga0136643, IMG submission 96883) | Labiotermes labralis P1 segment gut microbial communities from Petit-Saut dam, French Guiana - Lab288 P1 (version 3) (version 3) | ecosystem: Host-associated > Arthropoda: Insects >... | reverse complement strand
CTCTTCAGTCACTTACCAACCTCCATAAAGAATACAGCAAATGACACAGAGATGTTCAAAAAAGTCCTAAAGAAGTTCCTAATGGATAACTCATTTTATCATGAAGAAGAATTCATTAACTTTACGGAATAAGGTCTATCCTACATTGTAACAACCTAACAAGATAAACTGTAAAATAAACTAATAATTGTAATATGTACCTATATGATTATCCCATATCATCCTACAGCACTTACATGTTAACTACTGTAATTGTATTTTAATTGTAACGGAATTCCTTACTTGTATTTGTTAATTCCTTTTGTAATCTCTTGTATTACTTATAACTGTATTTCTTACTTTATACTCATATTTCTTGTTGTAATTGTACTTATCTTATAGCCATATATCCTAAATTGTAACTGTAGTTTACATTTACCCTGACAAGTTCTATATCCACGTCTTGTATAGATCTGATGAATGCTTAATACATACCAATACCAAATACCAAATAAGTGCACATATGTTTATACTGGCAAGTTTGACACCACAGTATGAAACAATTAAACATATTTTCAATGCATAATGAACATAAAAAATGAATGAAAATAACAAATACAAGTCCAGGTAATGTGGTAGGTCTTAAGTGTTACAGGAGTATTCACAGAAAGCTATTGCAAGTGTAGAAGGCATTTCAAGTACACAGTCACTAGTAAGTGAATTATGAACAAATGTTTAATTTGAGCCTACAATTTTAAGTGGGTTTTTAATCTCTAATTTTAAAAATTAATTGCAACTTTAGAAATGAATATGGAGGTTGAGATGAGGCCCATGGTTATGTGTTCTGTTCATTGTATGAATTACTGATACATGGACATACTGATGATGACAAAGTGCACATTTCATCACTTGGTACCCACTGAATAGGACATTAGGTAGACCCCACAATCAGTCTGGATGATCTGGATAAGAGAAAAATGTTTTGTCCCTGCCAGGAATCATATCACAATTGTTCAGTTGGTAGCCTAGCCACTATACCAACTGCGCTATCCCAACTCCCTGTAAACTCAAAAATAACCAATTTTTCCATTAAATTTTGAATTACATTACAGTCTGAAGTCATTTTTCTTGAACTTCATAGTCAAGAACCGAATTCAGACCTTCACATAAGTGAAGGCACAAATTTGATAATTTCTTACAAGTATTCATGAAGTTTAGAACAGATTACAAGCATCTTTGAGAAAGTTTAGTGAGGATTTTATGTATGATATTTCACAAACAGTACGTTAATCTTCAGGGAATCATTACAATGGTCAGGCAGACGAAGAGAACATATGGCTTATACATGTTCACACACTGCATCAAGTAAAGCCCATGCAGCATTTTCATGGTGCACTAAATCATATTCCCATTCTAGGTTGGTGCTATGGCAGTGTGCTTTCTTGTTGAGCTGCTCATCCGCTTATACTTGGCTCCACCCCTCCTGCGGCTCATTGCAGCCAAAATTGCAATGGAGAAGGCAGCAGGAGTTGGCTTGGAGGTTGGACGACATGATCCTGGCCCATTGGCGAAATGTCCCCACTACGTCAAGATTCACAAGGCTTTCCGTAAAGTGCACATGTTAATTGCCATTGGCAATTTGATGTCAATGGCTTGCACACTGGTGCATCTACTGTATCTGGCCAACAAACTGAGCGTCCTTTAACACCAGCCATTCTGTAGGAAATACTGCAGGCATCCCAGCATTTGGGCTGTTTTCATAGGTCTGACTTCACTCACATTCACTGTTATAATTTAAGTATTCATCCTTCAGTTTCATTTATTTAAGCATTTAGTTATAAGATTTTCGTGGTAATAATGTTCAAATACCAGTCACAGGGGATCTTTATGCCCAGCCAGAAAGTTGTGAGATTTTATGTTCTCAAAACAGTATTTCTGAAGAATCAAGTCATCCAGGACATGGTGCTATGTCATTTGGTTTGGTTTGGTTCAGCAAGTACTTCCTGACATTTTGAAGCATCGCAGTGTGTTCATCTTCAGGGACAAGAGGCAATACCAGCGCTTGTCCCTGAAATTGAATGGACCACAAAACTTCAATTTTTTAAAAATATTCACCCAATGACAAAGCAGCACATCTTAGAAACTTGAAGTAGCAAAACAAAAGTGAATGTTGTAAAAGATATAAGGAAAGCAGTTAATAACAAAGCAATAGAAACATTACAAATTAATGAAAAGTGTACTTTTTATGTTAAACAGTACCGTTATAGTTAAGAGTGAGTTTTCTTTCAATTATATTATAAAGTTATTTAAATCTTCTGTAACAGAAAATTACAGGGCTCGATTTTTCACTTTCATGATGGGAAATCAGTACACAAAATCATATTCCTGATTTTAAAAAACACACATATCATTTCCAAACAATTGTATATTAGACTTATTTACTCATGCCAAAGACATAACAGACCATCAATATAGGCATGTCTGCAACAAATTGTGCCCTGAATGTAAATTGTATTCCCACCATATGCAAGGCTGTACTGCATATATATTTCTCCAAATATCTTGCCAGATATTGTGTATATCACATTTAGCTGATCATTTGTTTTAAGAGACATTAGTAGCTCTGACAGTCTGCATGGAACAGTACTGTAATATCACACTAGCTAGAGATTTTATATTTAAATCTGTAGAATAACTACTATGCATTTCAGAGGTGGAAGTAAATTAAAAAAAAAAAAATCAGTATGCTATTTCAGTGTCTTCATTTGACAAAATATACACAAAAAATTCAATAATTTCTTAGAGTCAATTCAAGAGCCTAGTTAGCAATGAAATGCTGAGACTAGGCTGGTCACATCTGTTACATACTCCAGCAAAAGATGGTAAATTTGTCCCTGACACAAGCTATAAAGTCACAAAGGGCGAGTTGCAGTACAGCTCAACTCATTCTTAGATAGCGGTGAGGGTTAGACTCATGCCCCACCCACTTTGCCCCCCCCCCCTCCAGTAGCCATTGGATATCAGGCTTGTAGTTTCCAGACCAAATCTGGATGTTTTGGAGACAGAAAATGTCCTGCCCCTGCTGCAACACAAAATCTGGAATATCCTAGTCACTACACCAACTATGGTGTCCTGGCTCTCTTGCATACCACATTTGAAATATTAATTGAATATAGAATTTTGGTGGATGACCCTGGAGCTGCACCTGGTAACTTCTTGTGTAATGGCAACATAGCATAATTAAGTTTTTCAGATACACTATTTTACTTCGAACAGTGTGTAATCAAGGAAATAAATCTTCTTTAAACCTTTGAGAAATGTCACTCTACATGTACACTTCCCTCTCTTGACAATGTTTGTTCCACACATCTTGACCAAATCATTCATTCATAACACCAACCAATACATGTTTGACACACAAAAATATAGTCTTTTATTTCTCCACATGTTGCGGCATCATTTACCCCATCTTCACAGAGCTTTATACCAAAATTTAAAATCACTGAAATATAACAGAAACCAAAAGTAATTTTTACTATATTATAGCATCCATGCAGCTGCTTTCAGCATACAGGTTTCTTAATTTGTGGTTAAGATGGTACAGACATTTCTCAAATCCTAACAGATTAAATCAATAAAGCAGTTATGTTTTATGGTGTTTTCATTATTTATGGTTAAAAATTTGTGTGTTGATATGCTGCAGTTTTTTCTTTGCATACAAACATACAATTTTGTCTTCAGTCCTTCATGATTCATTTCTGTGTATGATGTATTGTGAGGTCAGTGTAAGAGGTAAACTTGCTTCATGACTATTTGTTAACAAGTCAAAAGAAGTGTTAAATTCTACAGGATGTTGAGTTCAAGGCAAAAGCTTCCTCTAAATGACATCCTATAAAGACATACAGAGAATGATACAGTTTCATGTTAGGAATCACATCAGGAAAGGGGTACAAGCCCTCCGTAAGTCATGCTTCAGGCCTTGACCAAGCCACCCAAGCCAGATAAGCCATGAAGTGGGATACAAATGAAAACAGCCCATAGTCATCAAATCTGATGGTCACTTGAAGATAAATGTATCTTATATGATTCTTTGTAGCTTCGTATGGTGTAATGTAACAGAAATGGCATCCACTTTACAAATATGATTTACTTCTTCCTCTGAGTAATACATTTATGTAGCTATATGTCACTATTACTGAAGAACTCAGAAATACTCATATTGTGAAAAATTGTTCTGTAAGTCTTTCATTATGAATGGTATATTTGTGTAATATCAAATTTCAATGCAGTGCATACCCCATGTGACTGCATTAAGACTAAGCACAAGTTATCAAATTTATGCAGTAGTGCTTCAGCTCTTGAAGCACCCAATTCAATGCAGTAACACTGGACCCTGTCACTAAATCTGTAACTATAAAGAACGTCCATAAGTAAAGATACAAATGCAATAATTTTTTTCAATATTTTTATTAAAAAACTGAGTGAAAAAATCTTAACACATATCTTTAGCCATTTTTCCACATAATCACCACTTTTGTCAAGGCATTTGTTTAGCTTGGGTATGAGTTTTCATTACAGTGTCATAGAACTCCACTGCCTGCCTGCACAACCACGTAGTGACTTTGTATTTCACCTCTTCATCTTCGTGAAACTTCTGGCCAACCAGATGTTTCTTTGAATGCAAAAACAAACGGAAATGGGAGTATGCTAGACACGACAGCATTGCCACCTTCACAATTGTCATTTCCCTTCCCCTGCCAACCATTTTGCATCTTTAATTTCTGGATAACCCTTGTATAAAGCTCCAAAAAAAAAAATAGTAAAGCAATCCCTGTACAAGCCTTGAAGGTTCCAGAAGGCTGAAGCTCCCAGATCAGTCCACATTGCTGTCATTGGTTGGAAATTTTACTGGCCCTGGTACTGGGGGTTTCAAACTCCTGAGGACTGATATTTGTCACTGTTTAATGTGTCTGTTTTGATTCCCAAAAACAGTGTATAATACAAAAAATGTAATTTTTTAAGTTAAAGAAAAGACTGGAAACCATAGTCATCTTGCCAAAAATTTCAAAACTTGCTGAGTACAAAGCTGAAGTTCAAGCTTGCTCTCAGACAAATTATTTCACATTTGGTGAATAGTCTGAGTTGCTAACTAAACTGTACTTAGTAATAAAAAAAAACCTTAAAAGTTAAAGCTTATTTTTAAGCATGTAATCAGCTTCATGTATAAACATACTGGTTACTACATAAAAGACATGTAGGTGTACAAATGAATTCCTCTTCCAGTGTTGAAGTATTTTCAAGACTATTACTTTTTTGAATAAGACTGTTGTAGATCAAATTTTCTTTACCTTTTCTCTCATTATGGATAATGTTCTGGACAAAACAACTACAATCCATCATAAGACTGATCTGTTTCTGCAGAACTGTTTAATATGAATAGGATAATATTTTTTACAACTTTTTATACCTGAAGCACCAGCATATGATGAAGCAAATTTCTATTCCTCCAGTTTTTAACAAAACAAAAACTTTTGATAAAACACTGCAGAAATATCTGTAGAAGAATCACTATTATGCAACACTGGAAGTCTACCAAAAAAAATAGAGAAGTTCAAGTAGTGCTGGTTTCAGCATTCAAGTTTCAACAGTGTAGATACATCTTTAATTTCACTTGTGCATCATGTACTGCTTCCTATGTGAGGGGCTATAAAAACTGCCAGAAAGCTTAAAGAGTTTCCTGGATTGTGATGCACTTTTAATTTTATTAAGCAGTCCAAACAAATTCTTACAAATTCATTAGATGTTGGATTAAAATTAAGAATTAATTTAAGAATGAAATTTTAACCAGTAGTTCTGGAAAGAGCTGTTTCTTTCAAATTGCCAGCTCTAGTCAAGACAAAGTCCTAAGTTGAAAAGTATAAAACATGTTGGATTTCTCTACCAAGCTGCTGCCTTACTAGTTTCATGTAGATAATGTAGTTTCCGTGAGCATAAATTTAAACTGTTACTAAAGTACTGTATTTAAATTGTTCATATGTGCAGTATTATGTATTTCATGCTGTGTGTTTATTTATACATTTCAATGAACATTATACAATCATGTGTGTATTCCAATGTATGAGGTTTTGTTGTGGTGTGACTGTGGGAAGAGAATGATTGAGATGGAAGATTTCATTAAACAGTACAAACGCGTAAGTTTTGCATAAGAGTCAATGCTGTGAGTTCCTTATTCAGTCATATAAGCTGCATTAGTTTTAATGTTCCAAGCATGTAAATACAAGATGAAGAATAAACAAATATATCTAAAACTTTAGCGTACTTCATTCAATGGTAACTTGCACTGTACAGAATAAAATTGGAAACTAATTAAGTTTCCACACATTTCAATTTCCTAACCTCAGCAGTCTATTTGCTTAGTTCAGTGCCATGTCATGAAGATATATGAGGGAGTGGAGGTCCATTTGCTTCTTTTCCTAACTGTGGCTCTATATAAACTAAAATAATGTTTTTTAAATCAGGGTAAAGGTGTGGTTTTTAGTACAATTACACTGTGATAATTGAATAACCGAACTGAATTTTGATGAATTAAAGCACTCTGTGTCCATACTAACTGCATACTATTAATATTTGTTGTGCTAACTATATAACCTAAATCTTCATATCTGTGGTTTTTAAAATTTACATGCACATACTGTAATGAACCAGATAATACAATAAATATGTTAATATTTTAGAAAGAAATAACACTTCAAGGAAGAATTTGGCTTTGTAAAGAGCTTTGAGTTCTTAGCAGTTTTAATCTGGTCACAGAGGAACATGTTTCTTGCTATGGTGTTGCAAAGGCATTTCATTTCTTTAACAACTGAGAAATATTTTGTAGAAATTACTTTTCTCCTCCATAGCCAGAACAGCTTTTCTCAGTCACCTAACTGGCTGTGGGTGTGTCAGGCTTCAATTCTGGAAGGTGCAAAAATTCTCATTAGTAGCATGTCTGAAAGGTTTGTTGGACTAAAGGCTCCAGTCCAGTGTGGACAGGCTAATCCTTATCTGGGACTAGTAATTAAGTTCCCTTAAATTTATTCTCTAGTGGCCATAGGATATCAGTCATTGTTCCCATCTACTGCCATCATCTAGTTGGTAATGCCAAAATTTTTGCGACACTCCAAGAATGGAAGAAAAAAAAGTTACAATCAACATTTCCTCAGCATTAGAGGGACTCTTTTTATTGTTCTTAAATTAAGTTACCTACAATTGGTTCACTAGCTGCCACAGTACGACAGCGATCACACCCCTGCACACAAACAATTTACTGTCATGATTTAGAATCACACATACATAATTTGTCGCTTTGTAATATCTTGAGAGCTCCAAGGCTCTATATTGATGTAAAGCACGCCATACAAAACAATACAAAGACAATCAACTGAGACAAAAGTCATACAGGAAGCCTGTCACACATAAAAAACTTTACACAAGAATTCAATGATAAACGTTGTGCTAGCTATAACCATACAACAATGACTTAACACATTAAAACATGTTTAGCAATTAAAGAATTCCCTAAACTTAAGATTGAATCGCACCTCATCAGTCCGAGTGATCATTCATATATTCATCTATTGAGTAAAAGACTTTTCCTAACAGATACTTTTTTAATTTAGTCAAGAAACTTTTATTATGCGAAATCAGTTAAGCTATATTGTGTGGTAATTTGTTAAAAACTCCTACACTTTCATAATATAATCCTTTCTGGTATATAGTTAATAGAGATGAAGGTTTATGTAATAGAATTCTATTTCATGTCTTGTAATTGTGGATAGTGGAATTAAATGTATAAAACTCCAGGTTTTGAGACAAGAATCTCATCAGAGAAAATATGTACTGAGAAGGCAAAGTCATAATACCTAACAATGGGAATAAAAGTCTACAGTATGTTCTGACATTAGACCCAGTCAAAGTCTAGTTGCTCTTTTTTGTAGTTTAAATACTTTAACACTTTCAGTTGAATTTTCCTAGAATGCTATGCCATATTACAGTAGTGAATGGAAATAGGCAAAGTATATCATTTGAATAGTGGTTATATTACAATGAGAAGACATTGATCTAATAGCAAAGCATGCACTGCTTAGTTTAGGTAACAATTTATCAATGTGATTTTTCCAATTTAGAAACTTATCCAGTTCTAAACCTAAAAATTTTAAACTGTCAGTTTCTTTTATGATGTTAGAATACCTAAAGTGAATGTGGTCTTCTTTACTTTTTTTTGAGCTAAATTTTATTATATTCTTCTTATCAAAAATTAAAGTTAGCCCATTTACTAAAAACCATTCATTTATTTGGTATATTGAATCATCAGCTTTGACCTGTAGCTCCATGACATTTGCAGCATGCACTAATATACTAGTGTCATCTGCATAAATAACTGGTTTTGCAATTTGATGTATTATGTATGGGAAATCATGTATGTAAATTAAAAAGAGCAGCTGTCCCAGAACCGAGCCCTGGGGCACCCCACTGATTGCAGTGTCCCAATTGGAGGAATAATTCCCTCCATGAGTAGAAATAATTACCTTTTGCCGTCAATTCGTTAAATAAGATTCAAACCAGTTAAGATAAATTCCTTGGACTCCATAGTAAGATAATTTTTGCAGTAAAACTGAGTGATTAACGCTATCGAAAGCTTTGGATAAGTCAAAGAAAAGTCCTGCTACCAGCTGTTTCTTATTTAATGAGCTGAGTATTGTGTTTGTTAGTGAAAAAACTGTGTTTTCTATATTAATTCCTCTTCTGAATCCATATTGTTCAGGAACTATTATTCTATTTACATTTAGGTGCTAATTGAACCTATTAAACATCACTGTTTCCAGCACTTTAGACAATGATAATAGTAAGGGTATGGGTCGATAATTAGACCTATTAGTTCTTTCACCCCTTTTATATACTGGTAAAACTAGTGCATACTTGCATCTATCCGGAAAAATTCCGTTACTTAGGGAAAAATTACAAATATACGTGTAGGGCTTACTTATAGCTTTTACACAGTGTTTTAAGATCATATTAGAAATGCCATCATAACCAGAAGGTTTCTTTGTTTTCATAGTAAATATTTTATGTAATAACTCATTTTCTATAAATGGAATGGGTTTCATTTCCATATATTCAACCATGTTAGTCTTTGTTAGAAGTTCTATAGCTTTGTTTATATCGGCATGTTTATTATCTAAGTTCTTTGCTATGTCAACGAAGAACTCAATAAATGCTTTTGCTATTTCTTAAGGGAATAGTAGTAGACCCATAATCAGTGTTAATTTTAGTAATTGGACTATAAAAGCGAGATGAGCCCATAGAATCTTTTATTATTTCCCACGTTGATTTTATTATATTAGTAGAATTATGTATCTGATTTTTGATATGCATTTTTTTTTTGCTTCTATGATTACCTTTTTTAAGATAGAACAGTACTTATTATAAAAATTGATTACCTGTGGATTGTTACTGTTCCCTCTTAGTAGGTATAGTTCTCTTTTCCTATTACATGATATTTTTATTCCATTAATAACCCAGTTAGCACTTTTGCGCCTGTTTCCTGTCGTGATGACAGGAAAACTATTGTCAAAATTTCTAATGAGTATTTTGAAAATTATTGAACATTTCATTAATATTATTGGTACTGTAGACTGAATCCCTGTTTTCTTCTTGTAACATTAGGAGAAAGTTATTTAGCATTTGATTATTGAGTCAACCATTTTTTTATAAATATTTTTGTGACAATCGTAAATGAGTCTAGGATGACAATTTGTGCATCATGATCTGACAAGCCATTAATATGTGAATAAGATATTACTTTTTTTACCAGCATGGTATCCAGAAAAATGCAATCAATTAGTTGCCGTATTGTTAGTAATCCTTGTAGGAAAAGCTACTATTTCACTGAGATTAAAGGATTTCGTTATATTATCCAGTCTTTTCTTATCTGGGGTTACTAAAAGATAATTTATATTCAAGTCACCACAAAGTATTAAGGTGAAAGAAAATCTAGAAATAAGGTTCTCAAACTCTCGCCGAACTCCAATAATTAAAGAAGTATCAGCTTCCTTAAATACCTTTCATTTTTAAATTACAACTCAACACGCAAAGTTGTGTTTAGATACATTTAACCTACAATTCTATAAGAAACAGTTGCGTTTACCTAACGTCACAGGTTTGCCGTCCGCGTGGTCTTTGGAAGGTCGAGTAAATAAGACACCCGCACCATCAAGTCAAGTTCTACAGTAGTCCAACTGCGGTATTTAGTCTCTTGGAACAAATTCTTGGAACACTACAGGTAAGTAATTTTTTACAACTACTCTCGACATAGGCTGAAAATCTTTCTGACCTGCTCGAAAGTTAACGAGAACACCACTGCATGGACTTTCAAAAACCGTTTTGACACTCTTCATTGCGTGCATCTTGCCTAAATCATTCATTAATAACACGAACAAATGTGTTTCATTGGTGTTATGATTCAACGATATCGAAAACCGTGTATGTTGAAATGTCCCACGCCTCCACTTCCCTTCGTGACAGTCATGCCACTTTATTGTGCAGATGCATGGTTGTAACCGCTAAGAGACTCGTCTTAACCTGCACTGAAAGTTCCTGAGCTAAGTTTATACAGTCTACTACCTTCTGAGCTTTGTCAAACACTTTTCACCGGGCCTGAAATCTTGCTATTAGCAAGAACGTAAAGACGACCAGTGAGATGAGTGGATTACAGCAGCACAAAAAAATATAAACGTCAAACGCCAAGAAAAGCATAACGAGGACGAAACAGTATTAACCGGCATAGACATCCCAACAAAAAATCGTTTCTCGTCACTTGCTAACCTAGAAGGGAATGAAAGTGCATCACTACAAAGGGCAACCAAACCTACAAAACATCAAGTTAAAGGTAGGAGAATTCCAACAATAGTAAACGGAACATTTGAATACTATAAAGAATTCCCAAGTTTAACACACAAACAAGAAAACCCCGTACGGACAAGTGCAAAACACATCCAAAAAAAGAAGAGGTTACCACAGCTTATGGAAAGTTCAAGTAATAATCGGTGATAGCCATGCAAGAAACTGCGCAGACTTATTGCAAGACAATCTTAGTACTGACTTTAAAGTCACCAGCTTTGTGAAACCGGGTGCAAGCATGAATGAAATAGTGAATACAGCAAGAAATGAAATAAAAACCCTACAAAGTGATGATCTCATAGTTGTAT
>Ga0136643_10016125_pt1 | contig 11228 bp, 8 predicted proteins | sample TergutLab28metaG_FD_96883 | JGI IMG/M metagenome (GOLD analysis project Ga0136643, IMG submission 96883) | Labiotermes labralis P1 segment gut microbial communities from Petit-Saut dam, French Guiana - Lab288 P1 (version 3) (version 3) | ecosystem: Host-associated > Arthropoda: Insects >... | reverse complement strand
GATAAACTCCTGGAATGGCCCGACCGTTCATGTTTGCTGCTTTATGTTAGCGTGCGCATCCACTAAAACATTCGTTAGCCGAGTCCGAAAAACAGCGAAAAAATCTTCGTTAGCCGAAAAATTCGTTAGCAAGGTCACTTGTTAGCCGAGGTATCACTGTATTTATACTCGGGTGCTGAACAGCACTCGTAAGTGCTGATATGCTGTCTTAAATTGTTCCTCGTGCCCGTCAGGCAAGCGGCTATTCCATTAGGAGGCTGTGTTCTATAGCCATTAGTCAAGGTCTGTTGCAGGTTGAGCGCCGAGTGGTGACATATTTCACAGTTGAATATTCTTTGTTTTCTTAAGGAATTTTTTTCTGCTTACCGTACTTGTAACCAAGGTACGTGAATCGACTGTCCGTTTCGGTCTGCAGTGCAACATAGTTTTGTGTGTAGTTACATGACTGAGCTTCGCGTTTTTAGACACGATCTTGTCACCTGTTGGAAGTGTGCCTACAAACTGTTGACTAATGAAATACTGTTAGTTTTACGGTAAGGGGATAAAAAGGTATAAGACATGTGTACGATATTCATGAAGCCATAAAAGTTAATAGTTCTGATGAGGTAATTTTTTATGTTGCTTGCGTGTATGATTTTGTGGTTAGGAGCAGATAACATCTGAAAACGTGGGTACGCGTTTCAGTATGGCTGTTTGAATTGTGTCCAGATACCCAACATTCGTATGTTACGTTGTTGAACGTTGCCATCTGTGTATAATGTTACATTCGTAGGACCTTTGTGGTTCATTACAAATATTCCGGTGGTTTATACTCGTACTGTTTGTTGTTGTTGTTCTTGTAGTTATGTATGTTAGTATATTTTTCAGCTTGTGGAGATTTCGTATGTTCTGAACAAGGCCTCTTTAATTGTGGTGTTCTCTGTCGTCGATGTGCCATGTGGTAACGTCGCCGGTGTGTGTGTGTGTGTGTGTGTGGCAATGAACTATGTTGGACGGCGATTCCAGGGTTATTCCTCTTGCTGTGACGGTGTATTTTACGTATAATGGCGATAGCGAGCGGTCGAAATATAAGTTTCGAACGGTGGAATGTACAGAGGTGGAGAAGTTACTTCGGCCCCCGCGGCCTCCCCCCTGTTTGTTTTTTCCAAGTTATTTGTTGTCAGAGCATGTCACTGTTTGTAGAAAGGCTGCAAGCTGGAACTTTCTGACGCCCCTTTAAGTAAATCGCCTGCGGTTTGTGGACGGGAAGGTCATTGTTTAGGATGTATTTTCTCATGATTTCCATCATTCTTTGAAGGGCAAAACTTCCTCAACAAACAGCATTAACAGGCTTTGGTGGTCCAGTTCGTTGCATGTACAATCCTGTTCTTTTTTCGCTTCTTGAAAAGAAATTTCGCCATTTTTGTTGTGAGACAGCTGTCGACTTCTCATACTAATGCGGATTGCATGCAACACGTGGAAGCCGTAGTGGGTTAGTGAGCGGTCCTTATACGAAAGCTGTCCAGTACAGAACAAGTAAGTCGTTTGTTGTTTGCGCTTCTCTGGCCTTGTATGCTGCCATAGGCACAGTCATTTGATTGCAATCCATTGTTCCATGAAAGAAATTGTGTGTGTGTGTGTGTGTGTGTGTGAGTGAGTGAGTGAGTGAGTGATACGTCATCGGGCTGTTGCTAGTACTGGAGTGTGTATCAGTCATGACTTCTTACTATAACAAGTCCTGAATAATGCAAACCAAGGGACATGGTTTCGTGCCTTAGCAGTTACAAAGAGTTGTGTGAATTTTTTATGATATTGCTATTGATGTGTTTTTGTCATGAGAGGGAAACAAAAAATACGGCTGCTGATTTTTGGAAGTTGCATTCCAGACTCCTTCTGATAGTCTTGTGGAACGCAGGAAATGGTGAGCCAGACCAATAGAATCGATAAATCTAGGAATTAATCTCTTTCTTACTGCATTTTACACCTTAATGCGTGATATGAGAGTGTTCATGGGAGATGAATCTTGCGCGCATTGCGAAGTCGAGAGCCACAGCAGAATGCCTGTTAATATAAATTTACCTGTTTATGCCGATCATAATACTTGTATGATCCATGGCCATGCGTAAACGAATATTGGAATGTAATCTTTGCGTACTGTGACCAAATTCTGTGTTTGAAACGGTATTCTTGACTGTGTCCTTATCTCCCTGGCAGCCTGGGATGTTAAGCTGTCTGCGGAAGATTGCATCTTGGTGGTGGTGGTGGTTGTGGCGGATGTTTGAAAATAGTTGATGCGCTTTCCACCAAAAAATGTTTAAATTTTGACATAAACATGTTCCTAAAATATTTTTTACGGATAGTTAGTGCGTTAATGGCATCAGTTCACATGTGGACTCCGTAAACATTTTCGTCTGTACTGTTTAACTACATATATGCACTAAATCAAGTGCCACGTTCCCTGTTCTCTTCTGCTTTGTGTGCCCCTTTCCTGTAGTTGCAGGAAGAAAGCAAAATGTTCCGCATAAATTGTTCCGAACTTCAGGATGTTACATTATTATGTAGGACTGACGATGAATCCATAGACTCTATGGGCTTTGTCCATTGAATTTACTGAAATATATTACGGTCTAAGGAAGACTTCAGTTTTTAGTTACATTACCGAGTTGTGTTAGGTTACTTAATTAAGTTACAGTAAAAGTAAAGCAGTCCCGTTACAGGCCCCGGGGGCCCAGAGGGTTCCAGGAAGTTAAGGTTCGCGGAGTTCGTGACAACGGCGCGGGATGGTGGTAGGTTGTCAGCGTTACGCACCGGCTGCCTTTACCCCCAGGAAATGCTCCTGGTACTCATTTCTGTTAGAGGCTGAGTCGACCTCAGGGCCATAGTGCTATCGGAAGGATTTTATGTCTATGAAAAATCCATTGACACTAGCTGGGATCGAACCAGCGACCTTCCGATTTGTAGAACAGCACCTTAACCACTGTGCCACCGCGGTCCCCAGTTATGTTATAGTAGGGAAGGAAAATCAGTTGCGGTTAAGTAATAGCAGAAAACATAAGTTTTTAGTTGTGTTACACTGATTATTGTTCAAATGACGTCCACCGTTGTTTATGCAAAATGTCTTCCTGAAAAAGAGTTACGAGGTAATAAGGATTGCCCAGAGGTGGTAGTGTGAAGTTGGTTCATGTCCACTGACACCGTGCAGTATCATACACTATTCGACATGTTACAGTGTTCGTGGTGATGTAACGGTTAATAAAAGGGCCCACGTTGATACATTTTTTTACTCAAAATTACTCATGTGCAGGAACCCTGACGTTTTTCAGACCTTATGCGGACACGTCTTGTATAATGCTACGTCACGCCTTCTAGTCTTGAAATGTGCGGCTAATTTTTACAGCTTTGTTTGGGAGTCCATTATTATAAGACTTCTCGTATGTCAGGAATTTTTTTTGTTCACTGAGGGGTATTGTTGTACTGTACATAGACATATGTATTGATCCAGGTGACTTGTAACGATGGAGGAATTGCTTTTCCGAAAGTCACCGGCATAAAATGCAACGCGTATGGTATGTAGTAGAAGTTGTGTTCTGGCGGTGGAAGGATGTATTAAACATTCATGCGCTGTGTTCTGTCACTTGTCAATACACGGTCACTAAAGACACGAGTAACAAATACAAATGTGAGACTTCATAAATAGCGCGTAAATTCAACGCTAATGAATATAACTGTGGATTATGCGAACAGTGCTTAAGACCACTGGGTGGAGAAGTTATTGCACAGGTGTTTTCGATTGTGTGGGATCAGAGATTGGGCAGTTGAAGGTGGAGCTCAGAAATGGAGTTTTAGATCTGCAAACGCACTGTTAATTACAGCACATATAATAACTGTAGGCTTTGTGTGAAATGTTCGTGTATTGTCGTGCACATTCGGCGCAGGCTATCGATGTGATTTGTGTAACTGGGTGACTCGGTTTGGAGTTCGGTGTGGCTCACCTCCGTGCACCTAAGAACTCGGGTCTACCATTTAACCGGTTGTTCTGGTAACTTCCTTTCCCTCCAGGTTTCGCCTGAGTATGGATTATCGTGTTCGCCACACACGGAGAAGCCGTTGTTTTGTTACCTGTGGCGTGCTTGGCGCGGCCTAATTTCCGCTTTTTCTCGGGTATTAAACGCCGCAAGTCGCCAGTTTTTGTACCGATAGCACCAGGTTTGCTGTTTCGCAGGCTGTTTTCTTTAACGTCGGTGCAGCTGGGACTTTCTTTGTGCCTACTTTCTCTTTGAAGAGAAATAGCCGAGCTTCTCACGTCTGGGTGCCGCCATTCAGACACTTAACTTCCAGGCGTTCATTTCATGGATGGTTGCTTTATTCCCACGTTTTCGTTTTTCAGGTTAGCTGCAGATACGTTGTGAACATGTATGGGTACAGGTATATTTATTTTTCCAAGTATCGTACACAGCTCACAATACAATACAATACATAGACTACATGTTTCGGTTTGGACAAGCCATCATAACGTCTTCTAAGTGGGACGTTAAAATAAAATTAAATCTACAAGCAGGTGTGCGATGGAATAAGAAATATGTCTGTAATTGAATAAATGACCCGGTGGGGGGGCTCATCTTAAAACATATTGGTATTTTGAATTTAATTATAGTTTTCTTTTACTGCCTCTGATTAATTTTGATTATTCATGGAGAACTGAACTGTGTCTGGCATGTTGTGGTTGATATAACGTTCAAACTTTTAGAAAACTAGTGGTAGGTAGAATATGGAGGAAGGCCCACCGTTTAGTACCGCCACTCTGCGCGGTGACACCTAGTGATTTTACTCATGAGCGTTGCTCCCTTGCCGATGTTTGCTTCGTCGGTGGTGGTTGTTGTTGTTGTTGTTGCTGTTGCTGTTGCTGTTGCTGTTGCTGCTGCGTTCTAAGATATTCTTACCCACTCGTAAGCACATTCGTTGCCAAGAAAGAGTCGGTCGATTCCGAAGTCGGGAGTGTAAGATTATTTAATATGTGTTGAGTGTGCGACATGTCCAGGAAGACGTTCGGTCTTAAATATGTGTTTGGTAAGTTCTTTTACCGAATGATTTAGGCTGCGGGTTCGAATCTGTTACTTGTAGCGGTTTGAAGACATGCTGCAGGTTGTTAACAAATGTAATTTCACATATTTGAGCTGTTGTTACACGCAGTGACGTCCTACATGCAGTTTGTTTTCAAGATGCGTGCATGAACTGATTTCAGTTGAAGTCTGTACATGTATGATGTAATGATCTCTCATACTAACAGTGTTAATACTGTAACATCTCCAGACTGCTTTTTTTCATCGTAAGTAGCCATTTTCTGCAATTTGCGTAGTACTGCGCCGTTCGTGCGTGCAGCCGTCGGTCGGCAAAGTATCTTCTATATCGCCTCAGACGTGTGAAGTAAGTATAAGTGGCCTAGTTTGTCAAGTTTTTTTTTTTATTGTATGCGGTTGTTACAAAACATGGCAGTTTTCCGTAGAATGGCCATGTAGGATCCTGTTAATCACTGCCTGCAAAGAAAGTTGTAATGAAGTATAGGATGATTTCTATTGTACAGAGTGGGGTTGCGCCGTACCGACGGTTATCTTACTCCGCTAGGTGCGTTGTAATGGTGTTTTACGTATGTTTATTTGCATCTGTTTTTTGTCATGCGTCCAAACGGAGAGAAACGTAACCTTGGATTTGTGTTCCCTATGATAATATACTGTATTTACAGGACGACTGGAATCTTAAACGTGGACTGTGCGGCTCATAACAAATTCCGTCGCATGGCTGACCAAATGTTGCGCTCGGTGGCGCACGTTCCCACTTAACCGATTTTTTTTTTAATACATTCACGTCGTAGATCTGTTTCTGCTGGAATGTCTGTGTACGTTAGTCCCCTGATACTTCATGTAACTCCACCCACCCCCACCCTCCTCCCACATCAACCCCAGTGCAGCATACAACATCGTTTTAGACGTAGTCGTTGAGCACCGTTGACGTTTTAGCTTAATCAGAATTCATATTGTGTGTACTTCTTTATGGCCTTTTATTTGTGACACTGCGCACAAGGTTTTAGTGGTCTAGGCGCAGATTGTAGGATGACTTAATATGGATCTAAAATAAATAGACTCTGTTGGGGAACGTGAACTGCATTTATTTCACTAGAAGTTGAAGTGGAGGGCTCCTTTGAACACGATAATGAACCTTGGGCTTCAATAGAATGGCGTTTTCTGACTAGCCGAAAAAGTGTTAGCTTCTCAAAAAGGGCTCTGCTGCATGTAATTATTTCTAGGTTGGAAACAGGCCAATGGTACGAGAGTGGAAGGGATCTCCTGGCGAAAGGTTTTATTGGAAGATGAGAATTAGAGTTGAGGTTGGGAAGGTAAGAATTGGAAGTGATAGTGATAAGTGGATCAACAAGAACTGGATGATAAATTATCCACCCGAACGTAATTGGCATCCTGTAAATGGATTCAGAACGTTGGTCCAAAGCTTCGGATCGAGCCAGCTGTACTACATGGTGTTATAACAATAAGTACTACCATAATTTGATCTACAGCCGCCATGAAAACCTGAAAACTTGAAACCGTAGAGTTACATCTTCCATTGTCATCTCAGTTATTTACATTTGCATCACATTACCTTGAACTTTTATGCGCGTAATTGCGACGAGCGACTGTTAGCTTCGTCGTGTTTGTACGCATAATACAACTCGGCTGCCACTGAATGGATGTTTGTGAAATTGTTATGTATTTTGCGAAAATCTGTCGAGAAAATTCAAGTTACACAAAGTTCGGGCAAGGTACTTTACATGAAGACCAATATACATTTTTTTTATCTGGCTTAGTTCTTATTAGAATGAGAAATGTTAAAAGAGAAATATTGTAGATGATGTCAAAACACATATTTTATGTTCAATAACTCTTTTTTAAAATCGTGCCATTTATACGATATTGCGGAAAAATATTGTTGAGCCGGGCAGGACACATATGACAATATGGAATATGCCCATTGCATGCGGGACACCTAAGACTACAGACACACACTGAGGATATGTAATACTCGTTGCTTTTCAACGGTAACAATGGTTGCTCGAACGTTCCGTAGTGTTCCGTTATACGTACATTGCCTGTCTTGTTACCTGCTGACTTCTTACGGTCTAATTGGGCTGGGTATGAATCTACGAAGACGGGGGACTGCGTATAATTCGCCTGCCACTTTAGATTCAAACTTTTTTTTTTAAGAATTTATTTAAATCAGCGATCAGGATACAGTCTTATCCTATGAGCTAATGTGCGGACTGAAGGAAAGCTTTGCAATCCTCAGGGTGGTGGTGAGAGGTCTCGCCCAGATTCGTACATGTAGCGTAACATTTTCTGACTCAAATTTGACATTTAAACACATAAAAAATTCCTGCGTTGAGTACACCCCATCTGTTCTTTGTTGGGGCTGCTTCAGAATTCTATCCCGTACTGCAGTTCTGGTTTCGATTCCCATTGTGATCCTTGGGAAGTTTTCAAGTGACCTGTTCCTTCTGTCCGCATTCAGTAGCCCTGGGGCCACTCAACAGTGATTTGTACCAAGGGTTTTTCTAGGGGGTAAGGTGAGGGTGGCGCTTAGCCCAGACAACTGTGTCGTCCTTCTTGTACCGAATGTCAGACTCCGGATGGAAACCTGGCATTTTTTCCCCACTCTTGAGTCCTCATGACTTTTTGGGGAAATGCTTTACGTTTCTTATTGCATCTTTAATCTGTCACGCAACGTGCCTGTGTGTGTTGTTGCAGATTGCTTTCTTTTTATCGCCTACGTAAGTAATTAATAATACAGTTCATAATCAAATGAATATAGGAAGGTACAAAATTCATAATTTTTTAAGTTAATCCTGTCTGACAGTTATTCACTTTGTGTCTGGACATTCTGCATATGAACTTGCCAAGCATTAAAGTAAGTTTTTCTCTCATGGTTGAATTCTACGGATGCTTGCAACGGGGTTACCTGAAACTGGGATCCAAACAAACAAGGCTTGTGTTCGAAAATGAAAGTATTGGCGTATAACTTGCCTCCTTGTTTGAAGTGTCCGCTCCTGCCAGCATTGACACCGTAAGCCTACTCCACACCTACGTGTACAGATCCAAATATCCCGCCTACCTGCTTTACCGTGTAAGGATAAGTCGATCGCCTTTCTTTTCAAGTCTTGGCATCGTTCCTATTGTGACTGCTGCATAGTCGGTTTTCAGCGGACGTATTGTATGAAGTAAACAGAGGTCGAATTAACAGAGAGAGAAAACAAAGAGGATTGTGTTTTGCCAAGGACATTGTGTGGGATACTCATCCGAAGTTCTCGCTAGTGATATGAACCGGTCGCAGTTGTGTGTTTCCTTCTTAAGTAATGAACTATTTTCTAGTTCGGAGCGTTTACTTCCAAGGTTATCTTCCTTATATGACGAAGCTGCTGAGGTTGCCTGTGAAGTTATATTGCATGTTATCCTGCATAAATTTCAGCTTTTCAAGGCAGTCATGTTGGATGTGTTACACTTTAAGGCCCCTCTCCCGCTTCCTTGTTGATCTCACTTGTCGGCTTGGACATAATATTTTCAAATATAGTGTTCGACGTAAATTTAAACCTTAGAGTATTGACCGTTCCGGGCGTAGTAATTTTATTTATTTTTGTAAATAAGTATGAAGAATGCAAGACAGAATGCTAATTAGATCTGATTCATATACTCTGACATGTGGCCCTACAGGTCTATTCCCTTCCCATTAGTTACTGACTGAACTTTGAAGATGTTTTTCGCAAGGCATTAGCGTACGTGGGGACCCGTTGCGCTCACCACGTGACACCCCTCTATCCGCAAAAGTTGGCACTAACTTCGCCGACCGGCGGCGGCCGCTCTGTCGGTATAGTTCGCGTGCGGACTAAGGCCACGGAGTTAGTTTTATTAGCGAACGTGGTTGTCTCACTTCTAATTCAAACATAATCCTCCCGGATGTTGACATAGGGACTTAAATGTCTCTAAAAAGTTCAAAATCTGCACATTTTTAGATATTCCCAGGGGGTCACAGAGCTGTCTGCTGCCTTTCCTCACTTATTCATTTAGAATTTTGCCTTTCCTAAAGGATTATAAACAGGAAGGATTGTGGGTGTTTCTGACAGTGACATAGTTCAAAGTTTCTCGAAGATAGGACACCGAACACGTACGGTATTGGAATATTGCCACCACGAACAGTAGTTGTCACGAATAGAAGTATGTGTTATCGGAGAATTCTTTTCTTCGCATGATTACCAGTGTGTTCAAAGCCACATTCCTTATTTGATGACGTTTCGAACGCAAAGGCCCTGAATCCTCAGGCGGAGAAAGCACACGCGCAGGCACTCATTCGTATTAAAGTTTCCACCAGAACGCGAAGAAGAGAATTTAAGCAAGATTTTTTTTTTGTAGAAATGGCCTTTTATACTGTTAAAACTTGGCTCCATTGAAGGTCCCACAGTAGCATGTATAGGGCCTGTGGTATGTGGTGCGTTTTGTATGTCTAATTTCCTGTGTCAAGAAAGATTTTCTTATTTGTAGGATTGGGGCGCGACTTGTTTGAAGAATGGCGCAGCTTTAGCAGTTGTTATAAGTCTCTCTTTGCCAGTTGTCCGGTTGTTGATTGATTATGTATTTTTAACCCTTCGTTTACTGCCTGGGTACAATAAGTACCCAGGCGTGGAATTTTCGTGAACAGTTTTCGCTGGTATAGAGTAACTTAACTAACTTACCAATTTTTCTCTTTGTTCACTGAAGTCCCGCTGACACAAAATAATAATCATTCGGTACATATATTGCTTTTTACGTATGGCATTTTTTTTTCAAATCCAGCTGGACTATTTTGTGCCCACGGAAGGTAGCTGAATATGTCCAGCAGCTAAAGACAGAAAAACAGTGCTCAGAATGGCTGTGCAAGGACAACTGTTTCAAGACAGTTCAAATAAAATGTGACAGTTGCAAGAAACAATAATACTAGAGACAAATTTCATTCGCATTTATGTTCTAAATTATATTTTCTTGTCCTCAAACATTTTAAGTAATCTCCTGTGTTTAATTCCCGGGGGGGGGGGGGTTGCGAAATTTTCCGCACCTGTCCAGACTGGCCCTGTGGCCCACCCAGCCTCCTGTACAACGGGTACCGGGTCTTTCTCGGGGGTATAAAGCGACGGGGCGTGACGCTGACCCCTCACCCTCTTCTAGTGCCGTGGCCAATAAACAGTAGAGCTATACCTCCACTTTCCCCATGGGCCGTACGGCCTGTACAGAGCCTCAGTGCCTGTTAAAGGGTGCACTTTACCTTACTGTATATAATTGCATGAAAAATGAGAAAACTGAATAAAAGCAACGTTTCGCCTTCCAATGAGCCTATTAATCGAACCTTGAAAAAAATGTTGAGAAAATAATTTAAACAATATGGGTACAATGTGTACCCATTTCCGTAAAAGTATGAGTTTTTTGTTCCATAATATGAGGGTTAAAATCGCTTCTCCAGCTTTACGGGATGTGTAGTGCCGAAGGGTGGCGTGATTGGAAGGAAATGTGCATGTAGTTGATCTATTCTGAGGTGCTCTTGGGGCCAGTTGTTCGAAAGGTATGAAGATGGCAGCTAGAAATCTCTGTCAGAATTGCGGTGTCTGTGCTGCCGTATCAGTATGGAGGTTGGCGGGGCCAAAGTTAGCATGGCACCGAGAGACTGAAGAGATCAGCGACAAAATAACTACTTCGCTCTCATTTTATAGCCGTACATATGCAGTAGAACTGAGGCACATTTTTGCGCGTATAAATTTATCTACACCATGGGCGCAGAAATATTCCAAAGCTCTATCAGCCACCTCAAAATCCTAGGCGCCAGAAGTGTGACATGAAGCGAGTTCTGTACTGAGGACCTACACGCCTTAGGCGCCGCCGTCTACATTTGGTCTGATTTTTCGCCTGGAATTTGTGCACACCTGCTCTATAGTCAGGCATGTACTTGTAGCCAGTGCAAGCCGTTCTTATAACTGTATACAGGGTGTTCCAGGAGGAATGTGCCAGACTTCGGGAGGGTGTTCCTTATGTTAAGGTATACCGATATAACCCAAAACACCTATGTCCAAAGTTGAACGGTTACGGAGATAATGGCCAGAGAAAAGTGTGGTCTTCTTTCGGGTCCACACACTGTACCTGTCAGCTGACAATCTTATCCATTTCCGTCCTTGAGTGTGGTGTCAT
>Ga0136643_10016123_pt1 | contig 11229 bp, 4 predicted proteins | sample TergutLab28metaG_FD_96883 | JGI IMG/M metagenome (GOLD analysis project Ga0136643, IMG submission 96883) | Labiotermes labralis P1 segment gut microbial communities from Petit-Saut dam, French Guiana - Lab288 P1 (version 3) (version 3) | ecosystem: Host-associated > Arthropoda: Insects >... | reverse complement strand
GCTACTTACTGTACGTGTATAGCTACTTACTGTACGTGTATAGCTACTTACTGTACGTGTATAGCTACTTACTGTACGTGTATAGCTACTTACTGTACGTGTATAGCTACTTACTCCATGTTCAGCTAGAAATGTAATAAACATATTCTTATTCTTCGGTATAAATGTACACTCAGTGTCAAGATGTGGCATTCAATTTCGAGAGGATAATATTTCGAATGATTCGTTCGTTCTAATTCTTCTTTTTCTTCTTCTTCCTGTAGGTCTGAAAGCAGTACTGTCCGTTTACACAGAACACAAGCCTTGTACAAATACGGTGAAGGTATTGAATATGACATTTAATTATTAACTCACGGACTAGTTATCTAAAAAATAACTGAATTTCCACCATTTCGTAAATGAATATTACTGTTAGGAGAAAAGAAAATGGAGTGTTCTGAAAGTGGCAGTACTAAGACTTCCTTGAATTTAATCTGCCCGTAATATCTTCACGAATTTACTTTCATCTTAAGCATGATATGTGTCAGTTAGAAATGGTAAAATTTCCGGTACGGGTTGGAATTTACATGTAAAACAGCGACAGAAATATCTTTGGTGTCCTTCGACGAATAAGTTGTCAACGACAGAACATACAACAGGCCTATACAGCAGAATCATTGAATATTTCTTGGTCAATAAAACACTAACATATTTTGCGGCGATGCGCCAAGTCGATTCATTTACAAACCAGCTTATCGGTTTCTTCTCGTAACCCTCAAGCCATTGAATTGAATACCCTACATTTCCATCGAAAAGTCTGGACACACAACGAAACAGCGTCTTATCGCAGGAGACTGCAAGCTCCCAAAATTTAGTGACTTGTTCGTCGAGTTCCGTACCGGGAGGGTTTTTATGTGTAATGTATTCATTTGCTATTAGAAGAAGTTTTATTTAAGAATATGATAGTGTTATTCCCAGTGCGCGTTCGGTCTCTTATTATCCGCAAATTTAGCTGTAATAAAAATTAAAAAACACCCAAAATCCGAATTCTATATGAGAGGGTGCTTATAAGTCCTTAGCCCGACCAGGAAGGGAAAAAAGCTACAGCGACTAAACTCGGTATTTATTCAACATACTCCCCACGAAGCTCAATAAACTTCTTAGCCCGTTGCTCTAACTTTTGCAAACCAATCAAAAAAAATCAGAAGTTTGTCCATCCAACCAGGACTCTGCGGCAGCAATGACCTCCGCGTCGAACGAAAAATGGCGAACTTTCAATTGTTTTTTCAGTCCAGGGAACAGGTGGTAGCCCGACGGGGTCAGATCCGGAGAATTGGGTGGGTGATCAAGAAACTGGAAGCCCAGGTAGGCCAGTTTCTTCTGGGTTGCAAGTGACCGGTGAGCCGGGGCATTGTCGTACAGGAAGAAGATCCCCTTGGTGAACTTCCCTCAGCGTTTTCCCTTCAAAATGTCCTTCACTTGCACGAGCAGAGATGAGTAATATTCCGCGTTGATAGTTTGACCCTTTGGAAGATAATCAATGAAGAGAACGCCGTCTTGATCCCAAAAAATCGAGGCGGGAATTTTTCCAGCGGATTTTTGCACTCCGAATTTTTTGGGGCGGGGTGAGCCGCTATGGCGCCACTCCATTGATTGTTGTTTTGTCTCCAAGTCATAGTGATATAACCAGGTTTCGGCCATGGTCACCAATCGCGACAGGAAATCATTTGGATGGCGCCGAAAAAAAATTCCAGAATTTGCTCAGACGACTGCCACCGTTGAAGTTTTCGATCCGCTTTCAGGTATTTAGGGACCCACCTCGCGGAGAGCTTCCGCATGTCCAAAGCGCCATGAATGATGGACTCAACCCGCAAATGTGAGATGCCCAGTTGCTCAGCTATTTATTTAGATGAAAACTGGCGGTCTTCCAAGATTTGCTCGTGAATTTGATCAATAATCTCCGGGGGTGGTCACTGTTTTGGGTCGTCCATGACAAGGCGCATCACAGGCGGAAAAATCAACATGTTTAAACTGGACCAATCAGTTTTTGACGGTGAAATACGATGGTGCATGTTTCCCAAATGTTTCTGTCAGAATGGCGTGAATTTCCTTCGGCACCTTGCCTTGCAGGAAAAAAAAACCTGACAACAGCTCGCTTCTGCATGTTGTTGAAATCGCACGCGTCGCCTGACATGCTTCCTTTCAGCCTCTGTAACAAGAAAAGTCTTGCAATTCGGCACATGAAGAGACCCCTCTTTCCAACGACATCATCGATTCCGTCCTAAGACATAGGGAAGTAGGTCGGGCTAAAGACTTATCAGCGACCCGTCTTAAGCATGTCTTTCCATGTTTTACACAGCACAGATTATAAGATATCTCCGTATTTAAGCAACACATTTACAATTGATTATAACCAGTATCTTATAAATGGAGAGATCTATTATCAGTCACTTCTTATTGCTACCTTTAAGTTATCTGATATTTGTTCGGCCTCAACTCGTGTCTCACAGTCTATGTCACTCACAAGAAACCAACAATGTTCATATAAATTTATGTCGTTAGTTGTCATGTTTTTTATTTAGTTTTGATCAGAATCCCAATAAGTCGGTACATGTCAGTAAAGCTACAAACATGAAAGTTCACTAAATTCCGTCGGGTTTGAATAGCATTTTTTGGTGCAGACAGACGGACAAATGGTCGAACGAAGGACGGGCGGGCAAGACAAATCTGCCATAGGACCGCGACTAAAAAATCGTCATGGTATGATTTAAAATAAGTAGATTTAAATTTAAATCGCTTGAAATATTTCCCGGCGACAGCCTCACACTTCACTGAAGCTGTCCCATTACAGGCTTGGACAGGCCCTTAGGGCTCTAGAAGGCTGAGACTCCCAGAATTTCTAGACAGTCGGAACATGAAGGTAGTAAAGTTGTCAACCTTACGCACCGGCCGCCTTTCTCCTCAGGAGACATCCCTGGTATTCGTTTCTGTTAGAGGCTGAGTCGACGTTCAAGGTCATAGTGCCGTCTGAAGGATTAAGTCAATAAAAAATCGCTATGACCCCATCGGGAATCAAAGCCGTCACCTTCCGGCTTGTAGCGCAATGCTTGAACCAAAGTTTCACTGCATAGCTTAATCCTTTAATGAAGACAAGTTTATTTACTGTATTTTTGCACTTCCTATTCCTGGCATGTAACATGTCTGTTTCTTCGCACTGCCTTGCTCTGTTACAGACATGTGTGTTTTCTAAACACATACCTTAATCAGCGCTAGCAATCCGTGTTTTTGGAGCTTTCAAGGACAGAGCTTTTTAGCCTCGATTTTATATGGCTCATGCCACGTTCTGTTCTGGGCAGTTACACCGCAAAAGTATAAAGAAAGTGTATGACAAACAAGAGCGACTTTTAACTGAGACAGGCCTGCTGAAGTGTGTCGATAGAAGGTGCATCAACATAACCGCTGTACAAGTATAATGAGTAATCTCCCTCCAAGTAGCGACCTGGAATTTCAGGCGCTTAATTAGTGTAGATATGCCGTCCTTGCAACTGGTTATGCGAATTAGATTCCCCATTCCCATCCCTTTCCCCTACGTAACATTCTGTTCGAACAAACACAGTTTTCTTCGCATACAGCAAAAAATGAATATTTATCAAAGAGGTCAATACTCTATGTGACGTCACAGCGTCTGGCTACGACGAAATATAGGTCTACCTCCACTCTATCCTATCACCCCTACACCGTAATTTTTGCACGCGCGGTTCTTTAAAAGACAGTATAGCATTGACATCCAGGCCATCCTTCCGCCCATACCTAGTAATGTGAACAATCAATGTGGAGTTCAGTGACCTTCTAACGCCACGCTCCGACGTATAGCGCTACACAGAGCAATGTCTCTTACCTTCTCCTCCTATCGTGTGGTGTCCAATACTGTCTTGCGAAATATCATTTCTTTGAAAAATAGTTGTTAAATAACATCATATAATATGACACTTGTTGCATAGTAACAAACCTATCTTTTAAAGGCGACTCTAAAAGATGTTAATTGCTTGTGAATTTGAGGGTTTTCACCGAATTCGCAGTTCTCAGTAGATATTTCATTTATGAAACTACTCGTTTAATGGTTATTTGTTACAGGCGTTTCGAACGAGCTTGTTCCTTCCGTCTTCAGATTAGTCGAATGGAACAACATTTTTACAAACAAACCAAAGCAGACTAAGGGCGGTGATGAGCGAGCAGAGCAATTTGACTTCCATTGGTCCATTTATCCATTCTGGCACACGAAACCAACCATGTCGTGGAAACCTTAATCCTGCAGCTGGTATTGTGCTTACACTGGCAGTGTTCCTATTTTGAGTCAGGACTTGGCGGATTAATTACTTCTGTTATTAAGGCTATATGTTCTTGCGAGCGTACATTTTTGGTTGACTGTGACGGCCCTCTCGCGTCGGAATAAGATTTGTTTGACCTGGGGGAAGTCACGTTGACTGAGTGCCTCAGATGTCTATAGACGAACACGGAACGGATCCCGTCCTCAATTACTGCATTGCATTCGATTTAAAACTGAGTAAAATAAGACAAAACTGCAGGCACGGTAGGCCGAAAATTGTCAGTTAGTTTAAATATAAATCTAACCTCCCTATTACAGGCAAAACGGACAGGACTGCGGAACTCCAGTCCGTTTCGGGACAGGTCTCAGGCGAACTTGTTCTGCCCTCAGACGGCATGACGCCTTCGAAGATCCGAAAGAAGAGTTACCACTTCCAGGTAAATTTCAGTCTTAACCCAACGACTGGTGCTCTGAAATATTCGACGAAGAATGGAAAATCCAAATCCTCATGAATTTGACATACCAAGGTTCGTTAGATGCAACACGTGGACGATTAATTTGTACCTCCAACTACAGCTTGCCGGATTGGCTGCGGGCAGCGAATCTGAACATAGGGTCGACATTTTCTAATTGTAGGAGGAAAGACCCGTTACAAAGCAGAAGAAAGTTTCTGATGGCAGATATTAAGGATTCTAACATGCCCACTTTCGCCATTCTTACCGTAATTGAGTTCAGTGCTGCTCCAGCCGCCTTGATGGCGCTGGTCGCCACCCAATGCATTTTACGATTGTGGTCTTGTGATGTACAACCAGATTTCTCGGGACGGTCTCTTCGATGCAAGCCTTGAATATGTCCCTGCGCAGTCATCACAGATCGGAGCCGCTTAGAGGGTATTGTAAGAATGATCGAAGTGTAATGTCGATCGGACTGACAAGTGATCCGAGCCGAAAAGGAGCAGTCAGAAACACAGTTGCGATGAGTTCTTTAGTCGCCAGACTGTCGAGAATATAGGGGATAACGTTAGAACTTTGGGGTATGAGGAGAGTGTTTTCAAATCCGATTTTAAAAAGGGGCTCACATTGGCGTAGTTATCCACAAGCAAATTCTTCTCTGTTATCACCCTTTAGTTCTGGACGTTGTGCATTGTTTTGAGGTTGCTGTCATTCAAGACTGCAGACCCACCGCTGGGGTTCAGAGAAATCCCACACGGCCAAATTCTGGGAGGGTGGACGACAAGACTCCGCGAGTTCCACGGACTTCTTTACCAAGAATAAAGGTGTGGCAGTGTATTGCAAGTACATTAACCCGATACGGTGTCGTGTATTGGTCCACGCCCCAGCGGATGATAATCGCTCTGGCGCCTCCTTCCCTCGAACGGTCCAATCGGTGGAAATTATTTTGCGAAATACTGGACTTTATTCGAATGAAATAGTTCAAGATGCGCATATCGACCCAGTGCTGACTAAAAAAGTAGTTTAATTTTTGGTTCTGCTGCGCATATCGTCATCATTTCAGTAGGTCGACCGAATGGTTTTTGTCTAGTTTGTCCTCCTAAAGTCATGCTGCCACACCCTGTAGAAGGGGATTGTAGCTTTCAGGCGATCTCGCTGGGGAACCTGTCCTCGCATAAGTGTAGAGACCGACGTACGTACATTAGATTAGTCAACTAAACCACAAGCCCAATGGGAATGTTCTCAAGTAGAACGACAGTCCTCGCAAACACTCAGCAGTGTGGCAGGAAAAGAGTCAGCGTGCTTGGGGACGCATTCTTTTACTGCAACCGCACGGTTGTCTATCGCAACTGTCTTACTCTGTGTGTTCACGAGTCTTCCCTGGGCTAAGGCCATTTTGACAGTGATAAGATTGGGTGTTTTCTTTCTTGTTTTCCGAGACTTGATGATAGGATATGCTAAGACAACACTGTTCCGGGCCAAGTTCAATCTCTCCTAATCAGTATAAAGTCTGATGCAGGTCGGATAGAAGGTCCATTCTTTCGGTCCCACTCCACGTGCGCTAAATTGCAGCAGCTACCTCGACCTCGTTCCACTTACTGCAAGCTCGATACATGGCAACGTGTTTACACACACAGAGCATAGCTCCACGTTTTTGCCAATGACTGCGTGATAGAGGCAACTCAGGGATTAATATCTTACCAGGAATATACTCCGATACGTCACCTCGCTCTCCATTCCCAATGAAATTCCACCAATCGTTTCCGACCTTGTATCATTATCTTTGAAGGTAACAATGAAGTGAGTTTTTTAATGTCATTCCACATGAAGAGCCTCTTCTTCACGTAATGAATTTGCGTAATCTCTCTCATAGACGGTTATTTTTCCAACACATAGAACGATTCAAAAATCTTATATTTACTGAAACCTAGTAAGGAGTCAAATTCCGCCCCCCCCCCCCGCCCTCCACACACAATTGCTCCAGTCTAATCTTCTGTCCGTTAATCGTCAAATGTCTGACAACCTTATTTTAAAACTAGTCCGACAACACATTCCAGAAAAGATCTTCCTAAATGCAAGTGAATATATTTCACAGAAAAACAAATCAGTGTCCAGGCTAAAAAAAATCATGAGAATTAAGTCTTCAACAAAACATATCGTGGTTTGCGGTATTCTTGGGAAAAAAATGTCACCGTGGCCTATTATACGAATTTTAAAAATTAGAACTTTCTACCTATTTTTGAAGTTAATCACTTCTTTTCTCTGTGGTAGAAAATAAAACTATAATTGAACCTGGTTAAAAAGACCTCGATTTGTGTGATAAATCCACTATAACGTTATACATTCTTTGGTACCAACTAATTCCCCATAAGCTACGTGTTTTTCTTTTTTGCTTAGTGCGACATACATAAAACCATCTACCTTGGCTATAACATTTTCAGTCATCGGTTCCAAATTAATTTTCCAAGAAATAGGCTATTTTGAGAATTCAATCATCTCACCATCCTTGAGAGGACAAGCCCTCTACTCTATCAGGTACTTATATAAATTCCAGGCCTGGAAAATAAAAATTGTAACTGTAACTCCCGTCGCGCTTCAAGTTGCTGTCTGGATTTCTAATCCAGCAGTTAACAGGAGACCGGTAACATGATGCCATTGTTTACAATCACGAATAAAAGGAAGGTTTTGAGCATCTGAAGGAAACAAAAATGTAACGCGTGAAATAGAAAATAGAAAGAAGAAAAGAAAGCTGACGCATGTCGGGAATTTGATCTGATAAATTCTACCCTCCAAAAGATTTGGAAAGACGGAACCAAAATTATTATTGCGTTTGAACACAGCGGATCGAGAATAAAGCAATTGCGAAAGTCTGAACCAAGTGACGTCAATGAGACGCTGCTTAAGTGGTTGAAGCAAGTGAGAAGTGACAGTGAACCAGTGAGTGGTCTTCTTGTGATGGCAATATTGCCTTCCAAATTTTGCGTGTTAAATGATGTATTTTATAACGTAAACACTTAAGGAAATTTAAAATTATTAAGAGTAATTTTTATTGTTTATATATTTTAATTTTAATGCTAATTAAAATATATCGTAGCGTTAATATTAATGAATATTACTGCAAATCTGTGTTTTGTCTTGAAATATTTTTCTCTCACTTTTACCACATATCTTGCCTACAACGACACTCGTTGCAACAACACAATTTATTCGGTGCCTCCGATGACGTAATAACCGGCTTCGACTCTTTTTAGCAGCAGGTAAATTACCTACGCTCAGAAAATAAATCAAGGTTGTTTCAAGGTTGCGTTCTTGTTCGTACTTTATACAACTTACGTATTAAATGATGCCTTCCGATATTTGGCATTCATTATCTCTGTTCTCGGATGAAAAATACCTTTACGCGCCAGAGATATGTGTGACTTGTATTCTCGGAATTTTACAACCCGGGTCATTACTGTTGATTCGTGACGTGAGCTCTGGAATATAAGAATGAAAGAATCGAAGGCTCAGGCCGTTTATTTCCCCAGAAAAAATGCAAATATATTTAGAAAACATAACTTTTGTTAATAACAAAAACATTTATTTGTCATATGTGACTGGTAGATGACACGAAGACTTTCAATTGAAAGAACCTAAACCAAGGCCTTAGACATGCAGGTGTGGTGGTCTATCTACTCAGAAATCAACGACTACGCGCTAAAACTACAATTATTCTGCACACAGCCCTCTTAGTTTCGTGATGACTTATTCCTTTGCTACCTGTTAAGTTTGTTTCTGCACTTAACTGTTGAAACCTCAGCACCTGCAAGACAGCATGCCGCACTATTGAAAATTCTTTACATATTTGCATCCTTCTGCGATTTTCACATGAAAATTAAAATTATATACTTCTAGAATAACATAGCCAAATTACGCATGCAACAAACAGAAGTCAGCGGAAATCAACGTCATCCAAATGTACGTGCAAATGGAGACGTAGAAATCATAGATAGGAAGGCTTTAACTTGGTGGTATTCATGCCAATTAGGGCGCAAGTGTCCAATTGCCTTTCAAATTACATTAGACAATTTAAGGAATAATTTTTTGTACATGCCTGCACTGATAGAGTCGTCTGTATACAGTACAAAATTGTTTTCTGCCTATCGTAAATTAGTGATTTAGCCGCAGTACATTGTGCCTAGAGGATACGAAAGCGCCGTGTTGCACGGTTTACTGTGTTCTTTTTGGTTCGTTAGAAGTAGTAACTCAAATTTAAAGTCAAACCCTAAACCCCGTTAAAGAGGAGGGCCGATGTCCCAAAAACTACGAACGCCAGCAACACCAAATTAAAACAGGATTACAAATCCAAAAGTTTCTGGCACCAGACACTTTTCTGCTGGCCGACAAGCCAGCGGCAAGCTGCTGTTGCGTTTTACTGTCTTCACTGAACTATTCTGCTCCGGCTACCCTGAAAGTAAGCACAGCAATCTCCCCCGAAACAGCGAAACTAGTAAACAGTCAAGAACACATGCTTTGGATGCTGTATTCTTCATGTCAGCTCCGCCTTGTTCACCTTAATAACACAATGAATGATATTTTAACTTTCAAATTTGACTTGTGCCTTGAAAGCGATTTAAATTCAAGAAAACGTAGCGGGCTGTGTGAGACTTGGGAATTACATACTCAGGTTTCTTTGGAGAATCCGTAAAGAAATACAAGAGCCTGTAAAGTGATAATATATATTTTAATGACATCGGGTAAGTGTATGCGAAATGAAACCATCCGGTATTGCTACACTATGCTGTACAATTAATATGTTTGCTATTCGTCTGATTGCCTATTCTCAAGAAAAGCTCTTCTCCGTGGTAGTTCGCTATAATTCTTTTCAGTTGTCTTCCCTTTTTTTTACCTCCATCTAGCGCACATTTTATGAACAAGTGAAGCTATAATTCCACTCCCATTATATGCCTTTGGGGTGCTGTGCTACAAATCGAAAGGTCGCTGGTTCGAACCCAGCTGGTGTCAGTGGGTTTTTATGGAAATAAAATCCTTCCGATCGCACTATGGCCCTGGGGTCGACTCAGCCTCTAACAGAAATGAGTACCAGGAGTATCTCCTGGGATAAAGGCAGCCGGTGCGTAAGGCTGACAACCTACCACCATCCTGTGCCGTTGTCACGAAATCTGGGAACTTTAACTTCCTAAGAACCCTCTGGGCCTGTCCAGGCCTGTAATGGGACTGCTTTACCTTTACGTTTATGCCTTCATGGCTTGGACATGGACAACTTTACCTTTCTTCTTTTGGGGCCAAGATAGTTGAGTTAGCGAATCTTATAGGCTATTGGGTGGACGACAGTGGAATCTTTATTCATCCCGTTGTAATAATAAACAAGAATAGAAAATGGTTGTTTACAATCAAAATATTCATTTTATATATATATATATATATATATATATATATATATATACACCAAAATTGCTTAGGAGGATTAATGCAACTTTAAGTGTTTTGAATCGAAAAAAAATTTCATTTTCATTGAAGGCATGATTTTAAGAACATTGTAAAGTGATACAGTCTTAAGGTTACAGAAAGATAAATGTGAGTCGCATCTAGAAGATATCACGTAATATTGTCTTTTGATTCGCAGCACAGGCACTGGGTTATTCTCTACAGCAACGGTACCCCACTTCTTTTGGGTCCAACCCAACTTCTTATGCACTGGGTAACGGGGTACCTTTCCGCGAGGATAAAGCGAGAGGGACGTGATGCTGACCACTCCTACTTATTAGTGAGTGTAACAAAGAGTGGAGCTATAAACCTCAACACACCGTAAGCGTCTATGGCATACACAGTTAGATTTTCGATGTCTAGGCTCTGTAAAACTCATACTGTCGTCTCCTTTTAGTCTTACTTCGTCTTTTCTTTTCCGGGACAATAAAAGTACGCTAAATTAGTAGGCTTGTCATCTTGCATTATCTTTAACTTTGTTTCCAAATCAACTGGTCTTTCTTTATTTCTACCTTATTTCACTTTTCAGTACTTCTTTAACTTAACTTTAACTTAAATTTATCATTAAGATATTTCTAGGAACTTTCGATGTGTCCATCCGACCGTTTTACATATCTTCCAAACTAAACAACTCTAAAACCAATGAAAAGAGTCCCACTACATCTAGTATAGGGATTAAACTTTTCATTCATGACACCAACAGATGCATCTATGATTTATACAATTACAGTCCTTTAGAGCTTTGAGTTTCAAATATTGGTGTAGATCTCCGTAAGGAGGGCCTGAATGACGCCGTAAACTACAGGAGTGACAGAGGGTCTTATTTGTATAAATTGTAGATGTATTGTTTAATGTTAATACAAATCCAACCAGATGCAACAGTATGCAGATATTTATTCACTGCAAAGTCACTCTACATGTTTCGGGTGTCACAGCACCCATCATCAGGAGTACTAAAAACTGTAACCGCAACCTCCGGTACAG
>Ga0136643_10016122_pt1 | contig 11229 bp, 8 predicted proteins | sample TergutLab28metaG_FD_96883 | JGI IMG/M metagenome (GOLD analysis project Ga0136643, IMG submission 96883) | Labiotermes labralis P1 segment gut microbial communities from Petit-Saut dam, French Guiana - Lab288 P1 (version 3) (version 3) | ecosystem: Host-associated > Arthropoda: Insects >... | reverse complement strand
GTGAATAATAACCGTATCTGGACTAACTAGATTCCTCTTTTCCATCACTCTGTGTAGCTGTTCGGTTTTTATCCCCGGAAAGCACTCCACATTCATATCTGCACGTTCTGCTCCGACGTTGCGCACTACTGAGTCACCCACAACCAAACACTTTGTAACCTTTTGCTTTGTAGTTATTGTGTCTCTCTCCCCAGTTCCCGTCATTTGTAACTTTGCATAAAGCTCCCTGTTCCTAGCCTTCAGTTCATCAATTTGTCTAAGCGCGTTTTGAAGTTCCTCTTGTAGCATTTTCACCTATCACAGTTCCAATTCTCTCTCTCAGCTGCTTGAGCCTTCACGCTTCCACAACTCTAATGATACCATCGTCCACACAGTTCACATTGTATTCCTGACTTCAGATTCCTGCCGCATCCAGTACATAAAAGTCGCACAGTGTTCTCCACTTCCACAACAGGAACAGGATTCTGCTCGACTCCACCAATTACTAGTAATATCGCTAAAACCATGAAACTTAGCACCGTCAAAACCAAGCAGTCACCAGACGTTCCGTTAGCGTCAGCACACCTAAACACGCCACGACATGTGAATTTCCTAGCCCAGGTACCAACTCTCGCGCGGTAGTCCTCCAGGCAGCAACCCATTATTATACCCTTACTCAGGAGCTCACAACTCAACGACACTCCAAACAATATATATATATATATATGTGTGTGTGTGTAGGCCTAAATAAATGAAGGTAATATTGTGTGGCGCTTTGTAACAGGGCAATTAATTTTTCATGTGTCTTCTTTGTTAGCCATCTTCTAAATTTCAGTCCTTTTTCAGCAATTTATTATTAAATATTTAATTATATCTTCAACAATACAATCTTTTGGCAAGGAACATTAGGATGAAAACGCCCGGAATCTGAAGCTGACCACACACTTACATCCATTAACCAGCTATACAGTAGCGCAACATTATGTTTGTGCTACCTTTCTTATTGTTTATAAATCTAGTCAATTGTTACTATATTCCTGGTTTCTTGTCTTAATGCACCGGACAGGATAATATTAAAGTTATGTACGTAGATCAATAATGGACTCTTTATTGTTAGTTCCTTGCATTATGTCGAACAGTGGAAGACAAGTGTTTCTACCTTGAAATCCATACATTTAACTTGAGGACAGACAGACAGGTTTGTACAAATTTTGTAATATATTTTATGTAACTGAATGTAATGGTAACTTGGTAATGAACAAACTTGATTTATTCTTATCGGTGACGTGACGTAATAAGCTCCTGTGGATGGAGGGGGCATTAGCACAGTCACTAATATTCAGTAAACATTAAAATCAAAGACAAGTCATTTGACCAGTATGGAGCATAATAATTCAAGAAACAAGGGTTACAAAATTTAGGGTTTTATGGAATAAATTTACATTCAAATTCGAAACCACAATATCAGTTCCAACCACATCTGCTAGAACTGTCTTGTTTTACGTGATATATCACGTTCACTCAGTTATTGTCTGACCAGTACCGTTTGTCAGTTCCTGCCTCTAGCCAAAAGTCTTCTGTCTTAGCAAATCAGCCGATACAATTTATAGAGTAAGCAATCCGCGTAACATGTTAGGCGTATAAAATAATGTCGCCGTTCTAACAAGCTATTTGCGACTTTATATAGATAGGAAATATACATATATATATATAGTAAAGCTGCTACATATTTCGGCCCGTTTCGGCCACCTTCATTCAGAGACGCCCCCCCCCCCTAAAAAAACAGTCAGTGGCTGGTTATTACATAGATGTTTAATAGTGAATTTAAAGTGCAAATACTGAGAGGGTATACTATAGAGTCTCTACTATGCTCTTTAAATGTTTTAACTATTTCTATATTTGTGTTTTAACACCACCATTACTCGTCCATATCATTACTAGCCATTACTGTATTTTCTATTCTGAATACCTGCACGAAGCCCAAAAAATGTCCAAATATATAGAGGTTTGCCACATGTCTGTGTACTATTATATCTATTTATAGTGATGGAGTTGGAATAAACGTTGGGACATTTACATAAATTCGTTATATTGTCTCACCTCTAGTAGATGGGCCTTTGTATGAGTTGTTCTTGGAGATTATTATGGTCCCTGTTCCTAGGTGGGATGTTTCAGGGAGTGGCATCAACTGATAAAGTAGCGTCTTTGAATAAATTTTGCTTAATAAATCAGGGCCGACATAAGGATATTTGTGATCTGCACAGACCCTTCTGGAAGCATCCATATGCGATGCGGTCAGGTCGTTCTTGAAGGGTGCTATCAGTTTTTTATAAACTGCACTCTCAACTATTCCAGTCTGAACGTATAAAAAAATAAAATAATGTTAAATGACGAGATATGTCTGTCTGACCTTGCTGACAGAAATACACGTGAATATACAACAATATGGTTGAAACAGTGAGTTTCTGGTTCCTTTCGTTGCCGTAGTTTATATAAGAATCAGACAGACACCAACAGCACTGGCGGCAATGACTACGGCCAGCCACAATCCGTAGCTGAAAGGTGTGACGTAACGTCACATGCCATGTCTTATTTGTTTGGTAATTGTATGTACACGTTGGTGTTGGAATGGAAATTTATAGTTGTTATTACAAATGAGTGAAGTGACTACATTCAAATATGGTTACATTTGACTGATAGATGTCACATCATGTTAACGAGCTAGTTATAAGTTGCTGAATTTGGTGTTTCTTTGTTTGTTCGTGTGTGTGTGTGTGTGTGTGCGTGCGTGTAGGAAGGCGGGGCTTTTTGAATGAATTCCAACTGGTATCAAATTTGGAAAATAAGGTTTTTTCCTATGACTGTGAAACGCAAAACTCAACATTCAGATTTTATTTCATGGAATATTATTAGAAATTTTTGTAGAGTTTGGAAGTAGTTATAATTATTACAGCCTGATAATAAATGGAAATTTTTTCTCAAGAAGGAAATATAGAAGAACAGGAGAACACATGGGATAATACGACGTTTCTTCAATGCCATTTTTAAAAGAAACTGACATAAGGGGTTGGGAATGATGGTCAGAGAACTTACATATTACTAAGCGAATATACCTAATTGTATAATGACGTTGTGAGACCATGCAGACTGCAGTAAATTCGTAGTATCAATAAGGGAACAGGGACAAACAGAAGTATAATGAGGAGAATTTGCTGGCTCCAATCATCTGCTCGTGCAGACAAGGAGAGTGACATATGAAGCTCGCAGAACAAGAACGCCTCACTATGAACAGTGAGATTTCATAATTAACTACAAGTAGTTTTACTTACTTTCATAACTCTACTTTGTCAGTGAAAGCCACCCCTTCTGACCTCTCCTTCGTCGCTACGAAATATCTGATACAAATGTCTGCCACCCCATTTGTTACCTGCTTCACCATTCCGCTCCACGAACCGTTACCAGATTTAGAGCCATTGGGATCGGCTTTGTTAAATACAGTGCTGTTGGCAGGTGAAAGGAATTAATGGTGCAGTTAATTATCTAGTGTTTAAGGCCAATTATTCACGTTCTTGGTGCAAAGAGGCCTTCATTCAATCTTTTTATTATTTGGGATTCAATCAGCCTGTAACTACGTAAAAATAATAACAGAAATTTTCATTGCGCTGAATTTTGGTTTGTATGGGGTAGGAAATTCTGATGACTTTTACAGGCAAATAATATATTGGAGAGCGCGGAAAATTTCCTCTTACGTTTTATACACAGAATTTTGCCACCGTAAATTTAACGCACAGTGTACTATTTCAGGGGGTTCGAGTTTCCACCCGCTATTTTTTCCTTGTCATTTTATCTTCGGGTCCCCTTTTGATAATATATGTATGTTTCTATCGATAGAAATATTTATTATGATAAAATATATATACTCACATTCTGCTTGTTACCTCCGCCATAGTGGACAATAATTCTTCAAAATATCTTTCTAATCCAAAAGAATATTTAATTTTACTGGCTCAAAAAAATCGCCAGTCCTGTCCACATTATTGTGCATTAATCCATTATGTGTTTGTTGTATGTTTGCTTAGCACGTGTAATGACGTCAAATAATGCAATATCTGTCCAATCTTCATCGAGTGTATTGGAAATGTTCGTTGTATTGCCGGTGTTCATACGTTTATATAATTGCTAATGAAGTTTCTATATCTATAAATTTCTTGTATTCCTGGGGGAATGAAAAGTGCAAGTACGTAACTGGATCTCATGCACTTGGTTTGGTATTTATTTCAGTATTATAGGATGAAAAATTGTAAGAGTTATTACTCCTAGTTCATCGCAGGTGTTGTTAAGCGCTCCTTAATTTAAAAATTAAAAAAATATATATTTTATGCATTTATACTTCCCTTCTATATATATGCTACACTTACAGTAAATTCTTCTTGTATGTGTTGATGAATTACACTTGAAAGTAATAAAAATTATAATGAAAAATTATTTAAAATAGACTTAATCTATTATTTTCTTGAAAATCATAACTAAAAACACATACAGCTTATGGAATAAATGTACAGACGTATGGAGTTGATACTGGTGATAAATATGTATTTAAACGTTTACTGAAAAATTCAGTAGTCTTTATAATCTTTTGAAGTTAAATTTTAGAGTTCTGATCTTTGTGTAACTTACTGAAGCCCTTTGTTATTTCAGCTATTTTACTTCAAATTACACCACAACGTGCTAAGCATAAGGAGCCAGTATCACATCTAACGAAACATTATGTAACGTATAGTATGCAGCAATATATAGAAATAAATATTATTTTATATTACGAAGAAATTTTTCGAAAAATTGAAAGCCTGCCAAAATTACCTGCATAATCGAAGAAGACAAAGGAAACAGAGGTCAAAATGAACCAATATGCGACTAATACAAGCAGTTAAGGAAGGAATAAACGTTTTATGAATTTGAAGAATTTACAGACGGGGTGTGGAATGAGGAATCATTAATTAGTTTTATAATAAAGCTATAAATTAACTCCTTTTAAAGTTCCAGGCAGTATGTACAACATTATCAATTCTCAATTTTCAGTGTCACCGTTTATTATAAAACATGCAGTTAATATCCAAACCCCCAATATGGGTTCTAAGAATCTCCGTAGACACATGGCTCATTCACAAGAATGGAAAGCCCTATGAAATTTCCGCCAGCAAGGAGCACCAAAATAGACTCAACTGTCATTAAAATGACTGATACATCAGATGGCTGTGTGTCTGATTGCGGTGATATTTTGTACTGCTGGTAGCTCGAATTGAACTGTGTTTCTGGTTGCAGTTAGATTATGTACTGCTGACGGATTGTGAACAGAAATGTGTGTCTGGTTGCGGTGAGGTTATGCATTCCTGGCGGATTGTGAAATGAACTGTGTGTGTGGTTGCAGTGAGGTTATGTATTGCTGACAGATTGTGAACTGTTCTGCGTGTCTGTTTGCAGTGAGGTTATTTACTGATGGCGGATTGTGAATTTAATTGTGTGAGGTTATGTATTGCTGACAGATTGTGAACTCATCTGCGTGTCTGTTTGCAGTGAGGTTATTTACTGATGGCGGATTGTGAATTTAATTGTGTGTGGTTATGTATTGCTGGCAGATATTGAACTGAACAGTTTTTCTGGTTGCGGTGAGTTTATGTATTCCTGGCGGATTGTAAACTGAACTCTATGTGTGGTTGCGGTGAAGTTATGTACTGCTGGCGGATTGTGAACTCAATTGTGTGCGTGGTTGCGGTGAGGTTATGCATTGGTAGCGGATTGTGAACTGAACTGTGTGTCTGGTTGCGGTGAGGTTATGTACAGCTGGCGGATTCTGAACTGAACACCGCTCTGACACAGCTCATCTAAACTGAAGAGGAATTAATTAATGTTTGTTAGAGACTATAATGGGAACAATATGATTCAATTATTACCAAACTTTATTACGGGCCTCTCTCTCGCACATTCTCTCCATCCGTTCGCTATCCATCCTTTTATAAATCAATTGTTCCGTCCGTCCATCCGACCCTCCTTCTTAACATTCGCATTTATATCTGTCTGTCTGTCTATCCATCCATCCATCCATCCATTCATCCATCCATCCACCTATTCAACCGTCACGCATCTACCAAACCATCCAGTCAGCAATCCATCCATTCATAAAGCAACCTATCCACTCATTAAACAATCCACGCATCCATCAAACCATCAATATATCCATTCATCAAAATGTCCATCCATTCTACAAACCATTCATCCATTCATCCATCCAACCACCCACCCACCCATCCATCCATCCATCCATTCATCCAGATACTCCTAGATACCTTGTCACATAAACTGATCAATTTAACAAAGATGTATATAGCACTATTCTCAATGCAGTGGCTTGCTCCACATTATCACACAGTAGAATCTGCTGTAAGGACTGTTGCTAAGATTTCTTTATACAGTTTGCTGCATGACACACTGGATTGCTCTCAGCTGGCCTCGACTGATGGTACTGTTGATCTGCGAAACGAATGAGCTGAAATGTGCAGTATAAAATTTGTGAGTGTAAGAAAGTTTTGATATGAGATCTTACTGTAAAAGACTTGAATAAGCGTCATAAATGAAATTAGTTAAATTTTTTATTTGTTTTATTTTGTGTGTGTAATGGAAATGTGAGTAGTGTGAGATACAATACAAAATGTGATAAGAATATCAGAGTGCCTTTGTTAAGGATACTGACAAACTGTAGGGTGTAATAGAACATTATTTTATTCTGTACTACAATTTGTATCACGTCACGTCCGAATATTTTTTCCTGTCGCTGTCAATTATTGCATCTTGAAATACACGGAAATTCAGACATGTTTCTAATTGGAAGGATGTTTAAGATTTCCGATATATCGATTCTCAAACGCACACAAAAATTACTGTTAATATGGTACCGGATATTGTGGGGAATATAATGTTTGTTTTTAATATCAGTGAAATTGCTTCTGTGGTTGTGTGGGTCGTGTGGAAGCTCAGGAGAGAAAGTACAGTTATATCTTCTTTGAATCAACTCCTGATTTCTATATCCATGTAATTTCGACTTCCCCATACATTTTTAAGTTTGTATGCATCAAAATGTTTTTCACGTCATTTTTTATCTGTCTTAAAACTAAGATTTGTGAAATTGAAATTGGAAAGGGCAAAATCTTTGCAATTTTTTTCTACTCAGTGTTTTTTATTAGAGCAACTATTTGTTTATTTAATCAACATTGCAATACATGTATCACACAAACACAAAGCGTCAAATAAATTAACTAATCATATGTAAATATAAAATTTTTATTAATACAGAGGAATATGTGTGGGTGTAACATGGAGAAAGTGTGGGAAGAAAACATCGTAACAATTAGCTTCATGTTTTGTACTGTATTGCGAAAAAGGTAAATTAGATGGGCGGTGCATGTAGCACGCGTTAGACAGAAGAGAAATAATTTTACTGGTTTTGTTACTGAGACCAAACTGAAAGAGGACGCTTGAACGCGGTTATAAATGTATTTTTAATCAGTTCTTCTAAAAATATCATGGGATTATTTGAATTAGATTCTTGAAACTTTAGGTTCCACAATTAGCGTGGGATGCGTTGTTTATCTCAGAATTTTTTTGAAGAATGAATATGATAACTTGTAGTTAGTCAGATAAACAGTTAAATTAACAAATAGCTAACTATATAGATAAGTTTGTGGATATTGAAAATGTGACATATTATGTAGAACAATTTATACACTACATAATTAATGAATTATATATTTTTCGCCCAAGAAATTGCACTCTTCACCCTATACCATACCTGCCTATTACTTATACCTTCTTAACCATAATTATTTCATTATATTGTTCTTTCCATTTTAACTTGTCGGTTGGAAAATTTTTCTCTCAAATACGGAAGATGAGTTTCGCAGACTGTGTGGACTGTGGGGTTCAGAGCAGAATGGCAAACGTTTTGCTTAACCCGAAGGATACAGACCGTAATATCGACCGAGACACAGAAGAGAAGATGCTGTTGAAGAGGATCATAGAGAAATATGTGAAAAGAATCTCAGTGCTGCAGCGGTGAGCTGAATTGACACAGCTGTTAATTGTACAGCAGCCTTCAGTGTTCATTCTGCCGCCATCTTCGAACACTTCCACGTGGCCACCATTTCAATATGTTTCCATGTACACATCGCTCGATCAACAGTACGAAAATTCCTATTATATATCCGGCCGCTAGTGCAACCAAAATTGGCGCTACTGTCACCATGCTGACATCTATAGTAGATGGTTGTTCTTCGGGTTTTTTTAAGACAGCGAACTGCAGTTGGATTCTATCAAGAATTCCTCTCTCTCGCATCTGTGCAAAACTGTGGAGATATATAGACTACATTGAAAGCTGAATACGTTGTCATTTTGAAATGATTCTTACAAAACATTACAGTTATGGCTGTAAAAAATCGTACGGAAAAACATTGGTTAATAAACGATATAGACGACAGTGCTACTGTATGAGTACTTGAAGGTATTGTCGATTAGTCTAAGGAAAATCCTGTATTTCGTCTAAATATCAGACAGAGGGTCTGAACCGAAAATCTTTGAACATGAATAATGTCAATTTCTCTGCATTTCGCAGTTTATTTGACTTATTAAAAATTGTGGCAATGTCACAACATATTAATTTGTAGGCCTAAGTGCTTTATAATAAAATTTCGTAGTGATTTTGAACCTATCAAGCAATTTTTCCTTTCGGATTCTATTTCGATTTTATGACTGGTTTCTTTTCAGTAATTTATTATTAGAACTATAGTTATATGTAGCGACCTCAGCACTTATGTACAAGTAACATCAGAAATGAAACTGCCGGAACCTGAACCTGACCACTCACCTACATCCATTGCTAAGTCATACGGTAGTCAAAGAAGAGCTTTCCCTTCCTTCTGCATATTCTTTAGAGAAATTTGTAATTTATTTTGCACATTAAAACAGACACATTTTTTAATATTCCTAACGCAGCTTTCACAAATATTCTTGCTCTAGATACTGTGTTTGTGAATTCCTGTGTAAAGATATTCCATAAGGCTAGAAAATATTTACCCTTTTATCTAAATTCAGTTATCAGTCAACTGGCTGCTTGTTGTTTCAACAGACATTTTGCCTGTAATATTTCCTGCTGATGCACTACCCTCATTTATTCACGGATTCCCGATTATACAAAATTTTCAATTCCGAATTTACAATGACATCCATACGGAAATAAAAATTCTGAGAAATAATTAAAAACTTTACTACATTCCTGTTGTTATAGCTCTTATGTCTAATAATAGACAAATATAAACTTTTGTGTTGGGCGAATTGTGAGGAACTCAAAGTCGTGAACTGTCTGTCATATATGTAATTGAATTTATTTTATTGTCTCACCTCCAGTTAATTAGGCTCTTGTATGTGCTATTTTTGGAGATTGCAGAAGCCATTCGAACCTCGTAGAAAGTTTCAGGCAGTGGCACCAACTGACAGGGGATCGACGACGAATATTTTGTTTTCAAGAGGTTGGGGCCGAGAAAAGCGTATTTGTGACCAGCACAGACACTTCTGAAACCTTCTAAAATCGATGCGGGCAGGTCGTTCTTGAAGGGTGCTATCAGCTTTTTATATACAGCACTATTAAATCCTCCTGTGGCCAGCTGAAAATAAAACACTTTTTTTGAAGAAATGTATCGTTCTATTTGGCAGTCAAAAAATTGCGAGTATGTATAAAGCGGAGACACTTTTGAATTTTTCTACTTTGAGCTGGAATGCAGACTAATTCTATCGACGCCTAATTTGTTATATGAAACAGAATCTCTTTTTCTTTTGAGAATCATTCTAGAGACACTAGTACAACAGGGATGTACAAATACCATCGAATCTATTTCGTACTCTGACATCAAATACGCGTACTTGCGGCTCTTCAGCATGGAACATCTTTCATGTTTATGTTCCTTACGCAAATGATAATGATGATAAGTTCTCAACATCGATACGCGGTTTATGCATATTCTATATAACTCCTATGGCAAGAAAGTTGTCAAAACCTGATTATGGGCGCTATAGTCCGAAACATGTATTTTTCTATTTCTAATAAACACCATCACTTAGCCATTTACTCATGGTTGTGTTTTTGACTGAATTTACGCCACCTTATACTTTATATACACAAAGGGTGGCACACCTCAGAAGTATTCATTAGCTTTCTTTCTACAACATATTTTGGCCGAATTTGTCGGTTAAAATCAGGTGGATTCGCAACAAAATAAATGGAAAATTGTACTGAATTTGATATGTCTATTTTACAGTTCCTTTATATATATGTGTATCCTTCTAACTCTGAAAGTGATATTTCCAATTGAGCCTAGTTCCATTAATTTTATTGTAATTCTTAACCATAATCGCTTAAATATTTGGTAGAAAATTGTTGTATAAGATAAATCAATGTTTAGAGTTTTCAGTATTCAGTTCGTTATGATTAGAAAAACACATGTCGATAACTCAACATCTTGGAATACCGGAACGTATATTAGAAGAACTTAAGAATGTCAGAGAACACGAATTGTTTTTGTGAACACTGTGGAATGCCATTTCTAGTAGTTACAGTGGTAACCAAATTACTTGTAAGCCTAGCTTGATATCACTGTACGTGGCTGCAGTTGTTATGGTTTGGCAGCTGATAGAATGTCCTCAGAGCAGCAAGCGTGCGATTACAGGTTTCAAAACTTTTTTGTGGTATGGATTAACTCAAAACCTCAGTTTGCTTTGACGTAATTACCGAAAGAAACACGATTGATACGGCATGCTTCCACCTCTTGAACGCTTCTCGCATAACTCCAAGCCAACTACTAACAAGTAATCTGGTCACAAATATTTTCTTCCACATACTTCAAACATACTGAGTCCAGAACTATTCCTCAAGACACCGAGCCTGTAGGAACCGTCATGTAAGAGTCCCTGAAGATCCCTGAATGGCAGATTTCGGTGCTGCACGGCCAGGCTGGAGATCAGAAACGCTGAATATGCAGCCATTAACACAGATGACATCATATATGACGTCAAGATTACAATCCGGCCTGATGAGTTTTTGAATACTTCCGGCTGACCTGTGATACATGTATATATCAGATTGTTTGACACTGTTAAGCACCGTTCCGGGTGAAAGTCACTGCGTCTTGAAACGAAAAGAAGAAAGAT
>Ga0136643_10016120_pt1 | contig 11229 bp, 9 predicted proteins | sample TergutLab28metaG_FD_96883 | JGI IMG/M metagenome (GOLD analysis project Ga0136643, IMG submission 96883) | Labiotermes labralis P1 segment gut microbial communities from Petit-Saut dam, French Guiana - Lab288 P1 (version 3) (version 3) | ecosystem: Host-associated > Arthropoda: Insects >... | reverse complement strand
GACAGTTTAAAACAAACTACTGGAGTATGGGCGACAATGAACAGTACTCAAAGGAGGTGTTGATATGACATCTTTCTCTCTCTCTTTTCTTTCTGGTCACACTGCTCTCACACCTTATTACACTACTACTACTACTAATACTGCCTCTAGTACTACAACTGCTACTACTACTACTACTACTACTAGTACTACTACTACTACTACTACTACTGTTGCTGCTGCTGCTACTAAAATAATAATCATAATACGAAATACAGTAACTGCGGTAATCACTGGCATGCAGTATCGTGCCTCTTTAAACAAGGTCTTTGTCCACCATGTTGTTGTTACTGTTTGCAGGAAACCAACATCGTGAAGTTGGCATAGTCTCCAGGGGATAGTGTTCATAGTGTTCATACTGCATTTCCTGAAAATCAGTGCCTTCGTTCAGAAGTGGCAGGACACACCCGTGCACACACACAACATGCTCTTGTGAACCTATTCCCTTCCCCCCTCCCCTCCCCAAAATAAAGTAGACTGTAAGCGAGATGTGTGGACAGTACGTTACAAATTGTGTTGTTGAATTTTGACATCGTACTGAAAGGTGGTGTATCGAGATAAGAACGTACAGTATCTGCCTGCCCGATCTCTACTGTGTAGCTGTCATCTTGTCAATACTCAGTGTTTGTCTGGTCCGATGTTAAATCACGGGGGGCGACTATCCTGACGAGAATTGTTTTCATGTACTGGTGCTGCGCCACGCAAATGATTAGGCCCATTCAACAAACTCCTTGGAAAGGATCGGTCGTCAGCCGTCAGTATAATTGCGCCGTTTATCAGATCACACTGCTTGTTAAATAGTTAGCTACCGTAATGCTGCTTGGTACTCACTTAAATGAGCAAAACACCCAGTCATCATATTTTCGAGCACCGGTACCTTCCGAGACATGGATGATTTTATTTGACCGGTTGCTGGGATAACCCTGCAGTGTGCTGTGCGAGCAGATGGACCAGTTGATTTGTCTCACAGACCAACAGATGCAGTGTACCATCGGTTTTCGTGTAATAAACCAGTACTCTTGGAATATTTGCTTGTTCATCGAAAACGACACATGTATTTCATGCATGATGGGACACCACCTCATTTTCTTTGCTTTGTCAGCACATGAACCAGACTCTTGGTAGTCAGTGGATAGGACGTACCGACTGCGCGACCTCCTGTTTTCAACTCACTTGATATCTGGCTGACGAAACAATAAGGACTTTGGTGTACTGAGGGCCGATTAATGGCTTTGAAGTGGTACAGTAACGAGTATCGAATGCGTATCAGGAGATTCGAGTGAAACCAGGAATTTTTGAAAGAATACGCACTTCTGTGAGACGAGGAACTGACCGTTGTGTAGGCATGCATGGGAACAACACAGAGCACCTGTTGTGGAGAAGACACGAACACCACCTATATCTTGGCAGACATTGGTCTTGGGACATGTGGACCCGGACTTCGCGTTCATCTCAGTGAGTACTGCATACCCGTAAAGTCTGTAACCCTCTAACTCTGTCTGAATCTTTAAGGTGCATGTCCCGTTGTGTATTCTCTGTCTGAAGCTTACTTAATGTCAGCAGTTACTGTTATAATGTGTCTGTATGCGTTGTATCAAAGGTGTATCGTATTCTGAAGATAGTGTGGCTCGTGATTCGAATCTCTGCTGGTACAGCAAATCTCAACTAAGTATTTTTTGTGATGTCTGTCACTAAACTAAGGTAAAGTGATCCCGTTACAGGCCCGGTGTGGCCCAGAGGGTGGGTAGAGGTATGGCTCTACTCTTCCATGACCGCGGCACTAGAAGGGGATGAGTGATCAGCAGCACGCCCCGGCTGCACTTTACCCCCAGGAAAGACCCTGTACCCATTTTACAGGAGGCTGGTTGGGCCCCAGGGCCGGTCTGGACGGGCGGAAAATCTCGTCCCCACCGGGATTCGATCCCTGACCGTCCAGCTCGTAGTCAGTCGCTATACCGACTGAGCTACCCGGCCCACGATATGCCTCACTCCTCTGGGAAAATAACGAGGTACCTCAATATATCATCCAACATATACACTCCGTGATGCACCTGTGACACACCGTTTGTGACATACATCAACTGCTGCTTGTTTCGACACCGAGACCTCTCGGTGTCGAAACATGTAGCATTTGGTGTATGTCATAAATGGTGTGTCACGGAGGCCATATGTTGGATGATACATTAATGTAAAAACATGCACTGTATCATTAACATACATCTTTAAGTTAGGCCACGACCACTTCCTTCCATATTCTTCCCAAGTCGCTATTAATATTTACTATTATTAAGCCTACCGCGTGTATGGTCTTAGTTACTGGCTGCGTCGTTAAATAAGCTGATAATAAATTAATTAACTAGTATCAGGTATGGCGACCTGCTTTACGTGATTATCCTACACGGTGAAATAAACCAGAAAACAAAGCCTCTTTGGAAGCATGACAACTTATATCCTTCTTATTCTCGGGACCGTAGAAATTTAACGTTCATGTTGGTTCCGTTGTTGGCGGTTGTTACTGTACACTCCGATAGGGCTGACTTGTTTCTTCTTCAGCCGCAGTACCGGTAAGAAGGTGAGTGTGTCGCCCATGCATTACCGGCACAGGTGCATGATGCACAAAGTAGTATGGCGCGCGTTTCCCATGACCGCGTGGGGCCACACCAGTGGTTTTCTGCTGTAGTCGTGTTAAGGGGCTGTGTAGGTGGGACGTAGGTCTTCCGAAAAGTTTCTTTTTAAATATTTTGTAGTGTTTACCCTTACTGTAATCTGGTTACTCCAAAAGAATTGCTGGAACTATTTTTTGTTTTTACCTTCCAACAGCAGCTTCTTTGGTTTACTGTCAGGAATTTCAGCTTTGGCGGAATATTTTACTTAAAACATAGCTAAAAGAAAAGTGAATTTTCCTAAACATCATGATATGAAGTTTCACACGGCGCGTGGTGGTTTATTGCGGCAGGCGTGGCAAACACACGGCCCGCAGAGCTGCATGATGTGACCCGCTCAAGTTTTGATATTTGATCAGAGTTTTGCTGTACGTTTTTCTGCTTTGTAATTTACACATCATTTCATATCAATTATGAACTTTGAGACTGTTTAATTTTAGCATGTGTGATTATAAATTGCGTTCTAATAAATTAAAAAATAAAATGTTTTTGAAATGTGGGTTATTCGCTCAGTCAGTCAATATTAAAATAAGTATTTTAAAAATTCTGACATCCTGTTTTTATTGCATATTACACGCAGAGAATCCTGAAAAATTAAATGAAATGTATATTTACGCCCTTGCTTCTTACTACATTGAAAAACTTCACAAATGAGTAAGGATGGGGAATATGACATTATTTGTTGCGGCCCAAGATGTCAAGTTTGATTTTTGACTTTGGCTCACAACCTTTTTGGAGTTTTACAGGCCTTTATTAGTGGATGCATTATAAGTGGCCGAGTTCAACTCTCGTTCCGTTCCAGTCTCAGTTTACCCCACAGATTTATGCAGAAGTATATCGTGCTGCTTCCGCTACTGGCCACGTGGTTGTTGATTCAGCAAGTCAATAAAAATATTATTATCCTGAATATTGTCTCGTCTACTGTAGGCTATGCATATTTAATGAGGCCCACACGACGTTTCGGGAGTTTGTTCAGCGATCCACGCATTATGGATTTGTGGGGTCTGCCTGAGGTACCAATATACGACGTTTCGGAACTTGGGTATGCTGTTGACAAATCTGTTATTATAATGACAGCGAATTACCTGTAGACTGGAATAGAGTCGGCTCCCGTAAAGTCGTGAATACTAACTGTACCTCAGACAATGGACATTTTGACACGTAGTGCACGTAATTGTTGATCCGTTGTCACAAAGGTTTATAAAATCTCCACGCGATCCACGTCAGATTGAATATAAATGTCAGTTCCTGAATTAAAAAACACAACAGTGAGGGCCAGAGGCAGCATTGCCCGGAGTATACGAGTATAGTTCGGTTTGCAGCACATGTACCGCTGAAACAATTATAATAAATGCTTATTCGTAGAGTACATTGATGATTTTGGCATTAACTCAATGGAGCAGAGCCCTTCTTTGGAAGCTAGTAGTTCCTCACTTAGTCAAGAAATTACCCGCATTTTGTGGAAACCAGAAGTTCATTACCATGTTCACAAGAGACCGCCACTTGTATCTGTCTTGTACCTAATCCAATCCACGCCCTACCATCCTATTTGTTTGAGATATATTTTAATGTTATCCTCCCATCTGTTCCTAGCGTTGAATTACAATTATTAACCTTTCACGTATGTGCTAAATTGTAAAATATTCTTGTCTTTGGATGAATTCTTTTGGAAGTATTTGTACAAATATGACAAATCATACTAATGTGGAATTCGGACCCGAAGCTCCCCAAGCTGCAGTCTGTTGTTACACAGTTTGTTACTGTGAACTGGAGTTGTCAACCTTTGAAACAAACAAACAAACAAACATCTGTTTGGTAACAGTTGTAACGATTCTACCTCCACGAGTCGTACGAGCGTGTGAGTGGATGAACAGGTGTTCGGCGAACCGACCAACACCTGCCGCCATGTTCGAGAGCCTCCCCTGTCAACCGATACTGCGGCTGTTCGTTCTGCCTGGAATTCCCTTTCTCTCTGTCCCTTTTTTAATGTAAATCGGCCAGAATGGACCTGTTTTTCGAAATTTCTTCAGCACTTGACGATGTACAGGATTTTTCACGTCTTATGTAGCCTGAACCAGTTATGATTTGGTCGGATCTGATAAATAGGCGTACTTTTATAGTAAAGCCACTCATGAAGGTAAGTAGGTAATATATAAACCGTAAATGATAACACACTTCATAGTTCTTTAGTTTCAAACATAGAACATGTTCGGCCGCAATAGGCCATTATTAGGTATCAGTACCAAAAATAGGCCCACTTAGACAAAATTACGTTTTTGAAGTCATAAATAAACTAAAAGTGCCAGCACAGTGATCATGTACAGGGTGTCCTTAATATCTTGTTACCCCTGCAGAAATGTAATCGACGTCTCATTTCGTTTTCTACTGCCAGCTTAAGTGAACGGAACCATGAGTGATACGAGCAAATTACAAGACTGAACGGCGGGCCATTGTCAGTGTCTGGACACACGAAATTGCACAAACAGGGAAGACAATGAATCGGGTGCGTGACGATTCCCAGCAACGATTGGGCCAAGAAGCCGCTCCAAAACGGACTTCTGTGCAGTGGGAACATAACTCTTTGCAACAGGTGACAGAAAGGAATTGGAAGGTCATCAACCAGAGGGTGGCAGTGCGAATTGTTCAAAGAATCTCTTGCCATATTATCATTCAAATCGTCCGATAAAGGATGGGTCAGAAATAGGCCCACTGCTTGTGTCGTGTGTTGAACATTATGTTCACAGGGTAAGAGAGTAGTGCAGTTGTATGGGGAGCACCTTGTAGCATCAGTGTAAACGTTGCTGCAAGGGGGTAACAAGACATTGTGGCCAACCTGTACCATGCAACCGAATGCTATGTTCAAGGCCATACTAGCACACGGCCCAAGAGACGCCCACCCCCTAACGTAATGCTTTCAGTAACACGCTAGCTTGTGTTGCGAGCAGACGCACCGCTTTATCTGTATACACTGTTATTATTGTGCACAGTGCGCTCCGGAAACATGTAAGTAATGATGCGCTATTGCAATACTGCAAAATATTTGTGACGGATTATACGGAGTTACTAATTTTGCATTTTATTTAATGTAATTCAATATCGAATTATTAAAAAATTGGAAAATGTATTTTACAAGAAAACAGAGAACTTTATATACATGGGACCGTGCATGGTGAATCGAATTTAACTTCAACATAACCTAAATTATGTATATATATATATATATATATATATTTGTTATATATTTTAAATATTTTGTTGTACATAATTAAAAATACTGCTTTTAACCATCCACCAATATTTCATATACATATTCGACAAGGCTAGTAACATTCAATATAACCAATCTAGAATTTTAAATTATACATTAGTATTAATGACAGCGTACGTTACGCATTGCAGTTAACCAATACCAGAAGCTGCATTTACAGCTGTACGAGTTCCTGATGATGGGTGTCTACACCCGAAACATGTAGAGCTGTCTACAGAAATGAATAAACTGAATAAGTCGCATCTAGTTGGACAATTGTTAAATTAAAATACAGAACGTTGCAATAAGTCCAAGAACCCTAAGATGTGAGATTAATTTACAGTTTTACATAGTCACATATGTTGTTTCCATTTATCAGTAGGCGGTTATAATTTATTGGGTACAAATCTGCTGATCTTTAATTTCCAGAACAGCCGATATAACAACCACACGACGTAGGTACCACCCAGTATCACCAAGGATAATACAGTAGTGTTTAGCCTACAAACGGAAGGTTAAAACTAGCTTGCATAAGGATTACGCTTTTTAATTGTTAATTTTAATGTAATAAGTTACATATTTTTAAATTCAGCTGCAGTTATTTAAGGGTAAATTACATCGGAAACTTTACTACTTTGTAAAAACGTAACCTTCCTGTGTAAAAGAATGAGTTTTCGTTCGTAATACAGATCTAGTGTTTATATACGTGCGATTTTCTCTGAATATTTTTGTTGTTGTTACGTGATGATGGCCCTGGTGGCCAAAACATGTTGTGTGTCTGCACTTAAAATCATATGTGCCAACCATTGGCTCATATGATTGTAATTCTAAATATACCTTTGCATTGGTGTTAGATAATTTTGTATTTTTATAATTTCATAATTTCGTTTGATTCTTTTAATGTATCTAGCCTTTGTATTTTATATACCCTATGATGGCCACAAAGTTGGCCGAAATGTGTGGGTGTTCATTGTATATATAAATGAATTTTAGTGTACATATGTGCATTTGTTAGTGTCGTTACTGAGAATAGTGCAATAGATACAAATAATTATTAGTAGAATGTGAGGACGTGGAGTTAGACTGACATAGATCAGAATATGGTCCGGCGGGGGTGTTTGTGGACACGACAGTGAACCTTCGGGTTCTGTAAAATGTGGTGAAGTTTCTCGGGCAACCAAGTGATATCAGTCTCTCAAGTAGGATTCTGCTCCACAAAATCTGTTTCCTTCGCGAGGTATAGAGGTTAGGTTTCCTGATAGTGGTATTTGCGCACAGACTAAATATTTGTATGCTGCTGAAGAACGAATATTGAACTCCGTATCTTATAGCGAAGAGCACCGTAATTTATGCGGATCACCAGATTTCCTTAGGATAGTTCCAAAATAATTACCAACAAGATGACACTTATGGACTATCCTTTATTTCACGGTTAGTCGTCCTTCACTCTACATGTTTCGATCTTGAGGGAGCTCATCATCAGGAGTTCACTTTTTTTCTGTACAGGCAGTCTCTGGCATAGTGTGTAATCATTTGCTGTATTCACCCGTTCTCCCACGTGTTCTGTTCCCGACAGTCGGGAAACATGTAGAGTGAAGGACGACTAACCGTGAAATAAAGGATAGTCCATAAGTGTCATCTTGTTGGTAATTATTTTGGAACAATTACAATGATGCACGGAACAATGAACGTAAAATTTCTTAGGATAATTATTTGTTGACCTTATTTTTCCACGCGTATGTCTTATATTCTTAATCGTGATTCTCTCTTCTTTGTAGGTAAGCCTTCCTGACTGCATATTACACTGTTCGTTGAGTTGTAATTTGGAGTGGAACGTCTGGTAAGTGTGGATTGGCAGCCTGCTTGCTCAAGTAACCTTGCACGAAGTGTCGCTTTGCATGGTGATTTTATTTTGCAGATGTAGACAGTGACAGTGAAATGCATACATTCCGTCTTTACTGCTGCCACTCACACATAAATTTCCTTGGTTTGTGTAATTTATACATGCATGTTGCTGCTACGATGTAGTTGCAGACCTTATTTTGTGTTTATATTCCTAGAGTCAGTGAAATATTTATTTTGTAATTTGAGTGAAAGAAAATGTTTCATGCCCGCCTTTCTGTCAAACTTTCCTCGCTAGTAAGCCATTCCTTCCTTGGGTACTTCTAGTGAAATTAGCCACGTCCTTGCCATACGAGGGGCTTAAACATAATATTCACTCGCTATTCCACTGCGTCCCTTTGATGGAGGAGTTGTAAGTGATGCACAATATGACTTGTTTTGTGAACTTACTACCGCCCTGTGTGAACTGATCAGGCCCAGCACTGTAGTAGGGTCTCCTTGGCATAACTGCCTCGTCAAAATGGCGACCCACGACCTTTCTGCAATTTCCGATTCAATTGCAGATCGAATGTCACGGTCGAGTGCCTTAGTAATCGTGCTGATTCGATGAGGCCCTGGTTAAAATCTCGACCCTGGGAACAACTATTCTGATTGAAATTTTCTTGTCCTTTCGTAGACCCTCCAGGCAAATGTCAGGATAGAGATTTCCTTAGATGACACCACGACATCGTCTTCCACAGCTTTCAGTTCCAATACCCAATAATGCTTTTGCCGTTGGATGCAGTGTAACGAGTGATATCAAGAAACCGAGAAACTGGGCTTATCATCTTTGTCGTTGAATCCCATCCGCCATCTGCTAGTCTGAACAATGGACTTGCTTTTAGCGACATTAATAATGTTTGTACCTAAATTATCCGTGATTAAATGCTTTATTGTCCAACTAATGCACTCAAATATATAAAAACTTTAAATTGTTAAAAACCAACTAAACTCATAAAAGCCGCTCCAGCATGTTTCGGTTCACGCAGGAACCATCGTCAGGGAGCTACAACCAGTGCTTAGCTAAAATTACAAGTCTAGTTCAACAGTGCGCGTCGGTGCTGACGTTGTCAGTGTTATGGCGGCATATGGCGCCATAACACTGACGTCATTGATGCACGGTGTAACCTTGAAGATTAACCGTGATTAGTTTTTCAATTTAAAAGTTGCCTGGAGCAGCAGATACATGTACACAGGAATCTTGATCCTCAGTTTGGTAATTTAGCTGCAGCTGTTACCGCCCGTAAGTCAGATAGCCCTATAGCCTAGACTCATCACCTCTCTTGTACGAGAACTGTAGTGCAACTTGGTAATGGGGTTTAAGTTAGTCATTCTAAGAAACAAGGATGAAAGTTCAATTCAAGTTGGTTCCTGATTTGCTTTACCTTGCCTTGAAAGTACATCCATAAACATGCTATAAAGTGAACTCCTTGGAGAAAACTTTGTAAAGTAAATCATTTGTTGTATACTTTAAGATATGATAGTGTGCGCAGTCTGCAGCATTTAGAAGTACGTGTTATGTAACTTTGAGTAACGAGTGTCCGTGGTGTGGCGGTAAGGATTTGAACTCCTTCAAACGCTTAAAAAGAGGGAGGTGTGGGTTGTGGGGTGGGCAGCAGAAGTGTGGAAGGAGCAATACAAGATATTGCCTTTATTACTGGGAAACTGGCAGAAGAGTATGTGGTTCTGAAGGGTCCCAGGAACGGCCGCTCGTCCTTCTGATAAAAGTGGGTTAGAGACAGGGTATTGCTTGTGGAACCGAAGAAGACACCAGATGAAGGTGAATACCAGAGGCTGTGCTCGAAACATGTAGAGGCATGAAATAAACTTATTGTAAAACAAAAATTTTGTGTATCAAGTTGATTAATTACCGAGATAAATATATTGAGATGCACTGTCAGCATAACGTCAAAAAAATGAGTGTCAAGTAACGTTTGCGCCACCCTGTGTAGCAGGTAACAGAGCTGTTTGACGGACATTTTGGTGATAATTATACACGATTTGGTGGAAGTCATGTTATCCAAAAGATTTTTAAAAAAGTTTAAGTAAGATTTAAATTTATCAGTAAAGACAGACTGAGCCTTTTCTTGTGCTGCAATGAAGTTGTTTACCAAGTAGATGTACATGACGTAACACAGGATTGTCATGACGACATTCGTACTGCATGACGTGTTCAGTGTAGCGCTGTGAGACCGGAAGTGTTCCTATTTGAGGTTAATTCCACGCAAGACAGAATGGTTCGTCTGACGTCTTGATTGAATTAGTTCGTTGTACTTTTTTATGCTGTTTAAATTCATTTATGTATGGTCAGTAGTTTGAAAGTTACGCCTGTAACTGCCGGGCCCGTAACATAAACAGTGTCGGATAGTATATGTAGCGTTAAGCACGTTTGCACTGTGCAAATTAAATGGAGTGCAGCAGTGCAATGGGGATTATAGTTGGGGCTGGCCAAACAGTGTTTGAAATAACGCGTATGGTGTTTTCTTTGGTAAACTACGTTGTAAGTAAAAGTCGTAGGATTCTGGATCTATGTTATATTCAATTATGGCAATCGATATTTACCTGGACGGGAATAAGTAATGTATGTGCGTAGATGTGTACCGGAATTGTGCACTTGGCTTAGCGACTAGCTGCGGGCTGGATGCTACGGGGATCGAATCCCAGAAGGGGCGAGAATTTCCGCACCCGTCAAGACGGACACTGGAGCCCATCCAGTCCCTTGTACAATGCGTACCGGGTCTCTTTGCCGGGCTTAAAGCGGCCGGGGTGTGGCGTTGCTCACCCACATCCCATCTGGTACGGAGGTTAAAGAAAGAGTAAAGTTATACCTCTGCTCCTCGTCTGCGCTTTCATGGTCCCTCTTATCTACGTACGTGCGTGATAAGGCAGCATTTAGCTGCATGTGCCTCCCTTTGGAACACCTATCAAAATTTCTCTTTTCGTCCTTCTGTCTGTAGGAATGAAAGAATTCGGTAAATTTTAAGCCGGTTTAAGTGATATTTGATATTGAACTCCAGAAATCTGTCTATATATTAAACCAAAAGAGCAAAGACTACAACCTCAAAATATCTACGGACGAAACTAAAATTATGGCTTTTAAAGGAAAACACTTAGTGCGTTCTAAAATAGAAATAGACGGATCAATATTAAAACAAGTGAGAATTTAATTGTTTAGGATGCGAACTGAGTTTAGACGGTGAACCAGATTTTTACAAAAAAAAAATAAACAGATTTCAAGGAATATGCGGCACAATTAGGAAACACTTAAAGAAAACCCGTACAAATACCCAAATGAAATTCTATAAAGTTGTAGCTAGACCATCACTACTGTATGGCAGCGAAACATGGGTAACCACGAAGAGAGACATGACTCGCCTAGAAGCTGCAGAAATGCGCTTT
>Ga0136643_10016118_pt1 | contig 11230 bp, 10 predicted proteins | sample TergutLab28metaG_FD_96883 | JGI IMG/M metagenome (GOLD analysis project Ga0136643, IMG submission 96883) | Labiotermes labralis P1 segment gut microbial communities from Petit-Saut dam, French Guiana - Lab288 P1 (version 3) (version 3) | ecosystem: Host-associated > Arthropoda: Insects >... | reverse complement strand
TGAAGCAAGAACTAAAGAGGTTTCTGTTGGACAAATCCTTTTATTCTGTAAAGGAATATCTTGATAAAGAATGGTAACAAAAATAATTGTAATTGACAAGTGCACAAAAAGGCACGATACATGTTGTAATATGTTATTATGTAATTGGTACGTTTTAAGACAGTTCCGATATCTGTGGGAGGTATAACTCCCGAAAGATCCATGGAATGTATTTTAAATAAATAAATTAATTAATTAAGAAAAAACAGTCACTCTGCATTTCTTCATGCAGTTTGAAAGTTAATTTTTCTGTGATGATGTGTAGTAAATCATAAAGCACTTTTATTCGTGTGACAAACTAGGATATGCACTCATTCAGATTCATTTTACGGGCTCTTTTTATTAAAGTTCCAAAGTGCAAACAGACTTAATGAACCCCATATATATTCTTCACACAGTTCACCATTGTTCAAGATAGTGAAGACACCATTAAGGCTGTTATGATGGACTGGTGTTCTTGCCCCACTTCTCTCTCTGTCTTAAGTATGCAATTTGCAAAAAAGGGCTCACCCACTCTAAACAGGGAATATGTGGTTGTGCTGATGGGAGAAAACCCACAAGTAATGTCCGATAAAAATGAAGAATTAAACGAAAAATACTTTAAAATATTAATAAAAAAACAGTAATCACACACTCACAATTCTCTGTCAGAATACATCCAAACATGTATATAACACAAACACAAGATTGACAATGCTCCACTACAGCTTAACATTATACAAAAGAAGGAATTTAAAAAGACTCCAAACTCTTTATAAACACAAAGTAAAGTACCGGAGTGGTGTTGGCAGACTCTCAACAAAGTCAGAAATACATATGAAACTCAACACAGCACAACACTAGCAAGGACCTAGTACACTGATCATCCAAGCCAAACCATAATTAAAATTCTCAGGCTGAGATGAAATTTTAGAATTTTGCTATGTTGAAGGCTGCTAAGGCATCAGCAGGCAGTACAAAACGGTAGATTGGGGTTGGGGAAGTAAGGAAAACAAAGTAGAGGGCATTATAAGCAAGATGGCCTCTGGCCATTATTGCATTGATATGACACAATGAAATTGGTTAGTTTCCGGATCTAAAGTGATAGTACTAGTATAATGCAGAAAGAGTATGGTTTTTGGATTTGGAATTGATGGTTTGGGGCATATCATTGATGTGTGAAAAAAGCAAAGTTACCAAATACTGGGCATTGATGAACTCTTTGTTTTATAATGCACCATGTCGAGTATGTGTAATTAGAGATGCACCAGATGCAGCTGTGCCATACAACTAGTGTTGCCATTGCTGTCATATGAGTTAAAATGATGGTACATTTCATAGACCGAAGACATGGGAACATTATAGAGACATACAATTGTTGACATATAATTACCTGTGTCTGAAAACTTCTGTAATTACCCACATATTTAGAAATAAATTGCAGTAATGTAATGACATAGATGGTATAGTGGTGGTGTCCAGTTAGTGTGATGGTATGAAAATGAAATAATCAATACTTAAGTGTCACCAATCAAGTAATATAGGGAATCAGTAATTGAATATTTTATTGTACAAGCTTGTGTTTGACCTTCTTTAAATTTTCATTAATGGCTTTTAGGGAAACGTCACTCTTTAGAAATAGTAATTGGAACATTAGGCATTGACAGTGATTAATTATTGAGCCCTTATTTTATTTGAAATGCCATGTGCTTGTAGTGTGGTACTTTATTTGAAGATACACTGGTCCTTTACTTGAAGAAGGGTCATTGGAGAAAGCTTTGGATGGTGGACCAAAGTCAGTAGAATACACAGGCCTTGTGGAGTGGCTGTCAAAGGAACTACAGACATTATGTAAACTTGATGAACATGTAAATGCTGTATCCTCAGCTGAAGACTCCAGTTCATTTCTCCTTGAGTTAAGCAGTTTCCTCAAGGAACTAGGTAAATATACTGAAAATTATTTTGTATATAGATATATTACAAGAAATTGCCATTAGTAATCCTGTAGAGTTAATTAGCTTCATTCCTTTAGCCCATCAGTTTTTCTTAGTTTCTGATGAACAGTGTATGCACTGATTCTTGTTCTTCAGCATGCTATAGTGTGGTTTCTCTTGATGTTGTGTTGTTAAAAATTTAATGATTTTTTATATACATTGGGGTTAAGGGTTGGGTTTAGCAGTACTTAAGAAATACTATACTATGAAGAGGATTAAATGTTTTACAATCATATCAGTGATGTTACACAGGAAGTTTAGAGGATACATTCAGCAGTAATTCCATTTAGAAATACTGTAATACCAAAAGGAATAAACAGCTTGCATTTATGTAATTTTTGCTACAAGTTAGGGGTTTGGTTTATCACTACTTTACTTTGTAATAATATTAACAGGAATGACATGTTGGGATCATTGCTAGATGTGTTTCACTGTACCTACGCTAATGTATGTCCTGTGGAAAGTCATGAGAGTAACTGCCATTGAGTTCTGGTGTCTGGACAGTGAACATCTGTACTGATGGAGATGCTGTTGCAATAGCAGGAAGTACAATTACATTTCTCATTATCACTCTCATGTTGTAACAGTTGTGATTTCTGTCTTCAGATTTCATAAATCATGGTTCTACTCACTATGGTTTCTTCAGTTTCAGTGCACATGCATGCAGAATGGAAGTATTGAGAGTTTGTAAGGTGAGAGAGGTGGGAGGTAGAGAGGGACATGATGGGAAGGTTGAGAAGAAAGAGTAAACTAGTATAGGAGCAAGTTCATGTTCTGTAGTAACTTCTTTTGATGTAATTTATTGTGCCATATGTTTAATTTGGCTTTTGTCAGGTGCAGTAAAGTGACAGAAAAAATATATATATATATATGTGTGTGTATTTGATCATCCACAATGCTGTTTACAACTTCTCAGGATACTAGTTTTGGCTTTTCAATTTAAGCCATCATAAGATGTATTCATTGTTAAGAGACATACAAACAACTTGTACCTTCATGTGGGATTGAGATCTCATTCCTGTACAATATATGTCGCAAAAACATTTGTTAAAATATGTAAAAGTAGTGTAAAAGTAGTGTAAAATTATAGGGTGAATATTAGAACTGTAGTTTGAGATAGAGAATGTAGGCTGTTTATATAGGTACATAAGGCACACACCTACCTTGGACTTTCATGGCGTTGGGACCAACACTCATATAAAAATTGTGTTCATTGGTTATAGTGGCCTTTAACTCAGATTTATGTTGACTGGACACTGTTATGCTGTGTTAGGTGCATAGACAGGAGGCTAGGAATAAGAGCTCTGAGCCACTGAACACTTCACAAGCAACATGGTTATATGCTTTACAATAAATTACATGTTAAGTTTAAAGCTGGGGATTTGTTTTTTGATAATCCTGTTATGGAGCCCTGACTACTGTAACTTGAGAGATGATATGCAGACTTCATTATTCTGCGTTAGTCCTTAATGGATGATAATGAAAAGTATTCAAAAGCAAGTTCCCACAATCCACATCTTGAAGGTTACATGATGGCTGAATTATTAACATCTTGGGTTACTGGCTGTATCATTTGGTTCAAGTAAATCAGCATTTCAGACACAAACTCAGTCTCTGGATTGTTGGTTTACTTTAACTTAGTGCAGGTGGCAGTCTGAGAAGATTCTACTGAAGTACTCATACCATATATCTGATATCCAGGCACAAATAAGTTGCAGGTTGAGAAGAAGTTTGGAACTTTTGATGTCCAGCATTCTCAGTGTTCGGTTGACAACAGCAAGTCATCGAACAAACCACGTATATTACAAACGTACATGAAGATATATTGTATGTGATACACTCTCAGTATGGAAATTAGTTGGGACCAAAAAAGTTTGCACTGTATTAAAAGTGATTTAAATATTTGTGTGGTAGAGTGAAATGAGATGTGACATTTCATTTCCCATAAAGTTTGATAAGTTAAGTTTCAGTATTAAGTCAGGAACTTTGTATATATGCAGGTGAAAATGAAATTCATTTGGCAAATTTTAAGTACAAATCTTTCATTGATACTTCATCATCCTTTGTTGCATGGTTTAGGTTTTGAAACATCCAGATGGACAGATATACATGAGAACTGAATGGCAACCTGTGGTGCCATTGTGCAATCTTTTTGCAGGTTTTTAGCACCCAACACACACATTTCATTACAATATGTACCTTGCTGTTGTACTGGCAAAGTCCTGTAAAATTACTACCTCCTTGTTAAGTTTGTTTCACATGCATCCATGCTCCTGATAATTTAGATAAGTGATGTTAGTAATGTCGGTGTAAGTGCAAATGTTGTAGAAGGAGAAAATGTTAAATGATCCATGAATATGTTACATATTTATATTTATCAGAGCCCATGATTTTGTTGGTTTTGCTATCATCACTCATCTCAGGAGCACATGTCACATGGGGAGCGTGCCTGTATACAGTCACTGTTTTGGAAGTGAGCAAAGAGATTGCATTAATGGGACATGGATTTCAGAAGCTGACCCTTTTTTTTTCTTTTCAGGTTGTGCACATAATAGCCTCATGGAGGGTCACATGAGTGAAAGACTGCACACACGAGAGAATCGGAGACTTCTGCTTGATTTTCTTTTGACTGAATTGGAGGCTGCACGGATGATTCATGTCAACAAACCTGATTTGAGTAAGACAATGGAGGTACAGTTGGTAAGTTCAGCACTTTTGTTCAGTTTGGATGAAAGAAGAAAACATTTGTTATATGTTGAGACACTGCACATGTTCTGTATGTTTCAGAATGAAAGTTCAACTGCAAGTGACCTGAAGACAATGCTCATAGCGCTTAAATTCCCAAAACCACCAGCTAACATAACACCTGCCCTGTTATTTGGAAAGGTTGAACAGAAGGTGAAGTATGCAGTGTCATTTTAACATTGATTGTTTAGAATCTATTAATTGTATGTATCAGACATCCATAGCTTCTAGAATTGTAACTAACTACCCTGTGGTGCAGTGAAGACTGCATATGCAACTAAAGTAACTTGCAGGTTCTTGTAGAGTTTTGGGGAAAAGCATTTGATTAATTTACCAGTGAAATTAAAGTGGTTCTCTTCAGATTCATGTTCTTCCTAGCATATAATATACATATTTCGTACAGACACTAATAACGGCAGAATAATATGGTCACATGTGTACCTCTACCTTATGTGGTGCGATCAAGTGTCTGGACTGACCACAGGATGGCACTACTGCTGAACATGAACTTCTACCAGTCTATGTAGGTATAGTAAGGTCTTCCAGGGCATATCCTGCTTAGAAAAAGGCTACGTCACATGTAATTGTTGAGTACTGTCTTGTTAAGTACAAATGTTGTTCCATTATTGATTTTGACATACGTTGAAAATGGCGTACCTGAAAGAACAGCATATCTGCATCATATTGTGCTTCATACAGGGAAAAAATGCTACAGGAACTTTTGAAATGTTGGAAGCAGCTTTGGGAGAGCAGACATGGGAAGAACACGTTTTATAGTGGTTTTACAAGATACAAGTACTTGGGATGTACAGTGATGAGCGAAACAGATTAAAATGTGAATTGAGTGATGGGCTGTAGCCTTGCAAACCCAGAAGTGACTATCTGTTAAGTTGCTAACATTTTGGGAATTTCATTTCGATCAATTCAGAGAAATCTGAAAGACAATCTGAACGTGTACTGAATTCTTTCCAAATTTATGTCCCACCTGATGAGTGTATAATAAAAGGGCAATCTTGTCAAAATATGCCAGAACCTTCGGAAGAGTCCTGAAAGAGACCTGCTTACCAGACTTAGTGAAATGTGACATCTTTCTTTTCCCAAAATTCGGATGGTATTAGAGCAAAGGAAATCTAATGTCACCACGTTACAAACAAAACTGTGGGTCACACTTGTTTAGTTTCAAACAGTGCATGTCATGAAATGCCTCGAATGGTGAAGCAATTGATGGGTTTGCTGCATGAAGTCCAATGAGACAAAGTTTGAAGGATAACACTGGTTGTTGTTCTTATGGAGAAATCATTTCAGTGCAGAGTGTATTTGATTGCACTACATACTCGAGGGAGTTTAGTTGTCAACTTTTCACTGTTGAGGCCCAGGTTCAGTCCCATTACAGTCTCTGCAGGTTTAAGGGTGGACAGAGTGACAGTGGGTCAGGTTTTCCTCTAAGTACTTCTGTTGTTAGGCATGTTTGCAGAGTTGTGAAAATTGACTGTTTGCTTTGTCATGTCTGCCTGTGTGCCTGTCTTTTCTCTGCATGAAATAACTTGGCATCTGCTGGGTGGATTTTCATGAACTCTTATTCTGGGGTCTTTTATTGAAATCTGGCAGGAAAATTCAAGATTGGTTAAAATCAGTCTTGGCATGAAGAACCAAGTACATTTGTGTTAATATCTCACTAGATTTTTCCCAAAATGAAAAAAGTTTAAAATACAAGCGATAGAGAAAATCAGTGTACATGTTTCTGAAAATTGTGCTTTTACAGGATAATTATGAAAGATGTGGATTGAATTTTTTTGGATTATGCTTGACTGATAAATCTAATGAAACCAAAAGCCATTTAGATATACATTACATTGTTAAAAGAAGCATAACAACATTCCATAATAATAGTAATAATATTTTAAAGTACATTTACAAATTGAACAACATAAGAATATGTGACCCCAGTGGATTGAATGGTATGACCATCTGAGAAGAGTCCAGAATACAGAGATCCAGATATGCCTCAGTGTTACATTATGCATACATTTGCTGTCTTTTTCCCCTGTAAACGTATTTTTACTGTGTAATTTTGAGGACTGTCCTGTAGTCCTATGGCCTGTTCTGTCTCCATTAATATCTCTAGATGTCGGTCTGAGGGTTGGAGTTCCATCCTCAAGCATTTCTGTGCATTTGTCAGCTGTAATTAAAAATACTCGTCAGAATTCTTCAGAACATGATTTTTCTCAGTACTGTCTACTTATTCCCATGATATATTTCTGTATTTTGAAGTTGTGTCTGCAGTTTGTCTCTAATGTCTTTACTTTCCTTCTCTCCCCTACCCCCCCATTTCCTTTCAGATAAATGCTGAAATAGTATCTCAAAGCAGGCCCAGTCTACTTGCTTTGGTGTCATTCTGTAGTCACAGTTCATAACCACCCTTTACAGTTGAAAAATAACAAGTAAAGTAAGAAACAGTCCTTTTTTATTCATTGTACGTAATAATCCTGTGATTGTATTTAATGATATATTATGTGGTAGCTGATGCAGCATTGCTTGACACATTCTTCATAGTGAATAAACTTCTGGAAGCATGCTGGAGAAGTGAGATAGCATTTTTGTATTCACAGATGAAGGAGGTTCTGGATAAGGCCTCTCCTGAGTTAGTTGGAAACCCACTGTTCGTAGGGGTGCTGTCAGACAAGCAGTGGCACCAACTTTCAGAGCTTCAAAAGGAGCTTCAAGAAGAGTATCATATGCGGCGGGAAATGTTGATTAAAAGACTTGATGTCACTATACAGTCATTCCAGGCAAGTGTTAATTAACCTGTAACGTAGGAGAGATTTCAATCCCAAAGTAGCTGCTGACGGCCAGGGTACTTTTTGCTTTCAGTACCCACTTTTGTGCTTGCTGATATAGTTCATTGTATTTAATACATATTTAAAGCTAATTACGTCACATAAAAAGTACATGCTTGACATTGAATCCATCTACCCGTTCCACAAATATAAAGAAAATCTGCTTATTTTTACGATGCTTAGTTGGTCATTTTTATTTTGTTTATTTTTCACTCTAATTTTCGTTTTCTAGATTTATTCCTTTCAAATAGCTTCTGCTGTAAGTTGAGACTCTGTGCTATAAAACTTGGAGCTGACTGTACATGTCGTTGTGTTTCCACAACCTTTGTTTTTTAAGTTCCAGACTTGTAATGATGTTTAGGTTCATGGTAGTGATGTATTATCTGAGTAGTATGGGGAATGAGTTCATATGCAGTCAGTGGGAGAGGAATGGAATGGATACAGATGTTTATTTCTCTGGTTAGTGCAATATGGGACCAGAGGCAAATGTCCATCATTCTACTGTTAGGATTTCTTTGTGACTTTTGAACTGAAGTTTCATACTTATACCCGTCTTCAACTGAGCAGTTCAGTCTGTTCCCTCTCAGAGCAGTAATATGTGACAGGCCAGGCACAGCTGATGCTTGAATCACAAAGGGAGACAGAAGGTGTTGAGTTTGTTGTGTGTGCCGAATTAGTTTGAAGTGCATTTAGCACTATGGCTGTAAGGAGGAAACATTGCAGACCTAGACTTCACAGAACTGGTACTAGATTTGGATTCTGACGTGCGTTTATCAGAAGACAAGACATTTCTGCTTAGAGTGACAGTGACACTGATGGTGACACAGATGACATTACTGGCACAAACTTCACACAGTGGACTGACAATACAAACTGTCAACCTACTGTACCTTTAGTCCACAAGTTTACAGGGGGGTCCTAGTGTGGCAACAAACAGAGCCACCCCACATTAATAAATACCCTTCCCCACTTAGTATTGTGACCACAAGACAAGGGTGACAAGCTCCTTCCACAAGCCAACTAAAAAGACAATTGTCAGTAAATACTACCATTAAAATTACTGAACTGAAATTGTTCAGGAGCTTCTTCTTGATGAAATAGTTGGGGGGTGAATGGGGTGTGGAATTTACAGAAGGGGCTTTGTGAAGGAACAGAGACTTTTCAGAGGGTCTATATGTGAGGTATATGCTGCATTTTGTCAGTATGAGGAAAAAATAAGCAACAATGCTTAGAGACATTTGTAAATAATGTATGAATTCTGGACAAACCTTAAGTCTGTTAGTAAGAAAAATGAAACTTTTTTAATGATAATTTTGACTGCAATTACACTTCACATAATCTTTCACGCCTATACAAGCCTTTTAGACAAATACTATGAAAAAGAGATGTGTGATCATAAACACAGAAAATTGTAGATGGGACATGGGATTGCAGTACCATATTCTCCCATTTGGCCATTGGGGGCATGTAATTCCTGGTACAGTGTTTTCATGTTGGGATGTACAGGGTTAATCTCATTCTGCTTTAATTAACTCATATAAATGTTGCCCTATGTGCTTTTGGTTCTCAGACTTAATACTCAAGACGCACTTATAGTTTTACATTGTTTTTGAGGTCTTTCTGTTTTCTGTGGCTTCTTATTTTGTGAAGCTTATTATTGCAGTGTAATTCTTGCAGTTTGTGCTGTAGTGGGGAAACAAGCTTCTAATTTCACTCATTTTTTCTTTGTTGTTATCCAGTTGAAACATTATTATTTTGTGTACTGTACAGAATGTTAAAATTGAGATGTGAAACACTCATTTTTCTAGTTATTATGTGTGAATATTAAAAATGTTTTTGTCCTTTGAGGAAATAATATAAATTGCAAAAGTAAACAGATTGCTGAGAAAGGTACATGAAACTGCAAAATAAGCAGGAGTTCTTCATCAACAAGCAATGTTCACAGTCTTTACAACTTACCTAGTATCATGATTTTCAAATCAGAAAGATTATAATGGACTGAATTACGCAGATTGTGAATCAGAAATACATAAAGAATTCAAGTGGGGAGATTTGAAAAAATAGATGGAGTTGGGAGCGTAGGATTAAACTGGCTCTCATTAAACAATGATTGCCGGATTTAACCGAATGTCATGTTTGCATTCATAATCATACTGTTTTATCATATATAGCCTTGACCATTACAGTACAACAAACTAAAAATTACAACACTATTAGCTAACCGTGCCTGACATGTTTTGAGCTGCCAGCTTTATGCTTAGAAACCATACACCATACATCATGCATAGAAATGATATACCATACATAGGCTATTATAATTTATGACATATTTACCACGTACATTAAGAAAATGATTAAAAAAATATAATCCTTATACTGGTTTATTTTCTTACAATATGCATTTGCAGTTTACACATTTCTACAGTGAGTTTGAAAAGCTATCATGTAAACACCCTGTATTTCCATAAAACCTTTTATTAAGAAACTGAAATCACTAAAAACTTGTAATTTTGAAATAGCATATACTGTGAAACTCACTCTAAGACATATCTGAATAGGAAGTTTTCCTACCAAAGATGTCAGGATAATGTAGTACCAGAATTTTTTCATACAATTAACGTGTGCATTGCCCTTTTAATAGTTGTGGTGCGTCAGGAAATCTCCTGCTTAAGAAGCACAAAAAGTTCATGACACAAACTTATCACCCACCTTAATACATTTTTTGTATCAAAACTTACAGTTTCCCCCAAATTTCCATTCGTTCATACTGTTTGCAAGCTACAAAGTTGAAATGATGCTGTCAGTTCATATAGATTAATCTTCCAGGTCATTTTTTACACATGCATTTCAAGCGTCAGCATGACGTAACCTCATGGAACATGGGTTTAACAGAGCGTATTTCAACTGCATCTATCTTATCCTTTAATTTCAATAATTCCAAGTACTCTCTGCACAAAATTGATATACTCGTACATTTCATATTCATTTCACATTGTATTTGCACGCAATTTTTTGTCCTATTTGGTGATTAGCGACTGAACACACAATCAATATGGCCACTGCCATTCATAAAAGCCATTTTTATGATAGCAAGATATGGCTGCGATACATTTTTAACATTGGTTGTTGGATACATACTACACTGAAATCTGTGGATGCATCCCCCACATGGTGTGGGGAAAATTGCATGATGGAGCAGTATGGTTTGTAGTCCAGAATGAGTTGTTGTTTCATTTCAGTGAACTGCGTATGAAGTTGAATTTACTTTGTCGTTAAGTTTTTTCATTGAGTTTATAAAATATCTCCTTCAGCATGGCCACATCAAAATATGAAAAGTTGAGTGTAATAAATGAAGTGGAAGAAGGTCTTCTGAATGTCCTTTGCACCAAAATTGCTGAAGAAGTGGGTATTCCTTTGATAAAGGTAATGACACAATGCTTGGACAGTCAGATGCAGGGCAGAATGTGTTAAGACTTTCATTAACTGAGAACTGCTCAAGTTATACAAATTCAGCATACATATACAGGGTGTTTCACGACTTTAGGGCATAACTGCAGGAGGTGATTTCCTAGGTCTTTGTGATCAAAAAAGTTCATATAAACATGTGTCCGATTTTGGACGGTTACGGAGTTATGA
>Ga0136643_10016117_pt1 | contig 11230 bp, 10 predicted proteins | sample TergutLab28metaG_FD_96883 | JGI IMG/M metagenome (GOLD analysis project Ga0136643, IMG submission 96883) | Labiotermes labralis P1 segment gut microbial communities from Petit-Saut dam, French Guiana - Lab288 P1 (version 3) (version 3) | ecosystem: Host-associated > Arthropoda: Insects >... | reverse complement strand
GGTTTGGTGTGATGGAGGGTGGTAATAAAACGTAAGGGGGGGGAGGGAGAGAAAAACCGAATATAGGAAGGGGGGGGGGGGGGGGGGGGGGGGAGGGGGAGTGAAATTGAAGTGGCAGAGATGAATGACGTCCAATGAAATGTCGATTTATTTTAAAACCAATAGCTTTCTTTCTGCATTTTGACAGCAGGTTGTTCGAGTTATATAACTTGTACGTCTTACTGCCTGACACACGCATTGTTCCCCTTAATGATAAACGTTTAAATACGTTCCAATACTCCTCAATGTATTTCCTTTCATATTGCAAAGGAAAAAAGCCCGTTCCCTTGGAATTCTATGCATGAATCTCACCCCCCGTTCTCCAAAAAGCTTCATACAACAAGACGTTACATGTTGGTAAGAGTGGCGGAGCGAACAATCACTCATTCTCCACTGGCGACCTACATACACTGTACTGGTGATTTTTTCGCCCAACCGACGATCGAGATTCTCCTTTAGGAAAGCTATACTTTCACTTGGTCCCTTGCGGTAGACAGGAAATGGCGGACCACCCCTCCCCCCTCCCCCAAATAAAAGAGAGTTAAAATTTACACAATATGTAAGTAATCGCAATTAACCTCTCTTGAAGTCAATTTTTACCACGATCTTACGCCTAGCCTGTGGGTTTTGAGGCCAAACAGTACAACAGGAAGAAATAAATATTCAGCGTCTATCTTAGGCCATACCCACAATAAGGTGCCTAAAAAAAATCCACATTTCATGATCACCGAAATATTACATGGCTACCAGATCTACGGTAATTTTCATAGAAATATCATTCCATCGTATACCTCCACATATGTTTCAAGTTTTCGATTATCACTAAAAACAAGAAAAATGATAAGCACCGAGGTGAAAAAAAATGATATCACTAAATACAGCAGGTACAGAAAATCTGTAAGCTGACAGACTGTTGATAAATGTGGAACACCTATTAAGATTGTTTTATCATAACCAACAAATTCGCAATTATATATCACAATAGTGCATATCACAACAGTATCACTTTATGTAATATAATATAATATTATTACTCCAATTGGGATGTTACCCGGTGGCAGTGGTTATTTTACATGTAAACAAAACATGAAATTGGTTAATTCTAGATTTAAGTCGGGAGGGCTACATGAGAAGCATGTAGTGCCATCTTGGAATCTTGGGAACCATCTCAGCATTTGCTTATAGACACAGGGAAACCAAGAAAAACCTGTGGCGAGATGGCCGGTCGCAGGACCTTCCGAGTACTGACTTCTAGCCAGCAGTCCGGCATCTAAAGTAAAAAAAGAAAAGAAAACACCAATGCACACACAGTACACAATACACATAAGACAACTACAATACACACGGCACCTATATGTTTCAACCGCAGTAGCACAGTGGTTAAGGTGCTGTGCTACGAATCGGAAGGTCGCTGGTTCGATCCCAGCTGGTGTCATTGGAATTTTCCATTGACATAAAATCATTCCGATCGCACTTCGGCCCTGGGGTCGACTCAGCCTCTAACAGAAATGAGTACGAGGAGCATTTACTGGGGGTAAAGGCGGCCGGTGCCTAAGGCTGACAACCTTACCACCATCCTGTGCCGTTGTCATGAAATCTGGGAAAAGTAACTTCCTGGAACCCTCTGTGCCACTCCAGGCCTGCAACGGGACTGATTTACGTTTTATATGTTTCAACATTTCTACGTCAACATCAGTCATTTGTGCCTTGCAAAGTTACATGGATTCTTAAAATTGCAAACGCCAGGCCAGCAACATGGGAATGTACGAGATGCAGACACAAATAAACACTGCTTGCACAAGAGATTATAACGTCGAAAAGATTTTATTGTATTATTAAAGAACGATTAAATAATATTTTAATAATTTTATGGAATTGTAACTTTAACAGCTTAAATGTAAAGAATTTATGTAACTCGGCAAGGCATAAATGTACAGTACAGCTCCCTGATGATGACATAGAAATGTCGAAACATGTCGGAATATATACAAAGTCATTGAAAAAGATGGACTCAATTGAAGAGTCAACGGCGCTTCAACAAACGCCAGACAGTTGGTTGCGGTATTCCAAGTTCTCTGCTCCCTCTGCGGATTAACTTGCGTGGGCTACGCTCAAAACTCTCTTGAATTCGTCTCACGTTCTCCTCTGATACACACAAAATCTTGTGCTGCATAGTAGCCATTTTGCTTTCAACTGACGCTGCTGCACGGCTGTGGGCTAGACGAGCGCTCTAGCGGTGAGATTTGAAACTTTTGGATCTTCTCTTTCAAATGTTATGAAGTTGATTCACATATCACGTATAGTTCACAAAATATAGACGTATGAAATTGAGTCCATCTTTTTGAATCAAGCTGTATTATGATATTGTTGTGATGTATAATTGTGCCTTTGTTGGTTATAATAATGACAATAAAATATTCACAGTATATGCATTAAAATACCTATTAAGACATTTTCCTTTCAGGAAATCTACAAAAATTTAGTGTTGTCTGCGCGAAATCATAAAGACGCATGGTACTTAAGGCAGTACTAGACATGGTAATCCTTCGGAACCCTATCAGAGAACGCTTTCCATACATGCTTGGGCCTACTTATATCCTGAAGTGTGACGAAAAATTAAAACAGGAAACACGATACACACACGGAGGCTCACTGACCATTCAGGAAAAGAAGAAAACATGAAACAAAACATAAAACGCGTTTGGTTCGCCGTCACCTATTTAAGAAAGAAGCTACCAGGCCTAAAACATGCTAAACTGTAATTGTGCGTGTTTTTTTGCGGGTAAGTGAAACTTAGTATGGCACATTAAGGAACAACAAAATTAAGGCTGTTTTAGAACAGAAGGCTGGGAAGAAAATGTGACAAAAAGGCGGAGAAACAGGGAACCAGAAATAATCACATAATGACGAACAGAATAATTTGTGGGCACAGGCGTAGATGGGAGGACAATATTAATATGGATCTTCAGGAAGTGGGATGTGGGAGGCATGAAGTGGATCGATCTGGCTCAGGATAGGGAGAGGTCGCGGGCACTTGTGGATGCGGTAATGAACCTTCGGGTTCTACAAAATAAGGGAAATTTCTTGACTACTTGAGAACCGGTTAGCTTCACAAGTAGGACTCTACTGCATGGAGTAAATAAGTTAAGTTAGTAAGTAAGAAAGTAAAAAGTAAGTATGTAAGTAATTATTTGTAGCGCTCATCGTATATTACTAGGATGAAACAAAATATGAAGATGTAGATTAGGCACGTAGCACGCACCGAGACATTATAAACCCATACAAAGCTGCGGTCGGAAAACTGCAATGTGAGCTTCGAAGACCAAGAGGTTGGAAACAGGTTAACATAAGAATGGATTTCAAATAGACATGGTGTGAGTAACACGTTCTTGTGACCGCGGTGAAAGGCTTTCACTTGCCAAAACAAAAAGGACAACACAGACCGATAGGCCGAATTGATATAACAAGAGAATGGGGACAGAGAAATAAGAAAATATGAGGATGGATTAACGGAAGTCTGTAGTAAATGGAACGCATAAAAAAAGGATATGGGAGGAAGAAGCAAAAAGAAAGCAGAGTGGAAAAGAACGGAAGTAGGCATTTCACATACCTTACTTCTCTGAAGATGATGAACATCTTTCATAATCCTGACATTTACAATGAATGTGAGATATATATATATACGTTGGGCAACGGTGTCAATCACAGAACTGTATTTACGAAAGCCGAATTACTGTAGAATCAAACTCAACACTTGTAAAATACAAAGCAAGGGTACTAACCACAGTTCAACGCCCAAATGCTTAATCAAATTTATTTTTGACGAAAACCCTGGGGAAAAGAATCACTTGGGAGTCTGAACTTACACTGAAATATAATATTAAAATGCAACTTAATAAAACAGTGCGTGATGGTTTTGGGCTGGATTTGTCTGTCTCCAGACAATGGCCAGTATATGTGATTTCTGCGAATGCGTTAATTAGCCTTCAGTTTCCATAAAGCATCGGGTGATATTTTGACCAAATTAGCGACCATTTCCTTTGATGCTTCGCGAAGTTATGTATTCGTGTTCGATGGTCGGGTTTAACTCAAGAGTTTCTAGATACAGGTAAAGCAGTCCCGTCACAGGTCTGGAATGGCCCAGACGGTTCCAGGAAGTTAAGGTTCCCAGATTTCATGACAACGGCACAGGATAGTGGTAGCTTGTCAGCCTTACGCACGGGCCGCCTTTACCCCCAGGAAATTTCTGTTAGAGGCTGAGTTGAACCCAGGGCCATAGTGCGATCGGAAGGATTTTATGTCAATGAAAAATTCCAATGTCACCACCTGGGATCGAACCAGCAACCTTCCGACTTGTAGGACAGCACCTTAACCACTGTGCCACCGCGGTCCCCAGTGTTTCTAGATACAGAGACAAAAATGTCTTGAATTCAGCAATTTCAACGTGTTTTCAAAGCGTAAAAGCATGATGATGTCGCAACTGAGGCCGAAACATGTAGCTTAACTAAATGTACGGACTGTATTGTCCATTAAGAAAAGATTGTTGTGACTGTAGCTGTTACTAATTTTGCTTGTCCATATCACAGCCACACAACGAGAAGTCACACGTCACAAAATATACATATATAGATATAGATAATTACAGATATAGATATATAGATACAGATAAGATATGTAGAGATATAGATACAGATATAGATATATGGATATAAATACAGATATACAGATATAGATATAGATTTTCGTTAGATCAAACCCTGGATGAAGGGATGGAAAGCGGATTTAAGGGTGAAACCATATATTAAGTGCGATGATCTCATGATCTCGTGAGTCACATTAGCGCCGACTCAAAATTAATTTCCAAGAATAATGCACATAAAATTAAACTGTTTCCACGTTTTAATATTCAAGCACACCTTAACTCTGCTTTTACTAATCACTGTGAAAACAAGAACTGTCAGATACAGTGAAGCCCCACGATTAGGCAGTACTAAAAAAAACCCCCCAAAAGCCCGAAGCCAAGTTAAACGAGACAACAGGCAGGCCTGTGTTTCAATTCCAAGCGTGGAATTTAGTTTTCAGAACAGAAACAGGGAGCCCACAGGCGACAGCCTAGTCAGTGGGAGTGGATGCTGCATTATGCGAGACAATAATTATCGGCGAATATGACAGCAATGCGAAGGAAACGCACGCAAACTCATTTCATATCATACAGAGTAATACCACCACATAAAAGAGGTCAATTCTGATGCAGGCAGCAATAAGCAACGACACTTCGAGGTAATTTTATGTTTACCTGGAAAATGCATCCCCTAAAGTGCAAGGAAAGATTGATTATTATAGTGTGAAACCAAACATAAGCATACCTGCTACAGTTTTTATTTCACGAAGTATGTGTTGCATGTTTCGAGGCTTAAAGGCTCACCTTCAGGAAGTTATTTGTAAAATTACAGCCATTGTGGTACAATGTATGTCCACGTATGTGATATATGGACATATATTATAGCAAATGGCTGTAAATTTAGAACTAACTTCCTGAAGATAAGCCTTTAAGGCTCGAAACGTGTTGAACATACTTTGTAAAAATAAATATTGTAGCAGGTGTTCTTATAATATTAAGACGGATCTTCAGGCAGTGGGATGTGGGGGTGTGGGGGGTATGGACTGGATCGAGCTGGCTCAGGATAGGGACAGGTGGCGGGTACTGGTGAGTGCGGTAATGAACCTTCGGGTTCTGTAAAATGCGGGGGAATTTCTTGGCTAGCTGGAAACCAGTTAGCTTCTCAAGAAGGACTCTGCTCCATGGAGTAAGTATGTAAGTAAGTAAATAAGTAATTAAGCAAGCAAGCAGGTGTGCATTTGGTTCGTTTAGCATTACAATTGTTTCACAATGCACGGTATTAACAACATAAAACGAAATATTAACTATTTGTAGACAACAATAAGTGATTGTCCAAACCGGATTTCCTATAATATTCAATAATTTCATAAATATTTAACGAATTTCTACAACTTCTTGCATGTTAGTGTGGCTACTAAGTTGGGTTCATTAAGTTCCGTGTGCAACAAAACAGGCTACACAGTGCACCATAATACTGTTCCTACGTATGTGCAGGGCTCATCAGTTACTGCGCTGTACTAACACCTCTTTCACTTCTTGCACTTACCCGCTTCTCCCATGAACACTCTCTACCAGACCTTTCATAATCTACGTAAGCATGTCCTTATGTATCCTTACTTACTTAATTTATTCCATGGAGCAGAGTCCTTCTTGAGAAACTAACCCGTTCTCGGCTAGTCAAGAAATTCACCGCATTTTATGGAACCCGAAGGTTCTTCACCGCATGTACAAGAGCCGCTACCTGTACCTATCCTGAGCCAGATCAATCTAGTCCATGTCCCCCAACCCACTCTCTGAAGATCCATCTTAATATTATCCTCCCATCCCTTTCCTTCAGGTTTCTCCACCAACAGCCTGTATGCAATTTACCTCTTCCCCATACGTGCTACATGGCCCGCCCATGTATTTTTTCTCGATTTTATCACCCGAATAATATTTGATGAGGAGTAGAGATCATTGAACTCCTCATTATGTGGTTTTATCCACTCCCCCGTTACCTTGTCCATCTTAGGCACAAATATTCTCAGCAGCCTATTTTCCAACACCCTCGGCCTAAGTTCCTCCCTTAATGCGAGCCACCAAATTTCACGCCCATGCAAAACGACAAGCAAAATATTATATTTATGTACACCTTAAGCTTAATATTTTTGGATAGCAAACTGGAAGGCAAAAGATTCTGCACCGAATGTTAGAAAGCATTCCCTGACTTCAATCTGCTCTGATTTTCTTCCTGAATAGAATTTAGATTTGTTAAGGCTGTTCCCAAATATCTGAACTCTTCCACCATTTCGAAGGAACTATTATCAGCCTTTATACTGTGAATTCGTCCTGCATTCTGATCTCGAGACATGACCATGTACTCAGTTTTATCAGCATTTACTTCTAGTTCAGTCCCCTTACTGGCAACTATTAAGCTTGTGTGTTTAATTATGTAACCTACAACTGTTATTCTCTGAAACGCCATTTCCTACATCTTTACACACAGAAAATTGTAACAAGAAATAATTATTCACTAGTAACATATAAGCAACTAATTAACCTCCGATTAAATATAAGATTTGTCCCGAAACCTTAAATATTACAGTCATGACTGGTACTTCCCAACTGAAGAAATACTGATTCGTTTCATGATTTTTCGATTTCGAAACGAGAAATAATGTATATCATAACTGAATTGTGTCGAACGGATCGAAGAAATGGATTAAAGTGAAAAATAAGTGGCGTGACCTTAAATTGAATACTTCAAAGGCAATGGAATTTGTAAGGCTTACGTTCAATATCGATAAAAAAAAAGCGAAGAAACGAGGCAGTTAAGAGGAAAATGTCTAGGCAGCGGCGTTTTAAGGTCCTACACAAGAGAACCATTTTTGTGCAAGGATGTAAAGGAATGTAAGTTTATATGCCACTGTGAAACATGAAAATTGCACGAGCCTACTTAGCTACCTGTTGCAATGGAAGATTCAGCGGCAAGACACTGCGTTCGTTAAAACATTCAGCAGAACGCCGTTCCTTAGACTGGTCTTGTGCTGTGTCTTTCCGCGAACAAGTGTGCTTAAACAACTGGGTTAATAACATCGGGCATTATAATAGCTTAGTAAGTGGGCAAAGAGAAACATACGAAGAAATGCAACTGAAATCACTTATCGTATGTGAAGAAAAGGGCTAAATATGATGGCTATTTAAATATTACGAAAATTAACATATTTTTTTCGTAATGTAATTGTAGTCAAACGCATTTTTATTTTGAAACTCTACTCATAATCAAAGCCATTACAGACACGAAATCATGAATGAAATTCTACGTACGTGAAAGAAACAAACACATCGTGATGCCTTCCTTTCCTGCGCTGTATACTTACATCTCGAACCAAACAGAAGGAAACATGGATAAGGGAAATTCGTAGGAAGGTTTGAGTAAATATTGGTATATATTACCAGAATACACGGCGTCTCATTTCAGAAGCCAGAAAGCTTCAAGTCTCTTTTTTTTATGTTTTGCTGACCGTGCATCTCAGTATAATCTTACTAATTAACCAACTTAACGCACAAAATCTTGATTTATAATAAGTTTATTTATATGCCTCTACATGTTTCGAGCACTATGTGCTCATTATCGGGAGGTAAAAATTGTATTATACAGCATCTGGTAGGTGGCCGTCCCGTCCCGTCCCGTCCCGTCCTCTCTCAATCTGTGCACGGGACGGTCACCTAAAGGTGTGACGATACCAGATGCTGTATAATACAATTTTGACCTCCTGATGATGAGCACAACAGTGCTCGAAACATGTAGAGGCATATAATAAACTTATTATAAAACTAGATTTTGTGCATTAATTTGGTTAATTACTAAGATTACTAAGACTTCAAGTCTCTGTTCAATCACCTGGACTCATAATTCTAGAACAAAACCACGGACGCTCCGACATGAGGATCTGCGTCTCTTTGAGCGCAACATCATGTAATCTGTCATACTTTACCGATGTTTCAAAGCAACAGGCTGCATCAATCATCAGAGTCTATGAACTGTGGCCTTCGAAACGTGAGTACACTACCGGTAACAGGAGCACCAGACTCCTCGGAAACATCAGTATATTTGTAAGAACGCAGGGCAACTCATTCCAGAGGACAGTAATGCACATGTTATTTGCCTGGAGAGAAACTCGAATCTCACATAAACGCACATATTGAAACTCAGCAAATGTAGTAATTTACATACACCAACACACGCAAATACAACGTGTACACATTACAAGTTATTTGTATGTATACGTTCTACATTTTTAGACATTCAAGAGGACCGTGCACCGTGATGTATTCTTATAATGAAAGCCAATGAGATGCACTGTCTCTCAAATTTATTTGATAAAGGACTCTACATGTTTCGGACAGGTCCATTGTCCATCGTCAAGAGTATTGGCGTCTGCTAGCAGAAGCCAACAGAACTAGAATGACAAATAATTATTGCTTGTATACAGTGTTGAGATACTCCTGATGATAAACATTAGACCTGTCCGAGACACTCGTAGAGTACTTTATCAAATAAATATTAGAGATAGTGCATCTCGTTGGCTTTCATTATAAGAAGTTCGACACGTTTTGGAATGTTCAAGGCGACGACACAAAGCATAGAGCTAAAACCTCGTACATTACACACAGTACAACAAAGTGTCAGCAGCAAAAGACATAACAATTTTAATATTATACTACTGACATATTCACAGTTAAACGTTCCTTAACAGGTCATTGTTTGCGATGTATGTAGATTGCTGTGTGCACACAAATATCTAGTGTAGATTACCATATCTAAAACGGATCTCACTGTTTTAAAACGCTGAGGTGTGCACAGTGTAGGATGATATATGTGTACAGTGGTGCAACAGCCCCTAGTGCGCCAGGGCCTCTACATCATCGAGGATTCACGATCACATTCAGAAGCACAACATTCGGTAGGACTCCTCTGTACAAGTGATTAGCCCGACGCAGTAACTTCTACCTGACGACACACAACACTCTCAAGAGGCAGACATCAATGACCCCAGCGGGATTCGAAACAGCAATCCCAGCAAGCGAGCAGCAGCAGAGGCAGGCCTTAGACCGCACGGCCACTCGAATCGGCATATGTACTAATCACTTGCAATATTTTACATATTGTATGAGCATTTGTTGGTATATATAACCAATTATAATCAAAATATACGAAATGATTACTGCTGAGTAGACGGAATGCATAGTGGAAAACCTCTGAGCTACCGCTTTGCAGAGTGCAGTCCGTCTGCATAGCCAGGTTGCTGCTACATTTCAGGTACAGCATGTACAGTACAAAGGATACCTTGTAAACCTGTTTTGCTGCGACAAGTCCTGTTTTTTTTCCTGCTCCTGTTCCAGTCCGATGGAACACCAACCGTTCACTCTGCCCCAAGGATATCTGGCCGGAAATGCCTTTTTACCTGACCCAGAGGAGCTGCGCCATACAGATGGTTCTTTTGGTGTGAGTCATGACGGTAAACAACACACCATGGAACACAAACCATTGCAGCTTAACCAACGCATCGAGTAAAATACAAACCATACCAACTTGAACGCAGGTCCCAGTGTCCGCGCGGTCTAAGGCGTAGGTCTGCGGCCGCTCGTCTGTTGAGACTGTAGGTTCGAATCCCGCCAGGGACGTAGATGTCTGTCTGTTGTTAGTGTTGTGTGTTGGCAGGTAGAGGTCTCTGCGACGAGCTGGTCACTCGTACATAGGAGTCCTACTGACTGTGATGAGTCGTTGTGCGTGATCTAGAAACCTCGTGAATGAGGAGACCCTGGCCAGCTGAGGGCTGTCGCGCCAAAAACAAACAAACCGACCAACTTGAACACAGCCCTTGGTTCGATGTCCGGTTCAGGCAATGCCTAATGCGTACGCTTTCCATGGCAGTAGACAATCTGTCGCTGCAAAACAGCTGAGAAAGGTATGATTTATGAAGCCCACTGTTTTAAGTACAGGAACTCCTCAACGTACGAGATGTAAAGAAAAAAAACGGAACTTTTGAAACTAGCTTTTTTTTGGGGGGGGGGGGGGGGAAAGTGTATTGAGATGATGGTGGAGGAAGAATGCTGCTGGGCGGTCACGCTGCGGCCGATCAGGCTGCAGTGTGTTAAGAGTTTGGATTTCAACCGGACACTCTTGTACGTACATTTACAGTTGACCACACGTACACGCAACACCGACTTGCGACGGAGTAACCGGAAGTACTGCGCAAGACGGGGGATGTTTTTAAACATATACTGGACTGAACAGTCACATCTGCAGGGCTCACAATTGTCCTTAGCTCCTGTCTGCTGGTGCCGCTTTATACTGCAGACCACGGAGCATTTATTCAACCTTCATCAACACGGCAGTCAGAGCCTCAGATCTCGCAAGGACTGTCCTATTTCTTTTCACGTGGAAGATGGCACAAAAGGTACTCCACGTCTATAGCCTCTCCCCGATCGACCCCCCCCCCCCCCACATTCGTTCCATTCTCCCCTCCTCTTTTTTTCTTAACCAAGGAAAAAAAAAGCCGCTTGCAGGGATGGTGGGGCGCGGCT
>Ga0136643_10016114_pt1 | contig 11231 bp, 5 predicted proteins | sample TergutLab28metaG_FD_96883 | JGI IMG/M metagenome (GOLD analysis project Ga0136643, IMG submission 96883) | Labiotermes labralis P1 segment gut microbial communities from Petit-Saut dam, French Guiana - Lab288 P1 (version 3) (version 3) | ecosystem: Host-associated > Arthropoda: Insects >... | reverse complement strand
TGCTACTACTACTACTACTACCACTACTACTGCTGCTGTTGCTACTACTACTACCACTACTAATACTACTGCTACTACTACTACTACTACTACTACCACTACTACTGCTGCTGTTGCTACTACTACTACTACTACTACTACCGGTACTACTACTATTACTACTAATGAAATTTGTATGTGAAAGAAGGAGAAAGGGACAAGGTGATGGCACGAAACACACTGGCTGCACGAAGTTAAGATAAATGGGTACGATCTGATAAATTAATTTTGTATTGTGACATGTTACAAACACTTCTGACAGACCAGTAGTTACTGACCCCCGTTACATCTAGGCGTTCTGGCTCCAGAGTCTTTTTTTCATAAGTATCAGGTTGAAGCATCGGCCCGGAGGCCACTGATTAAAATGTTGTAAATAAAGAAATTATTGGACATGTTGCAGGCTTGAATTATGTGGGCTACCGAATGTTGTGTAATTAAATTGAAATGAAACTCCGAATGTTTATGTGCCTATAGATAATACCAGCTGTTCCGGACGCCCTTGCAGGTGTAACGTGGGTGAAGATAGGGCCTAATGAAATGAACTGGCTGCTTGAGAAATATTGTTTGTGTTAGGTCACGAGGCAGACACTAAACTTGTACTTGTAAGTGAAAATTTAAGTACTTTTTAGGCTGAATAAGGGAAGTGATGTTGTAAATAATGATTAGAGTCGAGGGACGGAATTTGAATAATAAGTAACAATTTAGCATCGGAACCCCAAATTTAATACCTCTTATAACAAAGCCTGCCATTAAATAAGATTCAGAGTCACTACTCTTATGATTTGTCCTTGCAATCTATTTCTAAGGTCGATTTTAATATTATCCTGCGTAAAACGAAAAGCTGTCTCTATATTTATAAATAAATAAACATAATTATATATATATTAAATACACTTCTGTGAGTAACTTTGTGATTGAGTCACACTATTATTGTCGTCTTTACGATCGAACTTCTTCCGTGCGAGACGTCACAGAGCCGTTTGATTACAACGGAAACAATGATATTTTGTGTTAACTTAACGTAGCACCACCTTATGGAAACGCACCCATCTTTAGGATAGAGCTCAGTGTGTGCGTTACGTCATAGACGTTGGCTGTTCGTTTGGTTGCCATGGAAAATAAATGACATGATGAGACATGTGACAGCGCACCCATGGTTAGGACCGATCTTGGTTTGTGCTTGACGTCAGGGTATGTTTAGTTTGCCTTTTATGGTAATTTGTTGTTCTGTGGAGCGGCATTTATATGAACAATAGTAATATGAATGGAAGGCGAGAAGGTTTTTAAGAAGGTATGTTCAGATTTTCTTGTATTTTGTATTTTGTTTCAGGACGCTAAAAATGACTGAGGCCGTACTATAACATTGAATGATTCGGTAGTATTGAATAATGAATAAGACATCGTGTGGCCTAATGTAAGGTATTATCTTGTCATCTTTCTTGTGGGAGATTTAAATAAGCACTCCCCATTTTAAAAATCGGAGACGTTAAGGTTTACACCACTTCTCTTTTTGCTTTAAAGAAACTGATAAGGAAAGTGTAAAATTTAAGAGCCATTATACGTCAACGCTCCTAATCGCGTTAGGTAAAGAAGAAGACATTTAAGGGCGTCGATTTCCAATGAAAATTTGGAGCCACATACTCTCTCTTTCCCTCTCCTGAGGCACGCGAACGTTATGTAGAATAGGCAGCATGACGAATGGATTACATAGCTACCCACATAGCACACTCTGAGCTTTGTCATCTTTCTCTTTGCCCAGGGTAATGCGAATAAACGGGAGATGAAGACCGCGTATTTATCTTCAGGGGCATTTGTAAACCGTACGTTAGCAATATTAAATGTTATTACGTTTTTATGCGTTCTAAGTAACCAGTATCAGAAAGCAAGAAATGTGGCACACATGCAGTTCAGAGGTCTTTGTAACTGCTACCTTCTTTTTTTTTTCTAAAAATTTACGTGTAAACTAATTTTTGTTTCTAAACTATTTCAGAGCACGCGATACGTACAGAATTTTGGAAGGAAGACCGAAGGAAAGAAATTATTTAGAAGACCTAGGCTTTAAAGGGAGGGTAATATTAAAGTGGATCGTAAAAAAAGATGTTTTGTGTTCTCGGGACTGAACAGTGGCATGCTGTCGTGAAAGAGGTAATGTACTCTCAGGTTGCATTAAACTTGGAAATCTTTTGGCTAAATGAACTGCTATTAACTCGTCAAAAGGAACTCTTCTTTTTGGAGTTGCCTTGGAATTACCGCGTGAACCAGCTTCCTTGATGAGTTGACCTTCTTACAGAGGTGTTTAGGAAAATGTATTAATAAAAATTTTGAGATTTTTTTTTTTATTTTGTCCAAAACGTCCGGTCCAGCTGTGGGACCCACTCAGCCTCCTGTTCTGTTGGTACTGGAGTACTTGCACGGAAGTTAAACGGCTCTGGATCAAAGTTGGCATCTCTGTCTAGTGCCGGAACTCAGAATGAGTGGAGCTATATCTCTATCCCCCAATACACCTTCAGGGTATGGACAGGGAAAACTCTGCCTTTATTGTTTTTGGACGGTAAGGTGTGTATAAATCAAACCTGAACTAGTTTTACGAACATCCTTTTCAGAAAGCATGTGCAGCAAAATTAAATTAGTCCTTGTGCACGCCACAGAGGCTTATGCAAGAGCGGAGATGTATCTCCACTTATTCGTATTCTCGGCAGTAGTTGGGACCGAGTGGTCAGCTTCCAACCTCGCCCGCCCAATTTACCGCAGAGAAAGCGTTCCCGGTACCCGTTGACCAGCATGCTGGAAGAGTTCCAAAACCTGTCTGGGCACTTTGGGTGAAACAATATAATGTGCATATGTCAGAAATGGAGACACAATTCTTCAGACGTCCAATCTGTAAAATAGTAACTATCGTGACTGAGCTATCTCGACTCTAAAGCTGTACTCTACTCATTTTATTGTGTCAAGATATGAGAGGGTGGTTGCTGTGTTGTGGGATGCTTTATTTATTGCCGGAGGTCAGTCTGCAGCTGAGACGCTTCTGCTCTCCCTCATCTCTAACACTAGGCTCCTGCATGGTCTGACAGTTTAGCAGCAAGGTGTGAATGGATTTTCACAGCCACACGACAACTATTTTTTGAACATTACCTACCTACTGTACTTTTTATTACTGTTTCCTATACCCATACAGGGAGGGAAAGTTTGTGTGCATAGATGGTAGATTAATTGGCAGCAACAGAAAAGCGTTATTCTAATTCAAAACTTTTTAGAGTACCCCACTCCTCGCCTTTCATTGACCTTTTTATTACCTTTTATAAAATATCTTAGGAATTTTAAGTTTTCATAAGCACTGTACCAAGTTTTTGGTTTCTTGAATGTCGCATGATTTTGTTCGTGTGAATTGAGGAAATATAAACTTATGGAATAAGATTTTCGTTCTTCTTGGGGTTTACACAGCGTAGATTGGTAGTTAACGACATTTCCGTACAACCTATGGTCCAATCTTCAGGGGTCTTCTTGAACTCCTTTACTCTTGAGGATGACACAGACAGCTTGTACCGAAACGTCGGAAACTAACTACCAATCTATGCTGCGTAACATTCCAGAAGAAACAAGATTCTATTTACACCGTGGCCGCAGCCTGAAATAAATAACTTTTTTTGAATAACTTCAGGCACATTTCCTGCACGTCCTTCAGTCTGTCTTGAGACTCACGGGAAGTACAAATTAATAATTACACAATTAATTACATATCTAGACCAACGTAACTGTTATAGACCAGGTTACGGGGTTGTAGGATCTGGTTTTCGAATGCCGGCATGAGCAAAACCTCCAGACCGACTCTGGACCCCACCCAGCGTCTTATTTAATGGGGACTATATGTCTTTCCTGGGGTTAAAGCGACCGAAGCGTGAAGTTGCCCACTCACCTTATTTAGTACCGGGGTTAACGGATGGTGTTATAAATCTGTTCTCCCTTACGCCTTAATCGTTCCGAGAGGGAAAAAGTAACTATTTTACTAGTAATTTTCCATTATGTGCAAAGTTACTGCTACAGTTCAACTTTTAAACTGCCTTAAGTTTATCAAACTTAACCTAAAAGTTTCTCACTGTCGCCACGTCTGTAACATTTAAGACATAAATCATATCTGTCTCTTAATTTTAGGCAAATTCATGAGCCATTTCACAATTTGACATTCATTTGAAACGGTTCTGTATTTCGACAGATATAAATAAGCCCTTTCCTCCCTGTCCGTCTTGTTGTACGCCTAATGCCATGATGACTCTAACAATAACCGACCATATCCTTAGTGTAACATATAATATTCTGGTTTCCTTACTAAGTGGCTTGTATCTCGGAAATTGTGGGGCCAAAATATGTTATACATGAAAAGTAAAGTTTTGCTGTAACACACAATGTAGGCCTTGGGGGCGGGGGGAGTAGAGGTCTCTACTCATTCTTACTTCGTCACTAGCGTGAGCGTTTAGCTTAATTCATCGGCCACTTTACCCCCTGGGACAGAGACCACGGCAGAACTTCAGAGGCAGTAGACGCGGTTTGGAGAATCTTAATTGTCCGTACGGGGAAGCGAACTGAGGTGGCTCAGACTTCCAGAAAGTAGCCTGGTCACTATACTGAATACAGTAAGATAAAAGTGGTCCTGGATAGGTATAGTGACCGCAGGTGATATCATGTTTATTGCACTTCCACAAATCTTTGTGTAGGTTCAATTGACATTAGGAGAAAGATTTGGAGGACATAAATTTTAGATACATGAGATATAAATGGAAGTAACTCCATACACTTAAGACATTTGGACTTGTGAAATATATTATAAAACACAGTATTTATTTTATGTCTGTAGAGAAAACGCAAGTTTTTCTGCCGTTATTAATGAGTCCCAGTGTGAGCACCGTTTGTAGCTTTGCAGACTTCCAAGCGGTATTCGATTTCGCCGCAAGCACGATGGGGCCTGTTCAGAGTTACTGTCACTAGAGCCTCGTAAAGTCTGTCCTCCTGTGACGTAAGTCACGCGAGCCGTGTCTGCGTAGTCGGCCTTTTTTTTTTTCCACGCACGCGTTTCTCCACATGAAGAAAGGCCATGGTGTAAAAGTCTGAACTTCTTGGAGGCCAAGTGGGTTTTTTTTTCTTGGTCAACTTCTTCCATTTCGTCGATTAGTGAGCAACATTCAGGACATACATTTTTATCTCCACAGCACGCAGCAGGCAAGAAACGAAAATGTTGAGTGTTGTGGAAGGGTACACAACAAACACCATGACACCATGATGCTGCTTTAGCTGTGTTTATATTAACTGAGTGCTTGTATAAATTAATGGGTTATTTTTCCTTCGAAATGAAAGAAATTATTTGATTTGAATATTATTTTTATTCCTCAGTACCAAATATGTTTTGATTCACCATTGACTCAATATCTTCGCAGAGTACAACTAACAAGATGAGACGTTTCACAGTTTGTTTCTGTAGGACGCTCTACATGTTTCCGACGGGTTTTCCGTCCATCATCAGGAGCTCAAAACTGCATATACAGCGTCAGGCATTTGTCAGACCAATACTGCTACCTGCTGCTAGCCTGGCCAGGCTAGCAGCAGGTAGCAGTATTGGTCTGACAAATACCTGACGCTGTATGTGCAGTTTTGAGCTCCTGATGATGGCCGGAAAACCCGTCTGACACGTGCAGAACGTCTTACAGAAATAAATAAATTGTGAAACGTTGCATCTTGTTGGTTGTGCTCTGAAAATATATTAGCGATGCACGGACCTATGAATATTTAAAAAAAAATTGACTCAGTATCATTGGTAAGCACTCACAACTTGTTTTTCGATACCTTGATAATTAGATACTCTATTATATCAGTCTTACTTATTCGTTTTGTGGATTTTAATGTACTTTAGAATAAGCTACGGAACGTTCGTCTGTTCAAATTATACCGGTGAATGTGCTGTCTATATAGCCGTTTAAAGTCCATTCTTTGCTCTATGTACCACCAGCTTTTTACGTCCTGTCCACACAGTGCATTTGTGTGTTTTGTGTGGATCTCAGAACAGAGATTATTTCCCTACATAGCATCAAATGGTTTGTATTTATAACAGAGGCGGACTGCGTTTACTGCGCGGTACGTACTGGGTCTTTAAATATAATTCACTTTAAACTCGGTCCTTAAAATATTAAAACACTAGCAACTCTGTCACGCCTAGGAATGAAAGGGATGTACAGATTTAAATCTTCTTGCTTAAAACATTCGTCTGTATAATGAGTATATAAAGAGATACAAGATTATGCAGAGATTTGTTATTATCTTCAGTACGAGCATCATGGTCGGTGAAATTTGCGAAGTGGTAACGAAAATTTTCCGAAAATATATGCACTCCAAATCGGTGTCTGTTGGCTGTATAGTGACCGAAATTGGAGGCTTGAAATGCCACCTAGTTTGCAGTGTTGCAAATTTATACATTATGGCGTGTTGGAAGTCATTTGTTTCTTGCATAATTTACTTGCGGCTTTAGATTTGGTGGTGAAGGTAACTTCAGTCTTCGTTTCAAGTTTAGTGAAAATCTTAAATTACTTCGTACCGAAAGTTTCTTTGGCAATTTGTCCTACGTTACGAAGGAAGCTTATAATTTTCTTTGTTAGAGAATTGTGGGTAATTTATATGAGACGTCAATAAACCATGATAAGATTGTCAATAGACAGATATGACGTGCGAATCTCACTACGGCTGCCGAGTTCAGTTTCGAGGCGAATTATTTCGTATGGAGCCTGAAAAAATGAAACGTTATTTTATCATCTTAGCCTCTCCAGAAATTAAGTCGTCAGTACGTGTTACTGTTTTACGAACATTTCACAGTTCTGTAAACAGACGCGCGTCACCACACGTTTTCTTACAGGAAATTATGTGTATAGGCAAAATAGCTAAAATATAATGTAAAATGTATATAACACAGTGATCTTTGAACAGGTGGGGTGTACACTCCACCTATTCAAAGCTCAGTCTGGAGATGGCACTATAATTGGGCCGAAACATGTAGCTAGAATTATAATCTAATATAGGTAGAGTGATCCCGTTACAGGCCCGGTGTGGACCAGAGGGTGGGTAGTGTTATAGCTCTACTCTTCCATGTCCGCGGCACTAGAAGAGAGTGAGTGGTCAGCAACACGCCCCGGCCGCACTTTTCCCCCGGTAAAGACCCGGTACCCATTTTACAGGAGGCTGGGTGGGCCCCAGGGCCGGTCTGGACGGGGCGGAAAATCTCGTCCCCACAGTTATTTGATCCCGGACCGTTCAGCCCGTAGTCAGTCCCTATACCGACTGAGCTACCCGGTTTACTATAATCTAATATAATGTAATAAAATATAAAGTTGTGTATGACTGTATTATAGATGTTTTATATTATATTTTAGCTTTTATTCAACACAACTGGAATGCCGCACTTGAAAATTAGGACTTGCATTTTATAGCGATATAGGAAAGTGTTAACTGAGGTTCAAATGTATGTGAAAGAGTTATACAAAAGAGGAACAGTTGGAATTCTAAGAGAAGCTTAAGTGATTGTAGGGTAAGAAGGTAAAGCAATCCCATTACAGGCCTGGACAGGACCTGAGAGTTGCAGGAGTTTGAGGCTCCCATATTTCAAGACAGTCTGCACATGAAAGTGGTAAGGTTGTCAGCCTTACGCACCGGCCGCATTTATTCCTCAGGAAATATTCCTGGTACTCATTTCTGTTAGACGCTGATTTAACCCCAGGGATGTAGTACGGCCGGAAGGATTACGTGAATGAAAAATTCCAGTGACATCAACAGGAACCGAATCCGCGACCTTCCGGCTTGTAGCGCAGCGTCTCAAACAACTGCGCCACCCCGTACCCCCTAAGTATAAGTTAGGTAAGTAAATTTTGGAAAAAAAATTTCAAAACATTAAAGAATTTCATTAAGTTTTGAAGTTATTTGTAGACTTTGCACCGCTAACGGTGGTGCGGGTTTGTAAAACTCATGTGAATCTACAGTAAATAAAATGTAATATCGAGGCTTGTTGGTTCGTTATGTTAATTGAATGTTAAGCAGGTACCAGCTATAGTAACAGTAAATGGCGTGTCTGGGACTAGACTGTATAAAACAGTTGTAGACTATTTAAATGAGTACAGAGTTTTGTAACACAACTTTTGTTTGCTTGTGTTGGATAATCAAACACATATCTCAATATCTAATTTCGCCAAGAACCTCAAAACACAAGGAGGAGGTTGGAGATCCTTTAATAAATCATAGCTTTCTGCCCGGTTAACTAGTACAGTCATTAGACTCCACAACTACTGGCGAATTTAAAATACTTAATTACATTTTAATTGCTCCCCGCTTCTTAATCCAAGTAAATGCAACATATGAATGACGCTGTTGCATTGAGAGATAAACGTGCACGTCAGTAGAGTGAGACTTTTTACGACTGAGACTCCTGTTGCCTGGGGTGTATGAGACCGTACAGACTGGTATGTAGGTACTAACATTTTAGAACTGCTTCCTGTCTCCATCTTGAGCGTAATCCAGTACTTTAACTGCTCTGACTTTGATAAATATACGGGGTTATTCGAAATGATTGTCGGGGTTTTAACAACTTGTCATACACAATATACTTGAGATAGGAGTATATGTTTTTTTTTATTTAATAGAACAATACTCCAAGTTTTTGTTACATACCTTACAGGTGCTCTATATGTGCACCCTTTGTGATTTTACAAACATGAACATGATAATCGAGTTCGTTCCAAACTGTTTGTAGCATGTCAGCGGTGATGGTTTCAATGGCGGTACTGATACATACCTTCAGTTCCGGGATACTTGCGGGAAGAGGAGGAACATAAACCTCATCCTTGACGTAATCCCATAGAAATAAATCACATGGCGTTGCATCTGGAGAAAGAGGTGACAAGTTGTTAAAACTCCGACAATCATTTCGAATAACCCTGTATATACTTCAGTCCACAGGGCATACCCGGGGTTACTGTAACGATTAACAGCAACGCTCTGATAAAATCAAATCTCGCCAATATTTTCCTCTTTACGGTAACGAAATTTAAGGGTTTCTCAGAAAAAAATTACGGAAGTAGGATCTGGATTGAGGATAACGTGACAGAGGAATAGATAAAATTACGATATGACGGGATTTATATTTCGATGATAGTCTTTTTTTTTACCAACTTTATGCACAAATTTTTTATTTTAATACATTTATTACATTACTGTATATGTTTCGGGCATTACTGTGCTCATCTTCAGGAGGACAATTGTATTAACACAGCATCTGGTATCGTCACTCTTTTGGGTAACTTTTCAGTACACAGGTTACGAGAGGACTCTCGTAATCTGTGTACTGAACAGTCACCTACAGACATTGACGATACCAGATGCTGTGTTAATACATTTGTCCTTCTGAAGATGAGTACAATAGTGCTCGAAACATGTAGAGGAATGTAATAAATGTATTAGAATAAAGAATTTATGCATCAAGTTGGTGACAAAAAGACTATCATTATATTAGGATGCACGGTCAACAAAACATAAAAATTTATATTTTGATAATTAAACACGTACGGCTTTAAAAAAAAGTAACTTGTGATGGGGACTATATATAAGCATGAAATAAACAATAAAATATTTTTATCTTAGGTGCAGAAATTCATGAAGGGAAACTTGCGCACAATCATTGTCTTAAATGGGAAGACCTTATCAACATATAGATTGATACTGTAAGGTTTGTTTGCGGCATTAGGATCTGCTGAGCTACCGAAGTGCTTTATAATGATATTCAGGGCGTTTCATTATGTTCTCCGTGATTACAAACATTTATAACAGGGAAACCAAAGGGCCTACCGTAATGGAATTTTTCACAGCCACAGGAAAATTGAAAAAGTTTTTTTTGGACAACTATAGATGTTCGATGTGTGCACCACTGGTGACACGGCGCACATCGATACGATATTCAAGTTCTTGCCACACACGCGTCAAGATGGGTGCATCGACATTCTTCACTGCTGCAATGATCCGTGCCTTTAGGTCAGCGAGTTCACGTGGCAATGGTGGGACGAATACTTTGCACGAAATGCACGTTGCACAGTAACCACAGAATTACTCGTGTGATATTCCAACACACAAAACGACTTCTCATCCGGAACGGCCATTTTCTCACTACATACACTCGCATCGCCTAGCGGCAGAAATGTGAAATACGACGAAAAACAACTTACGGAGAAAAAAGTTTTCGAGTTGTTCCTTCTATCTGTACAGGTTTGGTAAATATATGTCCTACGGTTTTCCTATAATAAATTTTTGTAATCCCGTAGTACATTATGAAACCCCCTGTATATATTTAAAAAGCTTATTATTCAGCGTGGATGACAATCTTCTTTCTTATTAACCACTGCAAAGAAAATTGTTATTAACAAGAAACCTAACGTTAAAAATTGACTTGGGTTTCAAGCGAAGGCCAACGGAGCTAACATGTACATGAACTTCCCTTGGCCTCCGCTTGAGGCAGGATAGTCGATTTTAACGCTTTCTTTCTTATTAACACGTCCTATGAAGCTTTTGTTTATTATTTACACGTTAATTATTATCCATTGTTCTCCGAAAGGAATTACCCAGCATCAAGTATTCGTAAATACAGCTCTATTTTTATTAATATGAAGACCCTGTAATTTTTGTTGATTGACTGTTTTACTGTTTCTAGATAAAGTAACTCAAATGAACCATTTCCTATGATCATTTGTGAAGGCAAGAAATTTTTTTTTTTTAGAGTGAAGGATTTGAAAATTCGATGGTGGTCAAATACTATGACTTTTGGGTTTTGGCTTTGTGTAGGCTGGCAGGTGACTAATACTATAGGTGGTTTTGTTTGTTCCAAAATAATTACCAACAAGATGACACTTATGGACTATCCTTTATTTCAGGGTTAGTCGTCCTTCACTCTACATGTTTCGAGCTTCTGGGAGATCATCATCAGGAGTTCACTTTTTTACTGTACAGGCAGCCTCTGGCATAATGTGTAATCTTTTGCTGTATTCCACCCGTTCTCCTACGTAGGAGAACGGGTGGAATACAGCAAAAGATTACACAGTATGCCAGAGGCTGCCTGTACAGTAAAAAAGTGAACTCCTGATGATGAGCTCCCTGAAGCTCGAAACATGTAGAGTGAAGGA
>Ga0136643_10016112_pt1 | contig 11232 bp, 2 predicted proteins | sample TergutLab28metaG_FD_96883 | JGI IMG/M metagenome (GOLD analysis project Ga0136643, IMG submission 96883) | Labiotermes labralis P1 segment gut microbial communities from Petit-Saut dam, French Guiana - Lab288 P1 (version 3) (version 3) | ecosystem: Host-associated > Arthropoda: Insects >... | reverse complement strand
GAGACCTAGGCGTAGATGGGTGGATAATATTAGGATGGATCTCCAGGAGGTGGGATGTGGATATATGGACTGGATTGGGCTGGCCCAGGATAGAGACAGGTGGCGGACGCTTGTGAGTGCGGTGGTGAACCTTCGTTTTCATGAAATGTGGGGAATTTCTTGACTAGCTGCAAACCAGTTAGCTTCTCAAGAGGGACACTGCACCATGGAGTAAGTAAGTAACGGTTGATGAGACGAGATGCGGACCTTTGTCGACAGGGAAGAGTAAATCTTATCCTATGATGGGATAAATACCTCAATCGCGGTGCAGACTACGTGGTAATGTAGTGGAATAACGGAAATGTTAATTCTGTACCATTCTTAATAGCGCTTATAGTAAAGGACTAAACGATATGCACTTTAATATCACATTCTACCCGATCCTCATTTAAACCGAGGAGACGCAATCAAGTGCTCTTTTTCTTCAGAGTTTTATGATTAACGTTGTGTATGTTAGATGATTGTTTTTTCAGTATTTGGGGACCCTTCAGACTGCAAGGACCTAAGCTGTAGCTTATTTAGATTATACATAAATCTGGTACATCTCCCTTGTCCTCGGTTTTAGCGTCCCTTGGCTTTCATTTCTGGGGAGAGGTGTGGGTACGAAGGGAGATTCTGCCGCTGTTGGTGTGTGGGCAGCGATGAAATATTAAAACACAGGATTAAGACAGCTACCGAAACCGCAACACCAAAAATTCCGTGTTTGGCATGAGAACACTAATTTCGACTTCTGCGTTATTACAAGTTATGAACATGTACAGCTTTACTGGTGCAATTTTCTGGTGGGTGATTTTTTCCTTTGTTTCATTCCGTTATAATCATTCATTCCGTAGTCCTCTTACGACAGGTTCACAGCCTCTTCCACAGAGGGTCCTCCACAGAGTGCCATCTAGTGTTTCCTCTTTCAATTTACAGTATCCTCTCATTTCCTTCAGGTCACTCAGTTCTTCATTATGTCTTCTTCCTCTTCTTCCTTTCAATTCTACCGTTTCTTCTATCTTTCTTTCAATAATGTGTTTTAGAAGGCGGTTACTACGCAAGATATGACCTATCAGTTTAGTCTTCCTCCTTCTATTTTTGGGTCATTTATGTACTGTACATAAGTATGGTGGACCGGATAGTTCAGTCGGTATAGCGACTGACTACGGGCTGGACGGTCCGGGATCGGATCCCGGTGGCGATGAGTTTTTCCGCCCCTCCAGACCGGCCCTGGGGTCCACCAGCCTCCTGTAAAATGGGTATCAGGTCTTTCCCGGAGGTAAAGTACGGCCGGGGAGTGCTGCTGACCACTCACCCCCTTCTAGTGCCGCGGTCATGGAAGAGTAGAGCTATACTTCTACCCACCTTCTGGGCCACACCCGACCCGTAACGGGATCACTTTACCTTTATCTTTTTTATGTATATAAATAAATAAATATATATGTGGTGTTTAAGAAATAAAACACTTTTGAAACATCGAGCATATTTTGTGTATTTTTTTATATATTCTGCACTACCTTAGTGTATGTACAGAAAATTTTGTTTCTTCGGAATTATTGTGGTTCATACGCTAGGGGTAATATTAAACCCTGGAAGATAGTTGCACTTTGTACGTATTTTTGTGTGCGCAATATATATTGAACACTCTTTGAATAAAGTGCATTACGAGTAAACAGCAATTCAAGTAGATGTGCGATTCTCTGCAGCAAGTGAAACTTCACAGTGAAACTTGCACATAACAACAAAGTATCCCAACTTGTAACAATTACGTTTCATTCACTTTGGTGTGAAGGAAGTCGTTGAGGCGCTAGTGGCCGGCCGTACCTACAGTCGAGTGACTCGGCACCAAGACTGAAGACCGTAACAGAAGGCTCTTACAATACGTTGCTCCACTTAAATATACAATTACATGTCACAGTACAAAAACATGTATATGAAATTACCGCTTACATTGTTTAGATGATTAAATTTGATGATAATTTATCCTAAATTGAAGATAAGTAAAGTTTTGAAAGACAATATTGTTACCATCACTGAATAGGCCTACAAATATAGTCGCAGTATTCATAATATCACTCTTATATTTAGGCATAAATACGCACACACACACACACACATACACACACACACACACATATATATATATATATATCAAAGTACGTCCAAAGCAAATCTCAAACTCTAGTCATGGAAAATCTGACGCCCCGGGCTGTATAAGCAGTCACCAGAATAACACTGATCTTCTACACATCCAACGACAAAACTGGCTTACCAAGCTACATACTACACAATACATTCGACTAACATCAGGACATTATTACCTTATGATCGGAAATTACATATTAACTTTAATAACTGGGATTGCCAGAGGACAAGACATATTTGTATCGAGAGACGTAGCTCGAGTAACACCGTGGATTTCGATCTTCATTCGTGTTGGTTGTGTGCCGTATTCAGGATTTATCTGTGAATTTTGATCGATAACCATAATATTACATGTTAACATATGTTTAGCAAAGAAATAATCACATTATTTTTCTATACTGTCCTTTAATTGCCAAAGAGAAACACTCTTAGCTACAATTTAATACTACAACTCGCGCACAGCCCTCAGCATTTATTACACAAGTTACAAGCCCAGACGTCGACATCTAAATCGTCTGTACACGAAATTTGTAAAATAAATTTCTGTTTTATATTCTTATAAAGTGAATTTGTAGATTACATGCAGTCAACAAGCCGCAGTGTTTCGTTTGCTTACAACACAGGAAAATAAAATGTTTAAAAAAAGACCCGTTTCTGTAGTTAAAATTGCGCACAACAGAATGTTCTCCATCAAAACATATACATGTTTTGTGAGCCCCATATTTTTTTTTCGTAAATTGTATCTAGCACATTTTCGGAGATGTGTTACGAGTTAAAATGTTAGCAACCTACAGCAAATGGCGTTAGCTAATAAATTTGGAAGAGACACTAACATATCATAATTTTATGCATAAAAAAATGAATGGCTGATTACAGTCAGACAACGCCTTCTGCTCTACAGTTGGGAACCTCTGTCCTCCAGGACATAACGTGGAGATCAACGTAAAAGGACTAAAATTTTTCCTGTTGTTTTTTTTATGGGTGTAAAACCTGGTCTCAGCCAATGAGGAAAGAACAAATACATTTGCAGTTTCAATCTAACAGAACACTCTTCTGAAATGTGAGTGAGTAATACACTAGTCTACACGTTTAGGCTCAAATTATAAGGTAATAGGCCAATTAGAAAGCATGCAAAGTAAAGAGTCACAACACTGTTACTGTGAAAGTCAATTTTTGGTACCTTAATTCACTTGACATCGTATGGTAAAGGAATTAAGATCCCAAAACTTGTTCTTTAAACGTGTTTTAATGTGTGTCATATTAGAACGTTTGATATAATTTTTTATTTTCTTACATAAAATTATAAAATATTGAACAACTCAAATAATTATTATGCCTAAAGTGTACAACTTTTTAAACACTGTTAAAAATTTGAATAAAGGTTGACGAACTAGATGACACTTGCTTTATTATCTACTGCTCAACATGTTTCAGACGTTAATACGTCCATCTTCAAGAGCTTGCGACTACTTGGTACGTTATTGTGTAGGTGTAATATGCTGACTTGAGGCGTCTTAGTGTTATGTAGCGGGATTGTCTGTTCGTGATGTGGTATCCGAGTGTAGGCTGAACCACTAGTGGTTCAGCCTACACTCGGATACCACATCACCAACAGACAATCCCGCTACATAACACCAGCACGCCCCAAGTCAGCCTACACAACAACGCAACAAGTAGTCGCAAGCTCTTGAAGATGGACGTATTAACGTCTGAAACATGTTGAGCAGTAGATAATAAAGCAAGTGTCATCTAGCTGGTCAACCTTTATTCAAATATCAAGATGATGCACGGTCCAATACGCATAAGATTCACTGTTAGAAATATTCTTAATATTCCGAAAATGTTTGTGGTGCTAGACGATACGGTGGGTTGTGACCCGTCAGTAAATTTTATGTTATTCATTCTGTGTATTAACAATTACTAATGTAAAATTTTTAATGTTTTAATGCAATATAACTGTGTAAACACAAATATTTGCTTGGTAAAATATTTTAAATTGAGCCTTTGATAACTGTACAGATTTTTTAAGTGATACATGAACATATTCTATTGAGATTTGTGTAGCTGCCCGACGTAGGTTAGATATTCTGTTGTCTGTAAAATCGTGAAATAGTCTAATAATCTTTGTCATACGATTAAATAAACATGTAAGGCTATACCGTTTAAGGTGTATTGAAACTTGCGGTACACAGCAGAGGGAGACGGTGTCACACAATATCGACTCGCTTTTAATTTTTGGCACCTGAAATATTTTAGAAAAATATATTACGTTTCTTTGCTTTGAGATAAGAGAGCTGAGTTTGTTAAGGAATTAAACAGACTGTGTTCTACGAAATAACATGATAGGGCATGTATATTAGTTTACTGCCTGGATGTTAAAAGTGTGGTGAACTGTGGACCGTCGCACTGTATTCTGATTATACTGGGAGTACTCATAATGAGGGAGGTGGGCTTAAATTGTGTTGTCGTCTGAGTTATCAGCTTTGTTTGTTTGTTATAATCCGCGATGTTATAGATAACAACTACAAAAGTCACATGAGAATGAGCTCCAAATGTCACTTAAATAATCAGGGAAATTAATTAAGAGCACAAAACAAAGAAACCTCCAGTGTCACGTAAGTCTGAACAACAATATTAATAACGTCAACAATTTTATTAACTTGGTAAAATTTCAGTCTAATAAATTAAATATCGTAAAGAATAAAAGCTACACCAGACGTCTGAACACAATTTATAACAGAATCACAATAAATGTAAAACATTTTAGACTAAATAAAAATGTAAGTTAAGTAAACGTAGTTACGATCTGAAATGACTGCTTCAAGAGTCGCACTACTGTGGCTGTTTCTTTCGTAGACCTATTGATTGTCTAGAATTGGCCTGATGACGGCTTAAACTGTGAGCCAAAATATGCAGCCAACAGTAATACACAGAGTCACATTTCTATAGAGTTTTACGTTAGACTGAAACTGCATCTCTATTCGATTCTTACGTCACGAACTCAACGGTACATTTCATCAAGAAGGAAATATTCATAGGCTGAAAGTGTATTATCGACAGACGGGTGGTAAGGAAGATATCTGTGGCAAAACGTAAGATTAAAAGCTAGAAGAAAGTGCCTAATCAGGAACTTCGTATTTTGTACTACTCGCCAAATATTACTCGGGAAATAAACTTAAGAAAAATTAGATGGGGAAGGCACGTAGCATGAATGGGTAAAGACGGGAAATATGTACAGAGTTTTGGCGAGTGAACGTGATGTTAGGAGACACATTCAGAGATCTAGTCGTAGACTGGCTCATATTAATAAAAGACATCCGAAGTTGTAAAATAGGAAGGACAGAGTGGAGTCATCTGGCTCAAAACACGGAAAAATGGAGGACTTTTACCAGCAACATCATGCCCTTCGGGTTGCATAAAATGCAGGGGATTTCTCAATCAGCGGACAGCCAATTAGTTTGTCAAGAAGGACGCTACATCGTTCAAGTCAGTTGGTGTCCCTCCCACTTCAAACAATTCGCACATCCATCATGTTGACACTAATAATGGCAAGGCACTAATGTGTACACATATAGGACAGTCTACAGTGACGTGATAAGTAACTTTAATCATAATAAGTAAAGTGGTTCAAAATTTACATACGAACATGGACACGGACATTACGAGTTTCTTCTTAGTTATTTTAAAAACCAAACAGATGAAAGTTGAAATCAATAACAGACAAATAAACAGGACTAGCGAATAAAAACTATTAAATATTTTCTTCGGACCTTCTCACAGAACTTCAGTCCCCGTGTAACCGTGCAAACAAGTCATATAAATGCATGTTGATTAAAATCCGGGTTTAAGAACAGAAGATTCTGTCGCATGTTTTCAATTACTGGTACTGTGGAAGTTTCTATTTTGAAAGCCTTCATTTTCAGCGTTTGTAAAGCTTCAATTGGATAGCTGTTAATCCAATCAGCGTTAATTAATCCTGCATTGTTACGTATACAGACAGAAACAGCGTGTATAATATTACTCGAGCCTTAAATAACACGGATTTGTCCTAGTATCTACGGCCCAGTCTTAAACAAATTTATTCCCTGTATCAACTTTGTGTTCAGCCATCACACGTGCATGAGAGTAGGATGAGAAATAAGTAAATTATATGAAAGCATGTTACTTAAAAGATACGCTAAACATTTCAGACAACTGCTTTAATCTGTTCACGTTAATGCATTCACGTTACCTTTTTTTTAGCTACAAATTAACAATGAGCGTATAAGAACTGCACTCTTCTGGGTTGTTATGCAGTGAGCAGTACTAGTTCCTTACCGACATTTCGGGACAACCTATCGGTCCCACCTTGAAGGGTCGAGGATCCTTTTTGGGTTCTTGACCTTTGAAGATGGGCCCATAGGTTGTCCTGAAACGTCGGGAAGGAATTACCACTACTCGCTGCGTAGTAACTCAGAAGAGGACAGTTCTCATCTACTTCGCGGCGGAAGCCTGAAATCACGAGTGAGCGTACAATTATATGAAAATAAGTTTTTCAGTATAAGGACTTCATGTAAGTGGCCTACTGCCAAGCTCTTCTCCGAATGAAATGCTCCGAACAATTTAGAATTATTAATTGTGAAAACAAATTACATCGTCACTGTTCTAATTAATCACAAGACCATGAAAATGTATGAAGCAATGGAGGTATACATCACTGCAATCTCAATCCAGTGCTAGACTGAAGTGGCTGGTCAGATAAAAAAAAACCTAGCCTCTGGGCCGCCAGGGAGGAACCGCCGATACGCTTTGGACATCGGGTTTATTGGGTCTGAAAGAAGGTATGGTAGCTGTGGGGAGGATACATGTTGGTGAATTACGTCGCGCTGACTAGTAATTTGTTACTGACGTTTCACAGGAGGCTGCTGCCTCCATCTTCAGGGTAGTCGGTAACAATTTATCAGTCAACACGCATCATATACCACAACACTGCAACCTTCATCGACATTGTTGTGTAAACCCAACATAAATCAGAAATATCTGCCCCTGTTTGGATTCTAACCCCAATTTCTTGAAGATTTATTTTCATATTATCCTATATAACTTAAGGTTAGGTTCTCCAAGCGATACCTACTATCCAGCATCTCCAATTATTCTCATCTCCCGCCCATTTCGGTATCCTTGCTGATGAGTAGGTTTCGGAGAACATGAAGTCACTCATTATGTAATTATCTCCATTCTCTCGTTTCTTCCTCGTCTATGTCCAAATGTCCTCCATCTACGTTCTCCTCTTATGGTGACAGACCGAATAACATACCCGGATAAAAACCACAAATAAAGTTAAAAATTTCTATATTTTGATAATGAAAACAATAAATCAATAAACTGCTGATCAATGACTACGCAGTCTAAGATGTAAACTATTTTCTACCACTAGAAAATGCATGCCTTTCTGCGCTTTCCCGTGTTTGTGTTCTCTTTGTAGGTATAGACGATGCGAGGCGTAGGTCTGTAGTCCGAGTTCTACCTAATTTCGAAAAATAAGATTCAGAAACCCGGAAAACGAGATAGTCTGGGCTGCTTGTCTACAGCATCACTAATTTGATGGATGGATAGATGGATGGATGAATAGATAAATTTCCGGTTAGAAGCAATTAATTTATGTCGCACGGAGAATTACAGTTCCTGCTTTGCAAGCTACTCTGTATCAATGACATGTTACACCTTTGAGTGAAATCCGATCACGTCAGGAAGTGAGGTATTTTTTCTGTGAAAAGTAAATAGGCAGGCAGCACCTTATTCACACGTTTGGATTGACAGACTTTTAACCCATTGTTTACCACACCTTGCAGTAGAGCGGGATACGTTTGGAGTCACTTCTAGAAAACAGACAACTTGAAAGGAAAGAAAACATTCCTAAGTCAAAATGAAAGAAACTCTCAGACCTGCCTTCTCAGGGCTTCCCAGAGCTAACAAATTTCGAACTACTTTACACAGGGAAGTGTAAGAATAGAAAACAGTCGAAATGAGAGAACCCGCGAAAATACGCTCCAAGAATAGAGCTCACAGAGGACCATTATGCGTTTTGAATATCTGTTCTTATTTACAGTTTAATGCTGATTCCAGCGGCCACGCGGCCTAAGGCTTTGGCCTGTGATCGCCCGCTTGCTGGGATTGCGGGTTCGAATCCCGCCGAGCGCATGGATGTTTGTTTTTTGTGAGTGTTGTGTTGTTCGGTAGAGGTCTCTGCGTCGGGCTTATCACTCGTCCAGGGGAGTCTTCCCGACTATGGTGTGTCCAATGAGTGTGATCGCGAAGCCCCGTTAGGGGAGGCCATGACTTGGAATAGGGTCGAAGCGCCACACGAAAAAAAAAAAGAAGCTTATTTTATGTCCCTGTTTGTTAGTTGCTTAGCTTATTTAGTAGGATGGTGGGTTTGGGTAAAATTGAACTTTAAGAAATTTTGAATCGCATTTCTTGCAACATAAAAAGTTAATTTGCATTCCTTGGTCACAGATAATTGGCCCGCTCTTTACGTTTACAAAGGATATATGATTTACGTCCAGATTGAGAAATGAAATGAAAATACTGTTTTTTTTTCTCTCTTCAAGAAAGATATGCTTGCTGCACTACGTCACTACCTCTCTCTATAAAAAAAAGCTTCCAAATAAACTCACTGAGTCTAATTAAATTCTGTACAAGACAACAATATTTTACTGTGATCCTGGAAGAAAAGAAATTTCCAGAAAATGACTCACTTCACAAATTCTATATAATTTATACCGTGTATTGTGCCCACAATCAACAATGCATACCAACATATGCATTTATATTAATTAAAAATCATACAGTTATTTGTACCTCCTTAAATATTTCGGTGACAAATCACCATCTTTAAGGATTTAAGTACAAAGGAATACATACTACAAATACCCTAATCTCTTACGTAGAGTATTAAATGGTAAAACCACGAGATTTAAACAATACTAACCATACAATACGACAGTGTGAACATCATGACCATTACAATGTTAATTTGCTCATAATTAAAATTTTTTTAGTTTTTATATTGTGTGCGGTCATTGTATAGGGTCTACAAATAACTACACTTGACGTGTTCGATCCAAAGGGTCATGTCCTGCCAATACGGTATAATTTTAACATTTAAAATTGCACATAAGAGATTAATGTATGGTAGGACATATTCCTTTGTACTTATGTCCTAAATATAGTGATTTATCACCGAAACATGTAGGAAGGTAGAAATTAATGTACGATTTTTTTATTCTGTTACGTGAATATGTTGGTACGTATTGACTGAATGATTGATTGTGGGTAACCCGAATATCGCGGCAGAGGGAACAGCATTCCTGACTCATATTCGGACAAAGTCCAGTTCACAGCTTGGTCAGAACACAGGCTATACTGACGGAGGTTTCGGCGTTTTACTCAGTTACTCCATGCAAATGCTTGTATAATTTCTGGAGCTAAACCACGACTAATTCCTTTCATTTTCTCAGTCAGTTATTCAATAATAATCCAACAACTCTGCGCCATTAAGTCTGAGCAATTCAACTCATCGCTCAAACAATAAACGTTAGATGGACTTCCTAATAACGAAATAAAAAGTAAGTTGAAGTAATTAAGTTGACAATAATAATAATAATAATATCAAGAAGATACAAAGTTTTGGGAAACCTACTGCCTCCATCTTCAGAATATAAGTAATGCCTACCCAGAAGATGAACACAACAAGCTATATACCTTCCGAAAGTTGATAACGAGTAACGAAACTGTACAATATGATGATCAGGAAAATGGCACTCTAAAATTCCACCGCTGTGCCAACATCAAATCTGACACACCTATTCTGGTTCAGGCGGCGGATTAAGACCCTCCAAGGGCCCTAGACGCCAAGATATAACGCCCTTACTCGTGACCTTAATGGTATAAAAACACATTTTCATACTGAAAAGAAATTGTCGTGATATTACGATGTCAAATATGACGTCACAGATTTAATGCACCTCATATACCCCAAGAATATAATTTTAACATAGGCCTAGTGATCTCCCGAAATTTTAAGAAAGCAGATTTCATTACAAATGACTAAATTCATATTTCCTGAAGGTATAATATTTTTTGCACATTAGAATCTATGAATCATAAAGATCTTTACAATGTGTATTTGTGTTCTCATATTTACAGAAGTACTGAAAATGTATTCATTCCCGTATACACAGAATGTAAGACTTCCGGATCAGTTCTCAAAGCAGGGCAACAAGAGAAACAATATTTTTAGGACAGAATTAATTTCAAAGATATCCATGACTTTCGAGAAATTTCCTTCATCATTATTCTAAGTTCTTTGAAGTCATTTTTCATACATCCACGGAAATAAACTAATAATTCCTTTTTGAACACTTCTACGAAGTATTTCTGATATACTTCGGTACTTTTGTCCGTGATTTTCTATATCCATGTTGTATTAAAAAAAGGAAATAGAATTCACTGTGCGAAGTTAACATGTGTACCAACCATCAGGCAGGGAGCCCAGTGGAAGTTGAGGAGTAACAGGCGGCTTGCGTGTTGGGCAAATGAACCGTAATAGTAAACCACTTGTCGAAATTAATTTAAAGATAAGATTGTATTCACTATTTTATTGTACTTCCCTGGACAACTAAAAGCCGGTAACTCCACTTTGTTATTCTAATTCACTTATTTATTTAATTCTATATCTTTTTTAATCTGTTTTCTCTCAATACCACTGCCGTATAAGTCAAGGCATGGGGTGGAAACCGCCTAATAGGGATCCCTAGACACGTGCTTGAGGCGTCTTAAGTGTTATTAGGTACCATCTAACATGATCCTGAGAAATGTACGTAAAATGACAAGTGGGTCTAAGGGCTTTTGTATTAGACGTGAAAAAGTCAAAAAAAATTTTAATTAGGCGAAATGAATGAATGAATGAATGAATGATATATTTAACTGCAATTGGGTGTAAACCCGGTGGCAGTGTTACACGTTTACAGACCGAAATTACATATAAAAGCAATAATCAACACCAACAATACATAGAGCAAACCATTT
>Ga0136643_10016111_pt1 | contig 11233 bp, 3 predicted proteins | sample TergutLab28metaG_FD_96883 | JGI IMG/M metagenome (GOLD analysis project Ga0136643, IMG submission 96883) | Labiotermes labralis P1 segment gut microbial communities from Petit-Saut dam, French Guiana - Lab288 P1 (version 3) (version 3) | ecosystem: Host-associated > Arthropoda: Insects >... | reverse complement strand
GGTCGCTGGTTCGATCCCAGCCGGTGTCAATGGATTTTTCATTGACATAAAATCCTTCCGGAAGGTCGCTGGTTCGATCCCAGCCGGTGTCAATGGATTTTTCATTGACATAAAATCCTTCCGATCACACTATGGCCCTGGGGTCGACTCAGCATCTAACAGAAATGAGTACCAGTAGTATTTCCTGGGGGTAAAGGCGGCCGGTGCGTAAGGCTGACAACCTACCACATCCTGTGCCGTTGTCACGAAATCCGGGAACCTTAACTTTCTGGAACCCTCTGGCCCACTCCAGGCCTGTAATGGGACTACTTTACCTTTTTACTACTGTTGCTATATTCTGTCTACATACCAAGAGCATAACAGTAGAGTGAGCATCAGGTTTTTGTATACAGGACGTTCAGAATAAAAACACCGCCAAATTACGGACAAACTAAATACAGTATATGCTTGGTGTACTTGTCACTGGTCTGCTTATAGACCTATGGTGAAGTAAGTTCATGGCTAATCCAGCAGCCTGGGGAGACCATCTGTTTGCACTGCCATTGAAGCAGCTAATTACTCTGTGCTCTGACACTAAATCACTTAAAAATAATTTAATAGACTTTCTCCACCTTTGTTACAAAAGACACATATATAAAGATGATCATGTGCAAGTGTGTGTCTTACTGTTAGGTGGTGTAGAATTTCAAACTCAATGAAAAACCGAAGATCTTTTATGTATTGTGACTCGTGGAATGGCTCCAGGTCTTTGAACATTCCCAGTTCCTTGAGGGCCTTCTCTGTAATGTTCATGTACTCGCTATAATCTCTCTGCAACAAACACAGAATAACAGTAAGTAATAACTGATTTTTGGCTTTAATGGTGATTTACTGTTCATTTTTATCCTGTTTTGGGGTCATTGCAGCATATGGAAAAGGCCTGTGTTGATGACATTTGGAAGGACCTTGCTGTCTCCATCTTCAGGGATGAAGTGAGTAGGGAGAGACAGTGTTTAGGTTAAATGGATGGGTAATCACTCAGACCCATAGGAGGGAGCATAAGGAGCTAGTTGTCCAGTCTGAGTCAAAAGGAGCAGTGAAGAGGGAATATAACAAAATACAGCCATTTCAGTCCCCCAGGTTAATGGAGAAAAATGTAATTTTGTGTGTAGCTAACCTCCTACCTGCCAGGAAAACCTGAACACTTTTCACACTACTGACTATGACCTCAGTAAGGAAGCAAAATGTTCCTCCAAAATGTCAGAAATACATCCTATTGCCATAACCCCAGAAAAGGATCAGCATTAACAGAAAATAAGGCAGTTCACTTGTGCCCTGAAGATGGAGGCAACAGATTGTTCTGAAATGTTGGGATTTGTCTACTACACTGCATGGTTTCACATCCTTTAGGACAGCAGTCATATTATTCACCGACACGAGAACCGAAAATCTCGCAGCAAAACAGATTTTGACAACCCACAAACTGAAACTCATAAACATCTGGATTTACAATTTGGTTTTCCTCATGTAACATTTGAAGATTTCACATTGAACTAATCCATTAAAACATTCTTGGGTGATTAGCCATATTATAGCCAATCTAACAAGAATGCACGTGATGTACACTGTCATGTTGTGCACAGGTTTTGCCAAGGCATTCTCTATTTTCAAAATATCATATAGGATCATGGTATATATATATATAAAATTCTATTTTCTTATAATAAAAGCCAACGAGATGCGCTATTTCTCAAATTTATTTTGGTAAAAACTCTACATGTTTCAGACTGATCTACTGTCCATCATCAGGAGTTTCAACACTGTTTATACAGCAATAGGTATTTGTCATGCTAGTTATGTTGAGTGTCTGCTAGCAAGGTCAGGATTCCATCCTGTCCTTGCTAGCAGACAGTCATCTGGATGCTTTACAGCAGAGACACTTTTCTTTAACCGGGACGAAATTGAACCATGACTTGGTAAATCCAGCCTGTTGCCTAATCACTATACTGACCGAACTACTCCATTCCTACACAAAATATATAAATATCAGCCAGTCAGTGCAATGTCTCTCCCTTCCTGGTGCACTGGACAATAAACTAGAGAAGATATGGCCAACCCTTGCTATCCACCACCTCGCTTTGCAATATTCTGCTATAGCGACTCGCAGATATTAATACCCCAAAATTTGTTGTCTGCCACAAATTCCTGCTATTATAACTTCACATCTGACAAAATTTCATATCCACGGCTATTGATAATTCCAGTCAGTTACCTCTTCACCTGAACACTCTCACTCACCTTCACCTATCAACAAGGACAAATGACTCAGCCTCCACTTTCCTACATCTCCCATCTCACCTTGCTCATCTTCTTCACTTCAATCAGGAAGTAAAATAACCATTTTTTGACCCATCCATTGCTTACTGTTTGGTCTTTTGCAGGTTTAAAATTACGTATAAATCACTGTTGTACTCTGTACTCTTTTTTTTTTTAAATTAACATTGTTGGAATGTTTCATAGGTGTCTAATGGTTTTCTAGCAGTAGGTAAGGAACTTGGAGGTTTTGGGATGAGCTGGAAACGCATTTTGTTTTCCACAAGCAAAATAATGGGATGTGCGGTCTCACTATCCAACTTTCCACCATCAGACCCGTTTTCTGGAACGAATTAGATCCAGATAACAAGGGTTAACTGTATTTACTTCTGTGTTTGGTAGCATTACATCTATAATGTGAAAAACAACTCACTGTGCAAGGCAAATATTTGATGAAGTAAACATCTTTCAGATTCACATTCTTCCTGTCCTCATGAACAATCTGGGCCTTACATCTTGCTGCAAATGAGGACTCATGCTGAAACTTGGACTGAGGAGGTGGTGCAGTCAGCTTGAATGAGAATCTGGATGTGTTGTGGATATCAACATCCAACTGCACATCAAAAAGTGGAGCACTGAAACAACACAAATCATATAATATTTATCAAGCAGTGTGTTGAAAAATTACTATAATTGATAGAATGTAAGAAAAGTCTTCTCCATGAAATGTGAACTCAAATGTGGCACTTCAGGTTCCCATGGCAGTGGGTATTGAGATTTGGTCTCCTGGGATGACAGTGTGTAGTGTTTTGGAGAATCTGTTTCCTGTTTCTGGAGGTCATCTAGCCCAAAGTTGGAGGCACATCCCAGAAGCCCATAATCTGAATATTCACCACAGAGAGAACTACAAATCTCATATGAGAATATTCATTACAGTGATATCGCACCTGTTTAGTTGGAACAGCTTCACCAGCAGACTGGTAAGGTTCAAATTCAGATTTCTTGCTGTCCACCCTGTTTGGTTATACATCTTGCCAACATTATCCAGCAGCTTCCGAACTGTACCATGAAAATTAGTACAAACGCTATTAGTATCTTTGCCCTGTGGAGACATGTATGTTTTGATTGTGTGTAAAGCTGTGTTAGCTGGGACATAAGCTTCTGCAAGCGTCATCAAAATCAGACACAACAAAGGGTAACTGTCAAATGAAAGGTAGCCTCTGGTACTTCGTGTTTGAGGTTAACAGTGAGACCAGCTACCTCACATCACAAATCAGGATTCTGATTTTGTGTCATGTGACACTGAATTGCTGGGTAAGTGGTTCCTGATATTTTAAAGGATTACATTACCTTCATCTGCATGGGTCAGTGGTCTTTATACACAGCTGGCCCTTGAAGATGCAAGTGACACATTCCTTCGAAAAGTGCAGAACCAACACAGCGACAGTGTCACATCACAGAAAACCAGAATCCTCGATTACATTGCTGTGAAAACATTGAAACTTGCACAGTATACAGGAATTTAATGGCTGATTCCAGATGGTTAATCTGGGGAAATGTATATCTGTTACAGAGGTGGCCAAATGTTACGAGGTGAATGTTAGTACATCCTGGTTTAGATCTAACTGATTGACTGACTCCATGGAGCAGAGTCTTTTTGAGAAGCTAGTAGTTCATAACCTAATCAAGAAACTTCCTGCACTTTATGGGAACTACTGAAGGTTTGTTACCTTGCTCACAAAAGCTAACCATTTGCCCCTGTCCGCAGCAAGAAGAATCCAGTTCATGCACTCCCATCCCATTACTCTAAGATCTATTTTAAAACTGTTGTACATCTACCCAACAGCTGCATGCTTGCCACTCTCTAAGGCAAATATCTGTGAGATTTTATACATTTTAATAAATTTCCAATGAGTCACTAATTTTTTTTTTTTTTTTTAAAGAAAATGTTGCATGATTGAGTACTTTTGGTAACAGCAAAAAATACACTGAAATTACACACGTATACACCATGGAGAAAATCAATGTTGTACAGCATAGCATTATTAGGGTCCTTTTGTTTTCATATTATGGTGACAGTGACACTCTCTGAATGGTAAAAGCAAATTCCCTGTCCTCTACTAAGACTACATCATGAAGCTGAATGGAGAATTAGAGGTATAGTCCATGCATTCTTAACCTCAGTACTAAACAGAGGTAAGAGGTCAGGTTTATACTGTAGTGCTGTACATATGGGAAATGTGTTCTTGTACCCATTGAACAGAACGTTGGATTGACCCTAGAGGCATTGTGGATGCTGTGCAGAAGAGAAAGTCCCTTGTCCATGCTGGAAATGGTACCCCAATTATTCAACTGTCCAGCCCAAAGCCTTGTCACTATACTGCCTGAGCTATCCTCACTCCTGATTCACTGAAGTTGTCATATCTAATCATTTCAGAGTGCTAGCGCTTGGACATGCCATGGGTCAGGTGGTTAGATGGCAGTCCCTCACAGCAGAGGCTCAGGTCTCACACCCAGGTCATTCCATGTGGAATTTGTGGTACACAAAGTGCTACTGACATAGGTCATTCTCTGAGTACTTATGTTTTGTCCTGTCAGTATCGTTCCATCCATGTTCTACAGTCACATTTCATTTAACTATCACTGACATTACATAAACTTAGCAATATACAGCAGTGCTAAATAAAGCACCTCTCTTTGTCTCTACTGCTACTCACTTTCTTCCAAACGAGACGTCTTATTTACGATGGAGTCAAACATCAAACACTGATCATAGAAACTGTTGAACTTTCTGAATGCTGCAGGACTGTGTATATTGATCTGTTTCAAGGCACCTGCAACAACACAGAAATGTAATCTACTCTCAGTATTACATCACTGCCATCATTTTGTATAGTCAACAGAACAAAACGTTAAACAATGGATCTGTTTCCATCCCCAGATGATCAAGTCCACAGGCACTTACTGAGTTTGGTCAAACAGAAAGAGCTAGTCACAACTGTACAAATATATTCTGTTTGAAATATGAAGAGGATGAAATCCATCAATTTTGAAATGTATTATACAATTATTAGAACTCATTAGAATTCAGTAATTTATGATCTAATACTGGATAACTACAATAAAAAGAAAATGCTGTTTGTTGCTATAAATGCCCAGTTCTCCATCAGAATTATGAAGGATTAGTTGTCTGAAGGTAAAGACAACGTTGTCCCTGTGGACATCACGAAGAAAATTTACCCCCAAAAAATAACCTACAATATCCATTAGACTCCATGAGGCTCAGACCTGGTTCTGATGCAGTGGTGAAGTGAAAGATTTGCTAACGCTAGGAATCAAACTCCAACTCTCCAGGCATCCAGTACATGGCAAGGTAAATATATGGACAGAGCTATCCCACGTAACTTTGTTAAATTTATGTGTGATTTCAGGCTTCCACCATAATGAGGATGAGATTCACGCTCTTCTGGGTTGTTAGCAGTGTACAGTGGGTAATTCCTGCACACTGTATAACAACCCAGAGGAGCACAGATCTTATTATTTAATTTGACTCATAAATAAAACAGGAGGAGAAACAAATTTAAATAAAAATTTCAACACTTTAACCAATGTACACAATTAATAAGCATGCCCTGAATTTTCACTCAGTTCAGTTAACACGTACCAGCAATCCTGGTCCAAACCTCATACTCAGGATTATGCTGAAGAAGATTTCGGTTTTCTCGCAGTCCACCACATGCATACTCATAGAAATCTTCACATGGGTCTGCAGAGTGGTTCATCAGACTCAGCATACGACTAGCCACAACCTTGCATGCACTTGTTGTACAACGTTTTGTTCGCTCTGTAAATAAATACAATATCACAGACTGAATTTCAATTTGAATTGAATAAGCAGAAACAAAAAAACACTTCAATTTGTAACTTCAACTATTATTATAAATAAAACTGAAATTAAAAAAGGATTAATACTGTATGTCAGACCTGATGTTTTCATGGGAGTGACCAGTAAGACTGCAGTCTGCTGGGTTGTAGTGACATGTGACTTAGGTAGAGCAGAGCTTTGTTATCTAGCCACAAAATTAAGCAACATGTCATTTCATTTCACCCACGAGACTGGAATCGTAAAATAATCTTCTTGTTCATTGCTTCAAAGTGTGATGGAAGATATTTTAAAATTTTTCAACATAAATATTACGTCTTGCACAAAAACTTCCTGCACCTTCTGCAGGGGCAGTAAAATGTACTGATTCCATGTAAGTTTATTTTATACGATGAGCTGTTTCTAAAACTGTACACGTTTAGTTTGACAATTGTTCAGCAGTAATACAAGATGATACATAGTTGTGAGAGGAAACTTCATGATATCTGTCATTAGAATCATCAGAAAAGTAACTAACCTGGTGCAACAGTGGCATTTGAAATGATCTCCTGACTCTTACATGATGGTGACATCATGGATGTCTCATTATTGGCTGTTGGACTGTGCGATGTTGTCACAGCAGCTGTCGTTGGCCCAGTAACAGATATGCGAAGTGGTTCATCTGTTGTCGTTAAAATGCTGCTAACTTCTGTAAGTGGTACAGCAGAAACTGACTGTGATGACAAATCACCAATGCCAGAAACAGATGAATCAGTAACATCTGTACCACCTGTATCAGAAGTAATGGCAGTAGAGTCAGAAAAGTTGTCTGTAATTTCCAATATATAGATTGATTGAATATCAGGACTTGAACTAGTGGAAGATGTCAATAAATTTGTGGGAGTTGTAGATTCCATATCAGTGATGTCGAAAGTAGCATTATAAGGTGCTGTTGATCTGTCTATAGTAGACTGCGTAGAAGCAGCAGTGCTGGTGTAAGAAGCAGTGCTCTCGTTATTTGTAATAAAAACCGACTGGTTATTGACAGACGTGGAGTCAGTAGTCGAGATAATGTTACTCAATTTTGTAGCTGATGTTGTCAAATTTTTCATAGAGTCTTCAGTTTCAGTAATTCTAGTACCAGAACTTGATATAGGTTGTATTTCAGTAGCAGTTTTTGATTCGCTATGATCTGAAATACCACCTTTCTCAAAAATAGTGGTAGATGTAACTGATTCAGGAAATGAAGCTGAATAATCAGTTCCTGAATGAAGGGTGGAGCTTGTTACAGTGTCTGTTGACTGCTTTCCATGATTCAGCCACAGAATAAGATGCTGTCTTGTCGCCTGATCTTCTGGTTGAGAATGTTCTGTAATAAATGTAATTTCTGTACTTTCAGCAGAATGCATGAAATCTGTTGTTTTGTATTTAAACAAAGGAGCTTCAGTGGTTGATGTTGTTTCTGGTTCTGGCTGAACCAGATTTGATGTTGTTTTGTATTTAAACAGAGGAGCTTCAGTGGTTGATGCTGTTTCTAGTTCTGGCTGAACCAGATTCTGTGTTGTTTTGTATTTCAACAGAGGAGTTTCAGTGGTTGATGTTGTTTCTGGTTCTGGCTGAACCAGATTTGGTGTTGTTTTGAATTTAAACAGAGAAGCGTCAGTGGTTGATGTTGTTTCTGGTTCTGGCTGAACCAGATTTGGTGTTGTTTTGTATTTAAACAGAGGAGCTTCAGTGGTTGATGTTATTTCTGGTTCTTGCTGAACCAGATTTGGTGTTGTTTTGTATTTAAACAGAGGAGCTTCAGTGGTTGATGTTGTTTCTGGTTCTGGCTGAGCCAGATTTGGTGTTGTTTTGTATTCTAAATGTTGTGTTTTTTCAGGAAGATCTGTTGTTAACATTGAAATTGTTGTTTGTAACTGCCAATGAACAGGTAAGTCACTGGTTGCTGACAATGGCTGTTCAGACTTTTCAACATGTGGCACTGTATATTCCACCTGTTTTGTTTGTATGCTTGTCACTCGTCCAAATTCATCATCAGAAGTTCCTTCCATATGCATGGAAGTTTTTTCAGTAGTGGTTGATAATGGCTGTTGTGTGTCCAAAGAAGTAACTGGTGTTGTTGATGTTGTTGTAGTTTGCTCTACCAGTCGTAACAGAGGCCTTTTTACGACTTTTGTTGTCATGTCATACTGTTCTGACTGTGTCCAAGACTTTTCTGTAGTAGCTGCTGATGATATAAACATTATCTGTTGTTTCAGATAATTTTCTGTACTAGAAGTAGTAGCAGGAGTAGTAAAATCTGTAGAGTCTTTTCGTTGTTGCAGGGGGCTTTCTGTAGTAGTAGTGAAATCAGGAGTAGTAATAGTAGCAGTAGTAGTAGTAGTAGTGGCAGTAGTAGTAGCAGGTATAGTAGTAAAATTCGTAGGTTTAATTGCTTCTGTTGTTTCAAGGGCTACCAACCGAATCAAACGACTTTCAGTGGTTGCTGATGTTCTTGTGGCTTGTGTTGTTTTTGTAACAGGATGATGTGTGCGTTGTTTATGATGTGCCATCATAGTTGTTGGTTCCACAAATTCATAAAATGGTGGCTCTGTGGCAAGGCTTGATGTAGGCTCGCTACCACCATATTTCTGAAACATGTAAACAAAGTAAAATGAAAGCTATATGTAGATGCAGAGAAATATGGTTCAATAGTAAGAGAAAAATCTTTATGTTGGTATCACTGTTGCATTTTTCATTTCATTTCATTTCATTTATTTCACATTCCATTAATCTTATACAGATGTGGAAATAGTCATGTATGCATACAGCATAATATCAAGCAAGTGTACATTCAGTATAAACAGTACAAACTGTGTCTAAGTGTAGTGTCATTGTCTAGTTTTACTGGTAATTATGAGTACTATAATTTAAAATAAGCCTAAGTAATAATGAAATTGAATTCGATATCAACACTCATATATCAAAATATTCCTTTAAACTGTAGAAGGAGTTATATAACAGACATCTTTTTAATGCAATTTAATAAACACCTAATATGAGTAAATGCAACTGAAGGGAAAACTGGAAATATATTCCTTTTCTCCTCAGAATATTTTTCACAGCAAGATTATGAATTAGGGGATGTGAGGCCATGTACTGTGTTAGACAAGAATCAACATTTTGGAGATACATGTTGCCCTGTTTTCAGACAGTAGGTCCCTCTCAAACACAGATTCCTACCGACCAGGCTACACGGTGTCACATTAAATAGCAGTAACGTGAGTTTGATGTGGCTAATAATGACATCTGCTTGACTGCAACAGTACAGAAATGTATCACATTCTACATCCTAGGCCAACATTTTGAGACATGTTCATAACAATGTGACTTGTTGAATAATATTTATGTTGTAAACTGTCAGAGAAACTAGGCACTAGTCCTTGGCTAAATTTTGTTCTCTGTGTATGGCACTAGATTAAGACACAATGTGCCAAATCAATGTTTCAAAAAGGATGTCCCATGAAACCCCTGGGTTCTGATAACTGAAAATAAAAGTTACGCAAAAAAAAATCATTCTTCACATTGAAAATTGCAAGTATGAGGCATATTGGTGTTAAGGTTCATTTTTCATATAAATGAAATGTGATTTTTGCTTCTAAACACTTGCACTGAACTAATATGCTGATCTCCTGTACTTGTTTAACATTCACTTTTAAACATCCTTACTTATATTTAGTCTAGTTTTTCAGGCTCACACATAAGAAATTTATTGGGGATTTTGCAAAAAATTTTTCAGTGAAAAAGAGTTCAATGGCCAAAATGCATCGTAAAACGCTGCTCTACCTCATTTTAAGTACACACAAAAACATGTCTCCCTGGGGATGGTGATTTATTTCAGTAACATGTAGGAGAGATCATGTATGTGGAAGATTCATAATTTTGTACAAATTGTGGGTATTATTTGAAGTATGTGGATTATCATAAAAACATGATGTTTTCTCTGACTCACACTGTGATATGAATAAGGTTCTTTTCCACTTGTTGGCTTCCATGTCGTCCAAGCAATCACAAGAAGGATTATGCAGAGAACCAGAAATATGAACATGGTGAGAACGCATGTTCGGTATGAGCTGTCCCGCCCCACCTGCTTTGCGGCCTCCACTTCTTGGACCGTGTAGTCGCCTCGTGCCATCACGGCAGTTCACAAAATTAATGCTGTTGAAGGTCGAACATAAAAGTACCATGTATGAGTTATGGCAGTAAACACTAGGATAGCATCATATGAGAAGTGACACTGTGTACTGTGTTGGATACAAAGAGGAATCTGCTGTCTCTCTCTTCACCCTGCCCAAGATGAAGGCAGCAGGTTCCTTCCAGAGCATTGGCATCTATCTACCTCTACCTCCTTCCCCCCTCCATCCCCCCCTCAACCAAACAATCTTTATGTGATTTGAGGTTTCCATAGCAGTGGTCTGGTATGTGGGTTGCAATGAGTCGGAGAAACATAATGCCTTCATTTTCAGGGTAGAAATGAAGACTACAGTCATAACTGAGAAGACCATAATACAAACATTACTATGATTCCTGTCTATCTCAGTTGAAAAAGAACAATACCTGACATATGATGTCACAGGTGTACTTGTAAAATACAGGCACTATTCAGCATAAAACTGGCTACATGGATCGTCTCATCAGAGAAGCCATCGAAATAGAGATGCGTCCTAATAACATCAACAGAGATGGGGGTTTCAACCTCAGCAGATCCTGGAAACCACTGCTACACAAACTCAAGAAAAGGAGGCATCCGCCATGTACACCACAGTGATCCCACCCGCACTCGCACTTATATACCTGCCCCCTTCCACAACCTGCTGTACACCTACCCACCCACTCCCAGTCACTCGCCTTCCATTGGCTCCTCCACCAGCCTGCCAGAACCCTGTCGGGTATAAATACACCACACATCCCATTCCTTGTCATACTTCATCCACCTGCCTATGAAGATGGAACTGATAGAGGGTTCCGAAACGTCGGCTATTAGAACTCAGACGCCGGGGAATTACCCAAAAGAAAACATATTACATATAGAACACG